>Ga0307445_10000848_pt1 | contig 16887 bp, 7 predicted proteins | sample SalMarSW160330MG_FD_202147 | JGI IMG/M metagenome (GOLD analysis project Ga0307445, IMG submission 202147) | Salt marsh sediment microbial communities from the Plum Island Ecosystem LTER, Massachusetts, United States - SW1603-30 | ecosystem: Environmental > Aquatic > Marine > Intertidal zone >...
CCATTATGATTGAATAAGTTAGGTTTTGCCGAGCCCGGTTCGAGTTTCCACTTTCCGTTTAGATTTATTCTTTTATACATGAGCTTCACTTTGAATATTAAAAGTTACAGAAAATCCCAGATTAAAAACTGGGATTTTTTGTATTGACAAATTGAAATTGTACTTCACAAGAAAATTTCAATTTCTTTAGGATTAAAACCTTGACAATTTATGATATTTTTTATTACCTCAAAATTATCATTTTCTTTGTGTCAATAAAATTATCCGCCTGCAACCGATAAAAATAAATTCCGGAGGATAAATCATTTTTCTGGATCTGCACTTTATGCTCACCTGCGTTCAATTCTTGACCTTGATAAACTGACATTACCCGCTGACCTAATACATTATAAATTTCCAAACTGACCTTAATTTTTTTAGCTAAAGTAAATCTAATTAATGTACCGGCATTAAATGGATTTGGATAATTCTGTTGCAATTCATAGGTCAAATTGGATGGGTTATTTTGGTCTTCAAGACCCACTGTCCAGCCAATTGCAGACAGCATTTGTGGTATTTCGGGATTTGACATAAACATATTCCAACACAAATGCGTTCGATAATTTTCCATCATGATTACCATTGGACCCTGATCAATGCCAATATAACTGCTGGCATACCAATTTTGTCCAGGATTAAATGCATCCCTGAATCCAAACTCACCCCATAAGTCCGGGCCTAACACGTAATAAAAATGTTTCAGGGATGCGATTGATTCTTGTGGTGTATAAGGCATAGCACTAATGGCGGCAGTCGGAGAAATAGTGCCGTTATCGTTTGAATAAGGGGCATGTGCACTATAACCACCAGGCTCATCGCTGGCGGTTAATCCCCATACCAATGAGTCGTAACCCATATGGCTTAATGGATTGTCAATACAATACTCACGGTGAATGAGAGAAATATGGCGGTTATTTTCAAAATAATCGCAGAATTGGTCGGATTTATTTCGCGGATCAAATCCCAGAAACGAATAATGAGTGAAAAAAAGCGGACCACCATAGGCAGGCCCGACCCATTGCATATATCCATAATAGGTATTTCCGTTCACGTAACTTACCGGGGATGCCCATCCATTATAATAAAGGGAAGCCGGTACTGAGTGGGTAGGAGAAGCTATGGCTAATAAATAAACGATCATTGCTTCATTAAATCCGACTACTGGCATATTCATTGTCCAACCATAGTTGGGGGACCAGTGCCAAAATATAAAATTGCTGGATGGAGTCTGACGGTACCAATCCCATTCAACGCCCTCCCACATTAGGGTTGCCAGATTACGGATTTCATTTTCAATGGTATTGTTTAAATTAAAATACTGTCTTACTGTTAATACGCCTTGTATCAGGTAGGATGTTTCTACCAAATCACCCCCGTCGTCATATTGGCTGAAAGGAATGGTCTCCCCCGTACTTCCATGAATCCAATGAGACCAGGCGCCATGATATTTTGTACAATTATTTTGTAAAAATTGAAGAATTTTATGAACTCTTGATGCGGCGGAATCACGAGTTATAAAACCACGATCAGCTCCGACCATTATTGACATTAAGCCAAATCCAGTTGCTCCGGTTGCACATTTCTCGCTATTACCGGCTCCATTTCTTTCTCTTGCTAATCCGCTTGTGGGGTGTCCATAATCATAGAAATAACGAAACATTGCTTCCTGAACAGAGGATAATAGTTGATCCTCGGTCATTGCATAAGAAGTACTAAAAACTGTGTCAGATGCTGGTGATTCTTCATAATTTTGGTTTGCTGCGGTAATATAGTAGTAATATGTTTGATTGTTCTGCCCAAAAAAATCGCTATACAGATGTGTCTCATGAAAGGTTGGATTTAATTTAGTGTATGTTCCAGATAATGTTTGGGATCGATAAATAAAATATCCGGCAAGATTTGTATCAGTATCTACTGTCCATCTTAAATCAATACGACTATCATGCCCGGTTGCAATAATGCCCTCTGGCCTATTGGGAATTCCGGGACCGGTTCCACCCGATCGTATCGCACGAATTTCATCCAGCCAGGCAAGATGTTCAACGCCGTCTGCCGTTTTTTGATAATGAAAAATTGTTTTAATTCGGGTAAAGTCACAATTATTTGGTCCCGGTTGAAAGGCATTAATTGGGACCATCACTTTTTGCCAGCTATTGGAATCGGAATCCACCCCGTTAAAATAATCACCCAGCCAGACACGGGTGCTATGGGTATTACTTAAATCTTCCAGAACTAAATCTGGTAGGTCGGCCTGATTTATTGCCTCAGGTGAATTTATCCAATATACGATGCTATCGTATTGGGTAAGATCGTGCCCTGGCCAACCGATTGAAGCTACCGCAATTCCCCAATCTCCTCCACTGGCTGAAGTCCAGTGTAATCGAAGGCTATTTGAACCTTGATATTTATGCAAAGTATCCACTGGAAATTTGTCGCTTCCTAATCCAACTAACTCCAATTGACTTGGTGCATTTTTATATCCCCAGGAGTAATCATAGAAAGAGGGATCGGGACTGTCACCAAAAAAAACTATATAACTTTGAGTGAAACCCCTAATTACGCAGAATAGCAATAATAAAAAAATAGTAGCGGATTTCATAGTACACCTCAAGTTTTTAATTGAATATTTTTATATCATTCCTATATAATTTTTTCAAAAACAAATAATGATCAAAAGTTTTGGCAAGGCTATTTTCAATATGTTTATGTGATATCAACTCTAATTTGTATTTTTAAGCCTTCTTTTTGTAGAGGAATTTTGTTACTCGGTAATTTTTTTCCGTCCATTTTTATTTCAATATTACCTGATTTTTTTGAATATGGATTAAAGATTTCTATCTGGTAAATTGAGCCTCGAAATAATCTCCTTATCTTCACCTTTTCCCATTTTTGAGGTAAAGTAGGATTAATAATCAATCCGTCGTAATCAGCTTGAATCCCGATCAAATAATCGTAAGTCACGCGAAAGAGCCAGGCAGCAGAACCTGTATACCAGGTCCACCCTCCTCGTCCATAATGAGGTGAATCTTGTCCATCAATGTTTCCCGGCGTGAGGTAAGGTTCCGCCAGATAACGGTTTGGATTCATCCCGTTGTAAATCGGGCAGATTTTTTTATAAAGTCGATAAGCAGAATCCGATTTTTTCAATTTTGCAGCTGCCCAAATACTCCAGGTGGCAGCATGGGTATAAACACCGCCGTTTTCTCTTGCACCGGGTGCATATCTCGAAAGATAGCCAATATCCGCATCCGGATTTGTGTATGATGGTTTTAACAGCATTGGTCCCACATCGCTTTCTAATTCATCTTCAACCATTTGCATAACCTTTTGCTGTCTGTCTTTATCGGTACTTTCAGCGATGATTGACCAAATTTGCGGATTTAAATATATAGTACCTTCCTTATTATGGTGACTGCCAATTAGCTCGCCATTATCCTTGCTTGCACGCCAAAACCAATTACCGTCCCACCCAAATTTATTTATTGCGTCTTTTAATGATTCAGCTTTATCCTGATATCTTGCCGCCGTATCAAACCTTTCCGTTTTATTAAGAATTACAGAAAACTCGTTTAAGATATAGTAGAGAAAATGGGCTAACCAGACCGATTCACCTTTTCCCAGTAAACCTACTGCACTTAATCCATCGTTCCAATCACCGGCCATAATGAGGGGCAAACCACGTTTACTGAAACGTTCTTGGACTTTATCGATAGCCAGGAGACAATGATCGAGTAAACTTTGGGGAATTGGATCGTCGTAAAAACGAATCTTCTCTTTTAACGATTTCCAATCCGCAGTTTCTTTCAAATATTGGATAGTTACAAATGGCAACCATAACAAATCATCACTGGCATTAGCATCCAATCCTTGTTCGCTAATTGGATGCCACCAGTGGAGTACCCGACCATCTTTATATTGATGAGCAGCATGCAAAAAAAGCTGCTTTTTGGTCAACTCGGGCTGGGAATATAAGAAAATTTGACTATCCTGGAGTTGATCACGGAAGCCAAATGCACCGCTCTGCTGATAGTAGCCTGCCCGACCCCAGATTCGTCCGGAAATAGCCTGGTATTTTAGCCAATAATTAGTCATGAAATTTAGCGCTTCATCCGGGGTTTCTACTATTGAAGCTTCTAAGATGGAGGCCCATTCTTTTTTTACCTGCTGAAAGGCAGCTTCCACATTCTTTTCATCACGAAATTTTTCAATTTGGGAATAGATTTCCGATTCTTCCGGATGGGCTCCCAGGAAAAAATGAATCTCTTTTTCTCCCAAAGAATTTAGCGAGATTAATTTCTGAAGGCTGGCGATAGAATCATTCCACTTGCCTTGCGTCCTGGATAATTCTCCTGTTTCAACTTCTATCGGATTGGCCATAGTCCTGGTTCTTCCAATAAAATTTTCTTTGTCACACTCAAAACCATCTACAGATTCGCTACAGGCGAAAAAAGCAGTGTTGTTCCAATCTGTATTCCAATGTCCCTGCTTTGTTGGTATTTCCCATAATCTTTTTCTGGCTAAAATTGTTTGTTTCGCTTCATTGAATTCAGTCTCCAGAAATGTCTTATGGAATTCCCGATGATTATCCGGGGCTGCACCCAGGCACCATTCGAAATAAGTATATATTCCAATTTTTCTGGGATGATTAGCTAAATTCTTTAGTTTTAACGTCCATATTTCAAGATCATGGTTGAATGGGACAAATATCCTCAGATTAACCAAGATATTCTGATATTTTGATTCGAAAACTGTGTATCCAATTCCATGTCGGCAGGAATATCTTTCGACCTCATTTAAAACTGGTTGTATGGTAGGACTCCAGTATACTCCGCTCTCCTCATCTTTCAAATAAATAAATTTTCCCCAGTTGTCCTGAATTAAGTCCTGATTCCATCGTGTTAAACGATTAAGATTAGCATGTGTTATCCAGCTGAATCCTCCGTTTACCTGTGAGACAACTAAACCATAATTTCCATTTGAGATGACATTAATCCATGGTCTGGGTGTTTTGTAATTGGTTATTACATATTCCCTCCCATTATTGGTAAAATATCCATATTCCGTTTCAAACTTCTTTTCCATTCTATTGTGTCAATTCATAGATTATGATGATTAAAAATGGATTTCTACAGAGAATCGGTGAACGTCGTTTAATCTTCCCCAATCGGCATATGCATAATCCAGGTATAGAGGTATACTGTTAGTTAAATAATATACAATGCCTGTACCCAAAGTCAGTCCTTTTTCAGATTCATCTTCATACAGAGCTTGATACCCACCGCGTAGAAAAAATCGGTGGCGGAATCCATATTCCATACCGAAACTTAGACTCTCTGTATTGTCATTGGGATGTCTTGCTTCAATGGCTGCTGTTACCTGATTCATTTCCTGATTCATAATCTCCATCGCAACGCCAAATCGAAAAAGGAGTGGTAAATCCCACTTATCGGTTTGTAGATCAGCAAAAATATTTTCATTATCTCCATGCTCATTCGGATTAAAATCGTAGTTTATGAAAATATCTTTTCCAGAATATTGTAGCTTTGGACCAAAATTAGAGATATCCATACCAAGTGTTAACCAATTGAAATCTGTTTTAAAAAGTATACCAATATCGAAGGCGATAGCAGAAGCTGACATATGCCAGATTTGCTGGCGAATGTATTTTGCAGTAATTCCCATTCTAAATCGATTAGTAAGAGTCCGAGCATAACTCAGGCCAATTGCCATATCCATTGCACTAAAGTATTCTCCAGTGCCCTCCGGTTCAAATTCTGTGCGCACTTTCATATCCGGCATAGAGAGCGAGGTAAAACTCAAACCAAAAGTTCCAAAACTACCTATTCTGAGAGCAACTGCGGCAAAATCGAATTTCATTTCAGCTAACCAGTTTGTATGTACAAAATTTACACCACCGTTGGGACCCAAATGAGTCAGTCCAGCTGGATTCCAATAGAAGGAGGAAACATCGTTAGCGAGTGCAACATAAGCACCCCCCATACCGATAGCACGGGCACCAATTGGAATTTTAAGAAACTGTCCTGCTGTGGTACCACTTTTGGTCAATCCCCCGAAGATACTAGCCATTGCATTAGAAAATGTTAAAATGATAAAAAATATAGTTAGGTATATGCCACTTCTCATATTCGTTCCTACTGTTATTTAATTAATGCGAATCTCCCTGTCTTTTTGCCAATGCCTGGAGCTTCCAAATAGAAAATATAGATACCCGGAGCTACATCTAAATTATCTTTGGTAGTTAAATCCCATGGTTCCGCTCCATCAAGAAGATCGGAGTGATGTTCTAAAGTTTTTATGTGATCTCCACTCACCGAAAAGATACGAATGGTACAATCTCTTGGTAAATGAATGAAGTAGACTCTTCTTTCTCCCCTTCCTGTAGCAAATTTTCGTGCTGGTTCCCAGCGAGCTGCAACTATGTATGGATTCGGTACAACTGCGACATTGTCTAACTCTGTTTTTGCCATTTCACGATTTACTCTGGCAGCTTTGGTGGTAAATTCATATATATCACCGCTTCGGAAAGGTGTTTTAATCTGAATTCTTAACACATCTCCATCCTCTGGTAGTATGGCTGTTTCTCCGCCATATGGCTCCAGAAAACTTATCCGCCAAATTTCTCTTGGGATACTCCCATCTATAATGATGATTCGAATATATTCGGTGGAATCATTCAGCGGAACGGAAATTGTGCTGTCCCGGGTCGATTTCCGAGGTTCTTCTAACATAAAAAGAACCTTCTTATTTTCATATATATCCCATACCGTAAAGTCTACCGGAAATCTTGGGCCAAACCACCAGGTTGTATCCGGTTCTCCAAATCTTATCTCGTAGCTGGAGGGATAGCCAGGCCTGCGATGAGGGAAGACATACTTTCTGTCCACCTTAATAGGAATATTCGAATTCCCCTTTATCCATCCAGAATTTTGTCCATCCCATTCAATGGTGTCATTTAGAGCAAGAAGCCTCATACCGGTAAATAAAGGATTGAAATCCTCCGCGTTAATATAGGGAGATTCTTTGAATATTGTGTCCTTTTGCATGGGGTTAGTTATATTTACTAAACTATATCGTATTGAATCAGTATGAGTTGTATCATCAAAACTGATTTGAAAAGTTTGCTCTCCTTCCACCAGCAACGGATCTAGCACATCAATCCAGACATTTCCAGTTGCAAAACCATTCGTGTGGGAAATGGAATCTTGGATTCCTCCGGATTGGTATCCCGCGACAGGGGCTTGCGGCGTAACCTGTACTGTATTTGCATCAAGTGTTACATTACCATTAATATCCTGCACAATTAGACGGCTGCACTCCGATGGATACATACTCGAGTCCGGATCGCCACGGTCGTATGATACAACAGCATAGTAATATGTTTTACCATTCATTACATCCGTATCCGTCCAGGAATGTTTTAGTCCTTTATTTTCTCCCATAAAAATCTTAATTCCTTGATAATCTAATGGGAAGAATCCCTCCACATCATCGCGAAGGTCAAATTGGGCAACTGGTTGCAAAAAGGTTTGTTCTCCAAAAGCATTGGTGATGATTCGGGCATCAATAAATCCGGGATCGGTACTTCTATAAATTTTATAACCTTCAAAATCGTATGGAGGTGTGGAAAACGGATCATAACTCTCTTCAGCACGGTCATCCCAGTATAAAGTTACTTTTTTATCACCTGCCACTGCCCAAACTTGAGGTTTATCCGGTGGTCGGGCAAAATTGTAGTTTTCATTATAAATTCTCTGAACGGTTTGTTTGTTGCGGCGAATATCAGCTAAATTTTCCCCAAATACCAGACAGACAGAAAAACGCTCAGTTAATCCTGGTCGCAGCGGGAAAAGACCAGATCCATAAAGAAATGCGATATTTCCGTTTTGTAATTGGGTGTCGAAATGACTTACAAAAACCCGGTCCCAAACATCATCATCTTTATAGAAGGCAAATCCCTGTCCGATATAAAATACGTCGAAAGCTGTTAGGCCAATCTGGTCTGACTCATCCTTATCGGTGGCATCAAAATGTGGTTCCCCGGCAGTTGGAATCCCATCTCCTTCACCAAAGTCACCAGTTCCAGCTAAACCATCAGCGCCGACATCATCTTTTTCAGGATCCCAATCCAGGTCGTTATCAATACCATCATCGCGTCGTTCATCAATCATTTCATCTATTCTGCCATCTCCATTATTATCTATTCCATCTGCATATTTAAATCCAATATGGACTTCGCTTTCGTCAATCAGGCCATTATTATTATCATCAATACCGTTATCCGGGATTTCTCCGATAATCATGTTAGGATTTACAGTGGGACTGCCTTCTTCTCCATCCCCATCATCATCAATATGATTAAAAGCATTGCCCGGACTTTCCAGAAATGCATAGCCACAATAACCGGTAGGTCCCCAACCACCTTGTCCAAGACCATTGGTATCCCAGGAATAAGTAATATCATTTTGCAGATCAAAAGAAGCATTATCATCATTAGAGTCATACTGACCGCCAACTCCAACATCCGCATACATTCCAAAGATCATTTTTTGATAATTTTTGGTTCCTTCATTTGTAATGTCGTAATGCCAAAATATAAGATCTTCGGCCTGGACATTTTGCCATTGAAATCCTCTAACCCCAACTCGTAATGCTAAACCACGACGGCTCTGATCAGTTGAATCCGGATAAAAATCCTGTCCATCATCTGCGTCATCATCCATAACAAAAAAACTTTCTTGATCCGCATTCGTACGTTTCCCAAAATACCCATTCCAGTAACCATTCCAACTTGCATCCTTATCCACCCATTGATTTGGCCACGAGTTGGGATTGTCACTCATAGCAATGTTATCCTGTTGTTGATTGGCATAACCCGGCCGTGGTTGCCAACCTCGTTCAACACCATCTGGAGAAATATCCATTAATTCGCGATAACCTGCCTCACACAAATAAAGTGTATCTCCGTTATGATTGACTACCTGAGTAACTACAATTGGAGTGATTCCATCCATGTATGAATGGTTTGTTCCTTTAGGCCATACGCCGGAAGGTTGTCTACCCCACCAGGCCACCTCACCAAAGTTATAAAAAAGAGTCTCTACCAAATTTCCGTTATGAGTTCCTTCTTTGCGGTATTTACGATTTCCTCGCATATCTTTTGGCACGGTAATTTGGGCGATTAGGGATGTCGTTAGTGAAAACAGGATGGTGAAAATGCAGATTTTGAACCATCTCATTGAAGCATGTCCTTTTATTTTAAATTTTAATCATAAGTCTATATTTCGAAATATTTATCAAAACACTATTCCTTAATGAGATTCTTAATCTCAAAAATCGAAGTTAACCCCAACAAGTATTTTTCGAGGCTCAGAATAATAGTCCGGTCTATTTAACCACTCATCTAAGGTGTTGATGTGTCCGACCCGATCACCCAGAAACTGGCTTATCAATGAATACCCTGCACGTCCCGTATCAGTATAAACGTCAATTTCGTTTTTCCGGTCGAATAAGTTATACACCTTAAAAAATAGATTAAAACTTTCTTTCCACAACATTATTTGGCGGGAAACTCGGAGGTCAACGTTGTAATTAAATGGTTTTCGTCCACTATTCTCGAAAGTTGTTTCAAGGCTCTGAATGGCAGGAGTGTAAGGCAAGCCACTCTGGAATTGTGCAATAAAACCCGCGGTAATGATACGTGGATTACTATATGTCGCAGACAAATTTATGGTGTGACGTTGATCCCAGTTGAGTGGTACGACTTGAATATTACTTTTTTTCGGTGGAAAAGACTGCTGATTATAATACTGTTGATCCGGATCAGACGCATTTCCCTCGGCCACTTGAAAGGTATAATCGAAACTAACGGTCAGATGATCCCAGGAAGATGGCCTTTTATTCAAGGAGAAGGTTATACCTCGAATATTACCATAATCACGATTAACGTAAAGTGCATACCGATCTCCACCCACATATGTTGAGTAAATCTCTGTTCCGAGTAGATTTCTTGCGTCCTTATAATATCCGGTTACATCAATTCCAATGGTCCCCGCAAATTCTTGTTGAAATCCTAATTCATAGATAATGGTTGTCTGTGGTTTCAAATCGGCATTTCCCATAAGGGTAGATAAACCACCTGGGGCTACGGCAAACCGGGGATTTTTATAGATATATTCATAAGGTGGTACCTGGAAAAAATGGCCGTAGGACGTATGGATCACACCGCTTGCAGAGATAGGAAAAGCTAAACCAATACGAGGACTCCATTGGTGTTGGATTGTAGAACTTTTATATCCAGAACCCGGCAAGTTTGCCTGAGGATCTCGCAAATCCGTAGGCACTTCTCCTCTCGAATTAAAATAATCATAGCGCAATCCCAAATTCACCGTCATGTTGTCCAATTCAATCTTATCCTGAAGATATGCTGCTCCCTCAATGGCATTATGTGAATGTTCTCCGCGGTTAAAAAAGTCGATTTCGCTAAATACACCTCCTCCAGGTATCCCGCGGTAATTAGCTTCGAAGTTGTTTTCGTCAAAATTGTTATATTTATATTCTAATCCCAATTTTATTTGATGTATTTTTGTCATCTGTGAGGTGATATCTAATTTTGCATTGTCCACTGTGGTCGAACGGTATGAATGGGTCATTACTGTTCCGCCGGTAAGAAAACTATAAGCATCTTCCCGGTTCCTTAAAATCAGTGGATTTGCATAGCGTGGATCACTTGGATCCTCATAAACATATGATTTAAAATCATAGTAATTATGAGATAATTTGAGGGTATAAAACGTTTTGGTAGAAAGTACATGATTCCAATCCAAAATGTTTGTTAAACCGTATTCGTGGTCTGTCTTATTCCCGTCCGGGTTGTATTTATAGAGTTGATCATAATATTGACGTTTAAATTGATTACCAAGAAAATTATAGTTTAGCTTTATTGTAGGAGATAATTTGAACACTAATTTGAAATTGCCATAATACTCATCACTAAAGTTCATCGGAACTGGTTGATTATCACCGGTTTGCACAATTTTCACCGGGGTAGCAGTATATTCCGATGAGTCCTTGGGATTGAATCGTCTCTGACCATACATCCAGCCATCATTATAAAATTTTCTGAACGACACATAAAAGCTCAGTTTCTTTCCGATAAATGGCAACGGACCGGTAAGATACAATTGATAATTATAAATGGAGGTTGGATTCAGATTATCAATATTATAAAAAAGATCTGAATGAGAGCTTACATAGTCACCTGAATAAAATGAACCACCAAAATGGAATTGTTCCTCAGGATCCTTGGTTATTACCTCTACAATGCCAGACATTACCTGACCATATTCTGCATTAAAGGTTCCACTAATAACCTTTAATTCTTGTATTGCGCCTTGGTCAACATTTACCGCAGTTTTTCCATTGTAGGGATTTGTAACTGAAACACCATCGACCAGGTAGGCAATTTCACTGGACCTTCCACCACGAATATGGAAATCTCCCTTGTTATCAACTACCACACCTGCCTGCAGACTGAGAATATCGTTAACGTTTTCCACTGGCATGCTGTGGATTTCATCAGCGGAGACTGAAGAAGAGGTGGCGGTCATATCTTTTTGAATAAGGGGTCGCTCTGCTTCTACTGTTATGGTTTCACCAAGTTCTAAGGATGTAGGGTTTAACTTAAAATCCACACGGGTAGTTTGGTCTACTGAGACTTTTACATTTGTTACTCGTACTTCCTGATAACTTAACATAGAGCCAACCAGGGTATAATTGCCAGGTGGCATATTTAAAAGGATATAATCGCCATCCATATCGGAAGCAGCACCCATTGCACTTCCCTCAATCACTATATTGGCGCCGGGAAGAGCATCGCCTGTCGTGGCATCGGATATACGGCCAACAATTTTTCCGGTTTGACCAGTCCACCCTGATTGGGTTACGATTAACAGATAAAATAAAATCTTAACGATGCGGAGTTTTTTTATATTCATCATTTTTCAAATTAATTTAATAATTGGAAAATTAAAGGGGACATCTTTTTAAGATGTCCCCTTTAAATAGAATATTTACTTTAGAAGCATCATTTTTCTGGTCTGGTTGAAATTTTGAGCAGACATTTGGTAGAAATATATACCACTAGCAACAGAATTACCGAAATTATCGGTTCCATTCCACACTACCGTGTGTGAACCAGCATCTTGTTTACCATTGAAAAGTGTAGTCACTTTGCTTCCAAGGATGTTGTAGACATCAATAGTAAGGTTAGAAGCAGTTGGTAAGTAATAGCCAATGCTTGTTGTGGGATTAAATGGATTGGGATAATTTTGATCCAAGCGATACTCTACTGGCACAGTAGTCATACCGGCATCACCGATTCCCACGGCAGTTTCATTAGAAAGGATAACTTCGCGATACATATAATATTTTTCAAAAGTCGGATCAACCCATTGTGCCCCCCACCAATTTGGAGCATAATCCGATACATGTATATCATAGGCGTCTGCTGAAGAATAATCGAGATCCCATATTACTGTACTCAATATTACTGTATCCAGGTTAGCATAACCAAAAAAATCAGTATGGACGACAACTTCTCCGGAATAACCATGATCAGGTCCACCGGTTTCAGTGTGTGTAACCGTTCCTACCGGTTCATAGGACATCCCTTCTGCACCTCCAGTTGGCACATTTGCGCTTAACTGAAATTCTGCAGAACTTCCTACTGTATTGCCAAAGTACATTAGTTTAATTTCCATTCGATCACCAGCACCTGGGATTACTCCTTTAAAGGTCATCCACAGAAAGAGCCCGTCAGCCTCCCATCCAGGTGACCACTCACATACGGACGAGTCATTGGATTCAAATCCAATATATAGATCTGTGCCGTTATGTGCAAATTTAATCATGGCCATGCTGGTATCCGTATAAGAGTTCAATGAATCTCCCCATTGCATATAATAGCCACCTGTTGATTTGCGTGAACCTTTACCGACCATTACATAATCGGCATTAGCCCAGAATGATTCATTTAATTGGCCATCGAGGAAGATTGGATCGGTAGTATTGATTGCGATTTTTCTGGGTGGGTCAGCTAATCTTAAAATACGTGTGACAGGACCCCATTCACTTCCCCACCAGCTTTTATAATAGGCACCGATTGTGCCATAAGGATCCATATTATCCAGATAACCATCAGGATCAAAAATATTCATGAGCACAGGAATGTCCGTATCATTGGCAGTGTAACCCAGATGGTCAAGGTGAATTACCATCTCTGCGGTATAGCCGGAATCCGCTGCAGTAGTGTCGTTAACGATCGTGCCGGGATGTTTCCAGGCAGCGCCAGCACCGGAACCGGGATAAAGCGCTGGTTCTTCGTATGCAATATCCGGGTCAGTGCCCCCAAGATTAAAATAGAGCTTATACTCTACTTGAGTACCCCCGGCATCTGCAATTTTCATAAAAAGGCCATCGCCTTCCCAACTTGTTCCGAATTTACCCACTGACTGATCATCGGACTGTAAAGAAATATACAAATCCAAGCCGTAATGCAAAATCCTTACAATAGTAGTAGTGGTATCAGTATAAGTACCATGAACTAATACATCTCCTGATACATCGTATTCAACATCGCCGGGAGTAAAATTAGCCCGGTAGACCAGTATATCATATCGTCTTGCCCAGTCTGTTTCTGTTAGTTCTCCGTCAACCGTAATAGGATTTTCAGCGGAGGAGATTTGTAAATAGGGCGGATCCATGTGTCCTGTTTGGCTGACTGCCTTTCCTGAAAAGACCAGGAAGAGTGATAAAACGACAACTGCTGTAAATAAATATTTCATGACATACTCCTTATAATTAGTTAGATGTTAATATTATTTAAAATATCTTTTGACCGGCTTGGTATAAACACCCACAAGAGCCACCAATTACCAGACTAGTAGTTAGTACCTCACGGTATGGTAATTTTGAGTCAACTTCGCCGCTAATCATTTTAAAAAGGTATTGAATAGCCTTGCTACCTAATTCTTGAATAGGAACATGTACAGTGGTTAATCTTGGTTGCAGGAACCGGCTCATATATATATCATCAAATCCAACAACTGCAATATCATCGGGTATTTTTATGCCGCTCTCACGAGCAGATTCAAATATACCCACTGCCATCATATCATTTGCTGCAAAGATTGCATCTGGTTTAGGAGTTTTATTAATAAGACGTTTAAAGCCATCGTAACCTGAACGAGCAGTAAAATCCCCCGAGATAATAAGATTCTTATCTAAAGATAAACCAAGTTGTATTAAAGCTTCCTGATATCCTCGTAACCTTTCCTCAGCATCACAATTTTCCGACGGTCCCGAAATTGTCGCAATCTTTTGATAACTATGTTTAATAAGGTGCTCCGTAATTGCAAATGCTCCTTGATAATTATCAATATTAAAGCTAATTACATCTCTTAAATCCTTACATACATTTAGTAATATTACGGGTCTTTTACTTTGTTGAATCAATTGAGCAGCCTCTATATGGAGTTGAGGTACCATCAATATTACACCATCTACACGTCCACTGCCCATAAATTCCAAAAGTGTTTCAATGATATTTCTTTGAGTGTGAGAACTTGAGATTAACACAAATTTATTTGCCCGATAGGCCTCTTCATCTATCCCATGGATGATATCCATAAAAAATTCATCAATTAACTCAGGCAATATCACGCCAATTGTGTCTGTTGTTTTTCGAGAAAGACCACGTGCATGTGGATTGGGTATGTAATTTAACTCTTTAGAGATTGAAAGAATTCGCTGACGTGTTGCTTCCCGTACCGCACCATTGTTATTCAATGCGCGGGAAACCGTAGCAATTGAAACGCCTGCCATCTTGGCAATTTCAACAATATTTGTGTTCACAAAGGAAGTAGTATAAGTTTATCGATTTATATTAACCTTATAATTATTGAATAAAAGTATTATAAATCTAAAATGTAAACGTTTACACCTGGAATAATATAAATTTATTTTATGAAATTGTCAAGATGTATTCCGGTGAAAATTAATATTTTCTAATTTATTAATTTTTATAATTTAAATAACAATATTTCTGTTTTTGATAATAACGCCAAAGAGGAAGCGAAATTAAAAAATGACTATTTTTTAGGCCCCTAATAAAAAGCTTTAGTTTCGATCCTTAATAAAATCAATTTTATTTAACATTTCCTGAATTTCTGGATTGGCCATAAATGATTTCCAAATCAATCCGGAACGATAATTTTCGATCATCACTGTAATAGGTGCCTGATTCAATCCCATATAAATATTTGCAACCCAATTCTGTGAAAGATTGAAAGCATCACGAAATCCATAGATTCCCCACAATTTATCACCTAAATCAAAATAGAAATGCTTCAGCGCTTCCATAGATTCATCCGGTGTATAAGGAAACGATGCAAGTGCACCGGTGGGGGTAATTGTGCCATTATCCATCCGAAGTACCGGTTCATGTGCCATATATCCCCAGGGATCATCACTGGCAGTCAATCCCCAACATTTCTCCCCATAGCCCATAAAATTACCAGGATTGTCAATACAATACGCCTGATTGATTAGAGCAATGTTTTGGTTGTTTTTGAAATAATTGGTGTAACGGTCTGTAAATTCGTGCGGATCAAATCCCATGAATGAATAGTGGGTGAAAAATAATGGTCCACCACTGCCTACACCAACATCCAGTGTTATTCCGTAATAGGTATTGCCATTCGAATAATGGTCGCCATCCTTTGTTTTACCCCAATTTCTTCGGTATTGAACCGCCCTGTCGGATTGCCCGGCCCATCCTGAATAATACATATCAACAGGAACTGGATGAGTAGGGGAGGCAATTGCTAAAAGGTAGACAATCATAGTTTCGTTCCAGCCAATCAGGGGATGATTGATGTGCCACTCATAATCCGGTGACCAGTGCCAAAAAAGAAAATCACTGTCCGGTGAACGTCTATACCAATCCCACTCCACGGATTCCCACAAACGGGTAATGGAATCTCGAATTTCCTGTTCCTCCTTCGTTTCTTTATCAAAATACTGGCGGGTGGCCAGCAAACCCTGAATCAGAAAAGCCGTTTCAACCAGGTCACCACCGTTGTCATATTTACTAAATAATGGGATTACTTTTCCCGTGGTGCCATCTATGAAATGTGGCCATGCCCCATGAAACCGATCTGCCGTCTCTAAAAAACGGACTATTTTAAGCATTCGTGAAATCCCTTGCTCTCTGCTAATAAAATTACGCTCGATACCAACAATGATAGCCATAATTCCAAAACCGGAAGCCCCAATAGCGACCATATTTTTGTCTCCGGGAATATTTTCAAGAGCCAAACCTGCTACGGGGTGTGCAGCTTCCCAGTAATATCGAAAGCAAGCCTCCTGAACCATTGATAAGAGTTGATCATCCGACATGGGATAAGTTGTTGCTGAAGTTTTTTCGGATAGCTTCGACTCATTATAATTCACATCCATCGCACTTATCCGGTAATAGACTGTTCTGTTGGTTTCCCCAATAAAATCTGAATAACGATGGAAATTAGCTTTTTGAATCCCGACAGGCTGGTATTTATTTCCATCAAAGGATCGGTAAATTTTGTAAGCCTGTAAATCGTTTTCTTTACCTGCATTCCAAGTCAAATCAATGTGCCTGCCATAGGTTTTGGCAGAAAGTCGAGTCGGTACAGCCGGTGATTGTTTGTTCGTAATTTTATCATGATAAATCTTAATTTCGTCAATGTAAAAGATGTGCTCCTTCTCATCCGGTGGTCCCTGTGAAAAACGGAT
>Ga0307445_10000852_pt1 | contig 16856 bp, 8 predicted proteins | sample SalMarSW160330MG_FD_202147 | JGI IMG/M metagenome (GOLD analysis project Ga0307445, IMG submission 202147) | Salt marsh sediment microbial communities from the Plum Island Ecosystem LTER, Massachusetts, United States - SW1603-30 | ecosystem: Environmental > Aquatic > Marine > Intertidal zone >...
CCGCGCCCTCAAATGCGCAGGAAGGAATGGATGAACCTGAACGGGATGTGGGAATACGCAATCCGACCCATGGCAGAAATAGCTCCTGAACAATACGATGGGTTCATCCTCGTGCCATTCCCGGTGGAATCCTCGCTCTCCGGAGTTAAAAAGCCCGTGGCCAAAGAAAACCGACTCTGGTACAGACGAACATTCACGGTCCCCAAAGATTGGTCGAAAAAGCGTGTTTTCCTCAACTTCGAAGCAGTGGACTGGGAGACCACTGTCTGGGTCAACGGCCGCCAAATGGGCACGCACCGGGGAGGTTACGATCCTTTTTTCTTCGATATTACCGATGGACTGGACAAAAGAGGGAAACAAGAAGTCATCCTTTCTGTGTGGGATCCGATCGACGAAGGCACACAACCGAGGGGAAAACAGGTGAGGGATCCCCACGGCATCTGGTACACTTCGGTGACCGGCATCTGGGGAACGGTCTGGCTCGAGCCTGTCGAACAGACGCACATCGAATCCATCCGGATCGTCACGGATATAGATACAGGCGAGATCCATGTAACCGTCCAGTGTCCGGACAAAGCCCTGGGCTATCAGGTAGAAGTAGTGGCTCATGAAGATGAATCGACCGAGATCGAAGCGAAAGGCATGGTGGATCAAAAAATAACATTGACTTTGCAAAAACCCCGATTGTGGTCACCGGATTCTCCAGCCCTATACGACCTGAAAGTCTTGCTGAAGGATGGCCGGGATAGGGAAGTCGATCACATCGACAGTTATTTCGGAATGCGCAAGATCTCTGTGGATAAGGATGAAGCCGGGATAAATCGGCTGTTCCTGAACGATCAGGTCCAATTCATGATCGGACCTTTAGATCAAGGGTGGTGGCCGGATGGGCTTTATACAGCACCGACCGATGAGGCCCTCCGTTACGATTTGGAGGTGACCAAAAAACTGGGGATGAACATGTTGCGCAAACATGTCAAGATAGAACCTCGACGATTCTACTACTGGTGTGACAAGCTCGGAGTTCTCGTCTGGCAGGACATGCCCAGCGGGGATTCCTTTATCGGAAGGGAAGGAGAAGATATCGAGCGCTCGCCCGAATCAGCCGCGCAATTCGAAGTCGAGCTCAGCCGGATGATCGCCAGCCTGCGCAATCACCCCAGTATCGTGATGTGGGTGCCGTTCAATGAGGGGTGGGGCCAGTACGACACAGCCAGGATCGCTAATTGGATCAGACAACTGGATCCCACACGGCTGGTCAACAATGCCAGCGGCTGGGCCGACCGCGGCGTAGGCGACCTCCATGACATCCACTCTTACCCAGGCCCTGCTGCCCCTGAAAACGAGCCAGACCGGGCAGCCGTGCTGGGAGAATTCGGCGGTTTGGGACTGCCGATAAAGGGACACACATGGCAGGATGAGAAAAACTGGGGGTATAAAAGCTTCGAAAGCGCCGAAGATTTGGCTCAAGCCTATCTGGGATTGATCCAAAAATTGCAAGTTCTGGTCGAAGCAGGATTAGCGGCCGCCGTCTACACCCAAACGACCGATGTCGAGATCGAGGTAAACGGATTGATGACTTATGACCGGGCCATCATCAAAATGGATCCCGAACAGATCGCTGAAAAGAACCGGTCCCTGCACAAAAACTGATCCCCTCGGGGTTTGACCTCGAACTTTTTTTGAATAAACACGTATAAACAGGAGTATAGTCAATAAAAACAGGAGGTTCTGATGAAAAAAACGATGATTATTTGTATTTTGGGAATATTTCTTGTCAGTGTCATTGCTGCCCCAGGCTACAGCCAAACCGCCAAAGATATCATCCAGAAAATGATCGATGCGACGGGAGGAAGAAAAGCCATCGAAAGCATCGATGATTCCACCATAACGGGAACTATGGATTTGGTCCAGCAAGGATTGAGCGGGGAGATCACCATTTACAAAAAAGAACCCAACAAAATGCGTTTCGATCTCGAAATAATGGGGATGTTGATCACCCAGGCCTATGACGGAAACTTTGCTTGGTGGACCAATCCACAAACCGGGGCGACCGAAGAAATGCCGGAAAATGAAGCGGCAAGCATGAAAAGAGACTCCCTCCCCAGAGAGGCCACCTTCAATCCGGAAAAATACGGGATTTCCTTTGATTATAAAGGGAAGGAACAGATAGAAGGAAAGGACCATTTTGTTATCGATCAAACCTATGCAGACGGTTTTAAAGCCACCCTTTATGTGGATTGTGGAACCTATCTCCTCACAAAATCCAAGGGAACAATCAGCTCGGAAATGGGAGATTTGGATTTCGAGCAACATGCCTCGGATTATAAAAAAGTCAACGGAGTCGTCATCGCCCACAAGTTCACTACCTACGTAAACGGTGAAGAAGCGAGGATCCTCACCATCACCGATGTGCAGAACAACACAGGGTTGGAAGATTCCCTGTTCGTGATGGAGAAGTAGCTCAGAAAGGATTCTCGCCCTGAATTTTCTTTGACAGTTTCCAGAACTCGGACTATTATGGATTAGGCCGAGGAGCGTCCTCTCATGAAATGCCCCAAGTGTCAACATGAAAATCCTGCCAACACCTCGTACTGTGGGCACTGCGGAACCTCTTTCCTTCCTCCAGATAAAATCCCGCTTGCCCCAACCCTGACTCTGGAGACTCCCGTTCTGGGCCTGGAAAGAGGAACGGTTTTCGCCGAAAGGTACGAGATCATCGAAGAACTGGGACGGGGAGGAATGGGCCGGGTTTACAGGGTCATGGACAAAAAGATAAACGAAGAAGTGGCCCTCAAGCTGATAAAGCCTGAAATCGCCGACAGTAAAACCATCCAACGATTCTCCAACGAGTTGAAGATGGCCCGGAAAATATCCCACAAAAACGTGTGTAGGATGTACCACATCAGCGAGGAATCGGGGACACACTACATAACCATGGAATACGTGCCCGGGGAAACCTTGAAAGGCATGATCAGAATGACCAAGCAGCTATCCGTGGGAACGGCCATTCGTATCGCCGAACAAGTTTGCGAGGGACTGGGAGAAGCCCACAGGTTGGGTGTGGTCCATCGCGACCTCAAACCCCAAAACATCATGATCGACAAACAGGGAAACGCTCGGATCATGGATTTCGGGATCGCCCGTTCCCTCGAATCCGAGGGAACGACCAGGCCTGGATTCATCATCGGCACACCGGAATATATGTCTCCAGAACAGACAGAATTCAGGGATGTCGATCAACGTTCGGATATCTATTCCTTGGGAATCATCCTGTACGAGATGCTGACCGGGAGGACTCCGTTCGAGGGGGAAACACCCATCAGCGTGGCCATGAAACACAAGAGCGAAAAACCGCTCGATCCTGTCAAGTTCAACCCTCAAATTTCCCCAGATGTCAGCCATATCATTTTGACATGTCTCGAAAAAGATAGGGAGGAACGGTACCAGAGTGCCGAAAAGCTCCTAGCCGATCTAAATGCAATAGAAAAGGGCCTTCCCACAGCAGAAAGGGCGATTCCCAAACAAAAGCCCATCACCGAAAAAGAGATCACCGTAAGTTTCAGGGCCAAAAAAGCCCTGATACCTTTGATGGCGATTTTGGCTTTGGCAGTCGTCGCCATCGTCATCTGGCAACTCCTTCCACAAAAGGAGGCCTACATTCCCTCCTCTGACAAACCCTCTCTCGCCATCATGTACTTTAAAAACAACACAGGGGAAGAAAGCCTGGATCATTGGCGAACCGCCCTTACGGATCTGCTGATCACAGACATCTCTCAGTCCAAGCTCATTCGTGTGGTGAGCGGGGAAGTCCTGTACGACATTCTCGATAGGCTGAACCAATTGGACGCCACCGCCTATTCATCGGAGGTTCTGAGGGAAGTGGCTAACCGCGGACGGGCGGACCGGATCCTTGTGGGAAACTTCACGAAGGCAGGAGACACTTTCCGGATAAACACGACCTTGCAAGACGGCCGCACAGGTGAACTTTTCGGTTCGGAGAGTGTCGAAGGGATCGGCGAGAGAAGTTTCTACAACATGGTGGATGAACTGACGCGAAGAATAAAGGCTCATTTCGAGCTGACCGAAGAAGAGATCACGGCTGACATCGACAGCAAGATCGAGACGATCACCACCAGCTCACCGGAAGCATACAAGCTTTATAGCGAAGCGAGAACCTACCATCTCCAAACAGATTACTGGCGGAGTATCGGCACCATGCAAAAGGCTCTCGAGATCGACCCTGAATTCGCCATGGCATGGAGATCCGTGGCCATGGGGTTTAACAATCTGGAGCTCCGGCCAGCAAAACTGGAGGCCATCACCAAAGCTTTCGAACTCAGGGAAAAAGTGTCGGAAAGAGAACGATACACGATCGAGGCGGATTACTACAAATCCTGGGAAAAGAGCTACGATAAGGCGATGGTGGCTTACCAGAAATTGTTGGAGCTGTATCCAGACGACACGATTGGCAACACAAACTTGGGGATTTTGTACTTCGACCTGGAAGATTTCGACAAGGCTATTGCCTGCTACAAAACCAACATCCGCAACAATCCGGACGATCGTCTCTCCTCATGGAATCTCATCGAAACGTACCAGGCCATGGGATCCTACGACATGGCTCTTCAAACCATCGAAAGATTTCTCGAGAAGAATCCCGACAACATCTCTTTCCTGCTGAAGCAACACAATGCCTACATGTACCAAGGCAGGTACGATCTGGCCCAAGCCAGCATAGAAAAAATACTTGCCCTCGATCCAAGCCTCCAACCCGCATATGACATTCAAACAGGGGATATTTCCCTTCTGAAAGGCGATGTGGAACACGCACAAAGCCAGTACCAGAAGCTGCCTGAAGGAAGCACCCGCCGCAGATTGCACATGGCCAATCTGTATATGCTGCAAGGAAAATTCGAAAAAGCAGAGGAGGAATACCTGAAAAAGCCCGTGCTTCATGAAAAGCTTGCCATTCTCTACCTCCGGACAAACCGATCACAGCTTGCCCTTGAAGAGTTTGCCATCGTCGAAGACATGGCGCAAAAATCTGAAACCATATCAGGACAAATCCAGTCCATGTATGCCAAAGGCATCGCCCACGCACAGATGAAATCCTTCGATGAAGCCCTGGGTGTGGCAGAAGAAATCAAAAGATCGATACCGATATGGATGCATAAAAAACTCATCCGTTATCACGACCATCTTTTGGGCATGATCGCATTCGAAAAAGGAAACTTTCCCGATTCCATCCAGAAGTTGAGTCGAGCCATCCAGTCTTTGTATGCACCCGAGGATAATTTCCCACGAATTCAAGCTTATTTTCTCTTCACTTTAGCCCAGGCATACAACAGAGCGGGAAACCTGTCCAGAGCACAGGAAGAGTATGAAAAAGTGCTGGCGCTACACCTGGGACGAATCGATGGGGGAGACTTTTACGCAAAGAGTCTATATGAACTGGGAAAGATCTTCGAGCAGCAAGGTCAAAAGGAAATGTCTATCGCACACTTCCAACGTTTTCTCGATCTCTGGAAAAACGCCGACCCCGGCCTTCCTGAAGTTGCCGACGCCCGCATCCGCCTTAAAAATTTTTAAGGATCTCTAACAATCCCGATAAGACAGAATTTATCAGGATCGTAATCCGGATAAAACCTCTATCGAGAATTGCCGCTGCAAAGCGAAAAAGAAAAATCCCATCATATTTTAAGACATTATTAGTTAGTGCGCTTCCTCCGGATCATCAAGTCGCCTGGGGGGGGTGAGAAAATATCACCCCCTATTTTCACCCGATGGGGCGATTGACCCATGAACCTAAAAATTATACACATGAGATACATTAAAGGAGTGGGACAATGAAAAAAGTATTGTTTATCGCAGCATTTTTGGCTCTTTTGTTTCCTTCTGTTTTGTCTGCCTCGAATGAAAAAGAGGCATCAGAGCCTCAAACAGCCCAGGTTATCGCTGCCAAGGCAGATATTTTTCTGGAGGCTAGCCAGCACAGTATCGTGATCGACACCATTCTCAGAGGAACGACCGTCACCCTGTTCCCTTCGGGAAAGAAAAACAATAAATGGTTGTACATTTCCTATCTTTCCAAAAAAAGAGGATCCCAAGTGACAGGGTTCGTCGACAGCCAACGAGTAGAAATCGTCAAAGAAAATTCCGATCCCGAAGAAAAGAAAATTCAGGATGGGGAAGGAGAGATGAAAGAGCTCGTTTATTTGTTGGAGACGATGCAGCAGGAAAAAGCCCAAGAGGTGGCGGATGAAAAACTGTCCGAAGTTGAGCAACCGGAACCCGCAGAGGAGGAACAGAAAACGTTGAACGAGCAGACGGAGACTCCGCAGGAAAAGAAAGCAGAAATATCCGGAGCAGGAGAACTGGAAACGAAAGAACTGCTGGAAACAGAAACGGAGGAAGCTGCAGAGGAAGAGCAGGTCCCCTCAGCCCAACAGAAGCCCCAGGCAGATGAGGAGGCCCCGGTTGAATTGACCGAGGAAACAGAAGTAGAGGAATTACCAAAAGTCATAACAAAGGTTGCGGTCAAGGTCCCCAGGGCGAACATCCGGTTGATGCCGACCACGACGAGTCCCATAATCCACCAGGTCCACTCTGGAGTAGAGCTGGAACATGTGGCCAAAATCACAAACTGGCACCGGGTAAACCTTGCCCCGAACGAAGAAGGGATCGTTCTCTCCGGCTATATCCACAAAAACATCGTCGATGAAATCTTTGAAACAGTCGTACCTCCTGAGCCAGAGCCGGAAGAGCTTCCAGAAAAAGAGCCCGAAATCGCTGAGAAAGAGTCTGAACCCGAACCTGTTCAGGAGGTTCCTATTCTTCGAAAGTCGAGTATCGGAAAATATTATTGGGTGGGAGGCGGTGCCGGTTACACAATGCCTTCCCAGTCTTATTTCGCAAAAGGATTGAACTTCAGCGGAACTCTAGGTATCGGTTTGATGAAACATCTAGCGATCGAACTCCGTATCCCTTACTTCCAAAGGAATGTGAGCGGCACGGATGGAGGTTTAAGCTCAGGCCGACTCAGCAGCCTTTCCCTGATGTTGAGCGTCCAGGGTCGTTACCCGATCCAAAACCGGTACGTTCCCTACATCGTAGCAGGCGGGGATTACCATCTGAACAAATTCAGCCTGGACGAGGAAATCACCCATGCCTGGAACGATCTGGGCTTCAGCATACAGGAGAGAGTGGACCACACTTTTGGGCTTCATTTCGGACTTGGCGTGGACGTTTTCTTGCTCCAGAATATCGTTTTGAACATGGATGCCCGGTATTACACGGCCAATCTGACTGGAAGCAGGACGCTGGCGCATCAGATCAGCCAGGAAACATCATCAGGAGCGATAAACAGCATGAAACTCAATTCTCTTCAAGCTGGGATAAGCATTAAGCTCTTCCTCGATCCCCTGAGGAAGTAAAAAGCGTTCCAGCACAAGGGAGATAAAAATGACATCGATAAGTAAAAAAATATTGACAGGCCTGTTCCTGGGACTCTTCCTCTCAACCTGGATCCTGGGAATGAATCTTGTTTTTCCGCCGGAAATTTTCTTTTTCGACAAAACACTGCACCAAACTATCAAAGCGACCTCTGCAGAACAGGATCAAGTACGGGTGATAAAGGCAAACGCAGTCCTCCGCATCAAGCCGAAAAATGGCAGTGTCGTCATCAAAAAATTGCCCTTAGGCGCGCTGTTGGATGTGGAAGAGGAGACCGGCGACTGGTTGAAGATAACTCTTCCCCCAGACGAAGATGATTTTATTCTCACCGGCTATCTTCACCGGTCGTTCACAGAAAAGGCTTCTGTAATTCACGAATAGGCCGCATTTCATCCTTTTGTCAAGTTAATCCAAACATCACCTGTTTGATTTAACATTGACAATCCTGCCCAAAATGATTATATTTTGAACGCAAAGGGAACAGGATAAGCGCGCTGGCTGCTCATTTAAAAGTTTTTCTCTCTCATCTTGAACCTGTATTCGCTTCGAGAATTGAGGAAATCCTTGAAAGGGAAAAAACCCAGGCTCGAACAATTCCTTCAACAACGGGAAATCCAACTCTTTTGTCGAGAAAGATTCATCCGCAGGACCTCCAGGAAAAACCCCCTGGTGGCCGTTGATTACACCCTGTTCCTGGACAAAAACCACAAATTTAAAAAAGGTATTATCCCCATAGTGAAACAGGCAATCGAACAGAACGATTTGAAAGTATATTTCGTGATGGTCAGCTGGTGGGGACGGGGAGATCAAGCCCGCTGGACCGGAGGTGCTCTCCTGAACACCTTGAAAAATTTTGAAAAACAGGGGCTTTGTGAAGTTTTTCTGAGCTATCAAGAAGGAGACCAAAAACCATCAAGCCTCTGCCGCTGGAGCCGTAAACGAGGCCTCGACATCTTTTATGTGGATCGACATCGACTGGTGAACCGTCAGGATAAAAACGTCATCATCGACACCGGAGCTCCTGGCAAAGCAGAAAATGTCATAAAAAGCATAAAGCTCATCGAGCAGAGAACCCGGAAGCTAGGCTTGTCTCCAAAAAAAGTACTGGTCATCTTTGTGGACGATGATTACACCCAATATCATTGGCTCAACTATTTTCTTTTGTTCGCACCGTGGGTGTTGTCTTTCGCCAAAAGAACAAAGGATCAGGCAATAGACCTAACTATAAGAAAAATTAAACGCATCAGTCTTATCAAGAGCGGAAGCCCGAGGATCATTCTTCCGTATGAAATCCAGGGAAAAATCGTGAACGGACAGATCAAACCCATGAACTACCTGGATGTCACAAAGGCCATCATCGATCTGGCTGCAACCCATCAACGTTTTGGCTTGGAGCACGAAAAGAATGAGATGGATGAATTGACATCCCTCTTACTAAAAATCAAAAAGAAGGGTCAGATTTATGCCCCTAAGAACAAGTTGCCTTTTCTCGGAGATAGACTCAACGGGCGGCTGGAAAGCGTATGGCAGGAATACATCTACCGGGGAGGCCGCGTAACCCAGCAGCTTGAGGGCATTTTCCGCCACCGTATCCACAAAAGCCACTGCCGATGGCTCAGGCAGTTCACATTCCTTCTGCATGGTGACCAGGGTGCCCCTCTGGATTCCTGGCTGCACTTCTCCCCCTTTGGAGGGTATGCTCTTGAAGTGAGCCTCCTGATCCAATCGGTCTGCGACAAGGCCTTCGAACAACACCAAGCCCTGAATATCACCGGCCTGCCGCACTCGCATCAGCGATCGAAAGATCTGGCCATATGGCATATGCTCGATAATATTCTGCTGGCCTTTGATCTGGCCAGGGTTCTGTACAAAGACTTATCTGTCAGAGATTTCCTGTCTATGTACGGTTATCAACATCATTTTCCGATGCTCGACCGCTTCGGGAACATCATCGATCATCGTCCTCTTTATGGTAAACTCACAATTTATCCTCCACTCAATACCCTTCAAATCGAATAAAATATAGACGTTGGCTTCTTATCCATCCAAGGAGAGCACGTCCATACACGATGGACTTTGAATGAATTTACAAATTCATATTTGATATTTGACATTGAAATATTTCGATGATAATAAAAACAATGGAAAAAAGAGGAATACATGGAAGGCAAAATTTCAGGAAGGGGATGAACATGAAAAAAAGGATTTTAATCGTTTTTTGTGCTTTGGTCGGGATAAGTCTAATGCTTTTTGCCGGACCGATCTCCTGTAAAAAAACAACAGAAGAATCTCCAGAAAAAACACCTCCAGAAAAAAAAGCAGAGATGGATAAGGACAAACGCATGGCCTGGTGGCGAGAAGCCCGGTTCGGGCTTTTTATCCACTGGGGCCTGTATGCCATCCCGGCCGGAGAATGGAAGGGCGAGACCAATCATGCCGAATGGATTCTCACGACTGCCCCGATTCCGGTCGCCGAATATGAAAAATTCGCTCCTCGATTCGATCCAGTCAAATTCAACCCGTCAGAGTGGGTCAAAACAGCCAAGGATGCCGGGATGAAATACATCGTGATCACCAGCAAACATCACGACGGTTTTTGTTTGTTCGACTCCGAAAAAACCGATTATGATGTGATGGATGCCACTCCTTTTAAACGAGATATCATGAAGGAGCTGGCAGAGGAATGCCGCAAACAAGGAATAAAAATGTGCTGGTACCATTCGATCATGGACTGGCATCATCCAGACTATTTGCCGAGAAGAAAATGGGAAATCCGTTCTGCTGAGGGAGCCGATTTCGACCGGTATGTGGAATACATGAAGGGACAGGTCGAAGAGCTGTTGACCAGCTATGGCGAGGTCGCTGTTATGTGGTTCGATGGAGAATGGGAACACACCTGGACTCAGGAAAGAGGCATCGACCTTTACGATTTTGTGCGGTCGATCGCGCCTGATGTCATCATCAACAACCGTGTGGGAAAAGGGCGTGCAGGGATGGCAGGAACCTACGATCCGGAGACAGCCTCTGGGGATTTCGGAACACCCGAACAGGAGATCCCTGCCACTGGACTGGGGTATGACTGGGAAACCTGCATGACCATGAATGACCACTGGGGTTACAACAAAAATGACCACAACTGGAAATCCACTGAAGATCTGATCCAGAAGCTGGTGGACATCGCCAGCAAGGGAGGAAACTTCCTGTTGAATGTCGGGCCCACAGCGGAAGGCTTATTTCCTCAAGAAAGCATAGACAGACTAAAAGCCATCGGGGATTGGATGAGAGTAAACGGGGAGAGCATTTACGGGACCACGGCCAGCCAGTTCGAACAGTTGGAATGGGGAAGAAGCACGACCAAGGACAACCTCCTGTATCTCCATGTTTTTGACTGGCCGGAGGACGGGAAACTTCTGGTCCCCGGAATAATCAGTCAAGCCCAAAAGATCTACCCCCTTGCAGACCCTCAGGCGGAATTGCGGTGTGATTATCAGGCAGGCACCGCCACCATCGCCCTTCCTGAAAAACCCTTCGATGCGTATGTCTCTGTCCTTGCCATGGAGTTTGACGACAAGCCAGAAGTCGTCCGATCCCCCAAAATCAGTGCGGCTAGCGATATCTTCCACAAAGATATAAGGGTGTCCCTGTCCAGCAACATCGAGACAGCGGAAATCCGGTACACCCTGGATAAAAGCACACCAACGAATGAATCGTCTGTCTACCGGGATACCATTCTGCTGGATGACACAACCACAGTGAAAGCGCAGGTCTTTCGGGATGGTCTCCCTGTCAGCGGTGTCGTAGAAAAGGTTTACAAGAAAATTCCTCCCCGACCTGCAGCAAAGAGCACCGGCAACACCCCCGGACTGCATTACGCCTATTTTTACGGGAACTGGGAGCGGCTCCCTGATTTTAGGGCCCTTTCCCCTGAATCACAGGGCACGGTGGATAAATTCGACCTTTCCCCCAGCGTCCAAAAAGAATATTTCGCGTTTCAGTTCCAGGGGTATCTCCAGGTTCCGGAGGACGGCCTCTACCGTTTTTATGTTGCCTCGGATGACGGGAGCCAGCTTTACATCGGAGATGAACTGGTCGTAGACAACGACGGTTTGCACGGCCCCACCGAGGTCATGGGCGGGATCATACTGGCAAAAGGCTCCCATCCCATCCGCGTCGACTATTTCCAAAGAACAGGGGGGCTGGATTTCGAAGTGGCTTATTCAGGTCCGGGAATCGATAAACATCCCATTCCTCCAACCATCCTGTCTCATTAGGAATTCATTCAGAGAGGCCGAGGCAGATTGCGGTACCAGGTGAACTTCAAGATGAGAGCAGACGCCAGTCCGACTCCCAGGCAAAGCAAGGAAGATCGGTACCAGTGCCCGACAAGGTACATCGGGAACAGATAAAGGGAAGCGATCGCCACCATACCCAGCAGGACGTTCATCACGGTCAGCCACACCTTTTCTGTTCCAGAGGTCCTGTCTTCTGCAGAAATTTGAGCGATTTTCTTTACCGGCTGCCAAAGACCGAAAGGACGCACAGACATGTAAAAGGAAACGAGCACATCTTTTTTGACAGGAGAAGTAAGAAGTGAACCGAAAATGCTCAACAGAAGAGATGCGATCACGATAAGGGGAAAAACGACATAGGCCGGCAATCCATCGACAAACAGGGCGATAGCGGCAAGAGCCATCCCCCCCAGTGTTCCAAGCGTATACCCCCATCCGTTCATCCGCCACCAATACCACCGCAATACATTCGGAATGATGATGCCGGCACCGAGTGTCACCATCATCCAGTTCCAAATCCCGGCAATGGATTCGCTCTGAAAACCGATGACCAATCCCAAAATAACAACCAGAACCGTGGCCAAATAGCTGAACCGGACCGCTTGTTTTTCAGTGGCACGGGGGCGAAAGTAGGGTTGCCAGATATCACGGACGATAAAAGAGGCCCCGCTGTTGACGGTCGAACTGAAGGTTGACATGAACGCGGCCAACAAACCGGCAATCACGATGCCTCTGATCCCTATAGGGAGATAATCACGCAAGACAAGAGGCATGACCCGTTCAGAATCCGTGACACCCACCACCCCTGTCAAAGCCAGCAGAACGATCCCCATCACCATGGCCCAACGGACCAGGAGGAAGCCACTCCACGAAGCGCCGATCTTGGCCGCATCCCGGTCGTTTCGGGCAGCCAGAAATCGTTGAAAATCATACATTTGTGCCGGACCCCCTGCATTCATCAACAATCCTTTCAGGACCCAGATTATCACCATAATCCCGAAAAACTCGAACTGGGCATTCGCTGTACCTGAAAATTCTGGAAGATGCCATGGCACCTTTAACGAAGAGAATCCTTCGGGAAGGCGGCCGAGCGCGTCCGGGGTCAACTTCGACCAGGCGATCCAGGCAATGATCAAGCTGCTCATAGTCAGAACGATGGTTTGAAAAACATCGGTGATCACCACGCTGAACAAGCCTCCGAGAATGACATAAAGGGTGGTGATACCGATGATGACCACGCCTAAAAAGGCGGCCTTATGATCGGTCAATAGCGCATGGATCCAGGAAATATTGATTCTTGAAGCCAGAGATTCCAAAGGGATATAGACCGAAGCGAACTTGCCTATCCCCTGGAAAGCGTAACCGACAAAGCTGGCCAGTGTAAACACGGCCATGAACGCATAAGCCGTGCGTGCCAACCGGCCTGCTGATTCATCCCCGAACCGGGTTTTCATCCATTCGGCCGCGGTCATCACACCTGAGCGCCGGACCCATTTGCCCATGTATGCCAGAAAAAAGGCCCCCATCAGGAAGCCCCACATCCAGTGATGCCACATGGATTTCATACCGAGAACGAACAGGATGGACACGATCCACATGGTGCCGGTAATATCGAAATTGGACACAGAACCCGACATGGACAACAATAACCAGTGGAGGCGCTTTCCCCCCAAGAAGTAGGAATCGAGGCTTTGGGCCGCTATTTTTTTGTACCGAAATCCCAGGCCCACCACCACCACAAAATACAGGATAACTACTCCGGCATCGATAGCTGTCATTGTCCGTTGACCGCATCGAACATGGCCACTATATTTTCTGCCGGAACGTCTGCCAGGATATTGTGCACCTGCTGAAACACAAATCCACCTCCAGGACGGAGCGATCGCACAAGTTCTCTCACATGGTCGGCCACCTGCGCTGGGGAACCATGAGGCAACACATCCCGGGTGTCACATCCCCCACCCCATAGCGTGATCCTGTCGCCGAATTCGGCTTTAAGTTCCCTTGGATTCATCCCCTCCGCGTTGATCTGGACAGGATTAATGGCATCCAATCCCGCGTCGATCAGATCATCCATCAGTTCCCGCACTCCCCCGCAGCAGTGGAGCATGACCTTGACATCGGCCAACTGTTTGGCACGGTGCCATAACTTCCTGTGAAAGGGCTTGATCACTTGCCTGTACATCTGGGGAGATATCAATGGACCCGTTTGCCCCCCAAGATCATCTCCGAAAAGGATAACATCGATATAAGGGCCAACCGCACCCAACCATTTATCCAGGCTTTTCATATGCAGCTCACACAGTTTTTCAGAAAATCGAAGAGCTTTTTCAGGATAGAGACCAAGGAACATCAAATAGTTGTCCATACGGAAAAGCATTTGGGGTATTTCGAACATATTCCCACCGAAAAGGCCAACGATCGCTCGGTCGGTGGATTCCCGGAGTCCTTTCGCCCGGCGGGCCATCTCGGCCAATCCTTTATCATCCAGAGGCAGATGAGCCCCAGGGCTGGCGATCCCCGTCCACACTGTATGGGACAGGACATCTGCCAAATCAGAAAAATCATCCTCGCCAAACAGGCGGTCTTTCAAGGGAAAATAAGTTTGCTCGAAATAGAGAAAGCCTTTTTTTTGGACGGCCAGTTCCCGGCCATTCTCATCCAACAAATACCAGTCTTCGCCTCGCTGTTCCACATGGATATAAAAAGGGATCTTGCATGGCGTCCCATCCGGCAAAATCCAATCTTTCCAGTCCTTCTCTTCTGTCAGAAAACCCCTCCCCATCTCGATGGTATCCACACCGAAACGCTCCAGCACATCCTCATCCACAATGGCCAACTGCTGGATCATATCGTAAACGCGGACCGGCCGAAAAGGAAGCCCCAGTTGCCTGCGCAGATCAGGATAAACGATAGCCGCTATTCCCGAGGACCGGTGTCCTGAAAAATCCACCGGGATCCGGTCCGTTTCCTTGTGATCCAATGCATCTAAGATTCTTTCTCGGGAAGTCATAATTTAAAAGTATACCCTATAGGAAAACACCAAGTAAATTTTTTTTATTTCACTCCATTCCTCTCTTGAACCAGCCCAATTCTAAATCTTCTGGTTTCAGCTTCTCTGACCGTCCATCTCACCTTGAGACCCGAGAAAAATCACCTTTGAATTCATCCCAAGAGGGGATTGTGTCGGACGGCCAGGTCCAAGAGAATTGTATGGTAAGCACTAGGCTTATGCTTGGACGCGGACGTTCCATCGATGAGTAAAGAAGTCACAAAACAAGAATTGCAAGATCTGCTGTACACAGACGAATTAACACGCATATACAACCTCCGGTATCTGAGAGAACAGATTCCCGAATATCTCGATAAAGCCCAAAAACAAGGAGACTCTGTTGCCTTTCTGTTGTTCGACATCGATGATTTCAAAAAGATCAACGACAGCTTCGGGCATTTGGTCGGTGACATGGCTCTCATCCATTTCATCAAAACGATCAAACAAATGATGGGTCCCAAAGGAATCGTCATCCGTTATGCGGGTGATGAGTTCATCCTGGTTATGACGAAGATGGACAAACAAAAAGCCCTGCAAATAGGGGAAGAGATCCAAACGCGCATCACTGAGGCCCCTCTCGAAGTGGATCACAATACGGTCTCGATCGGATGCAGCATAGGTATTTCCTTGTATCCCAGAGATGGAGGAACCTGGAAGCAGCTTTTCGAAAAAGCCGATGAAGCTCTTTACGGCGCCAAGGAACAAGGAAAAAGCAAAATCGTCATTAGCCCAGAATCCGGAAGACTTCTCACTCCTTCAAAACTCAATTCCATCCTGGAAACCCCCATTATCGTCGGAAGAGATGATTTGATCCAATTCCTGGAGAAACATCTCTCTGAGAAAGGAAAGCCTGAAGCGTTTCCCGTGCTTCTCGGGGGAGAAGGAGCAGGAAAAACGCGACTTTTGAGGCTGGCCCAAAAAATGGCCCAAGAAAAGTTAGCCTTCACTCTTTCTACCAAAGGATATCCCTATTGGCAGAGCGATCTTTATGGCGCAGCCTTCGCTGCTTTGGGGAATCTTTTCGAACAGCAACGTTCCATTTCCGAGCATGTCTATTCGCGGATCGACAAAAAGTACAAAATCATTCTCCGGCCTTATCTCCCTCCTTGGTATATCAAAGAAATCGAAAATGCAGATGAAGGGGGTGAAACCGACCGGATGGCCATTTTCGAAGCCTTGACCCAAACCTTTTTCCTCCTCCGTGAATTGGGAGATGGAGCCGTTCTCCTTGATGATGTCGATCTGATCGACACCCCGTCCCTGCAATTATTCGGATCTCAATTCGGCCCCGCTTTGGAAGGAGGGGGCCATCTGCGTTTTGTATCAACGGTCCGTAGCTCGGACCTAACCACAGGCGAGGAAAAAATCCTCTCCCTTCTCGAGTCCATGCCGGAATTGGCCTCAGGAGGAAATGTCCAAAACTTTCAACTTGAGCCACTTAAAGCTGAACATATCCAACGCCTGACGACGAATTTGTTCGACGGGAACAAACTGCCTCCAGCTTCGGCAGCCGCCCTTCTGGACAATTCCGCGGGAAATCCCCTATTCATCGTGGAGGCTCTATCCGGGCTTCTGCTTGAAGGCATAATTTCTGCCAAAGAAGGAGACTGGGATCTGTCTTCTATCGAGCCAGGCGATATCCCGAAAGTCCTCGAAACCATGATCAAAAACAGACTGATACACATGGACAAAGAAGCGATCCACGTGCTCAAGATGGCTTCGATCTTAGGGGAGAGGATCAATCCCCAAGAGCTTGCCGAAATTTCAAAACTTAAGTTTCAGCAGGTTTTGAATGCACTCAGCAACGCAAAGCGGAATCTTTTGATCGAAGAGTGTATAAATCCCGGGGAGTTCGTTTTTGCCCACCGAGTCATCCGTTCCGTTTTTTACTCGCTCATGAGCGAGGGAGAACGCCGCCATTACCATGGCCAAGCGGCAAAAATAGAAAAAAAATACGCACCGAACACACCGGAACGAATCGTCGGGAGATTGGCATATCACTTCCACAACGCAGGGCAACTGGAGAAGGCAACCGAGATGTTTTCAGCATTGAAAAGTCA
>Ga0307445_10000854_pt1 | contig 16849 bp, 15 predicted proteins | sample SalMarSW160330MG_FD_202147 | JGI IMG/M metagenome (GOLD analysis project Ga0307445, IMG submission 202147) | Salt marsh sediment microbial communities from the Plum Island Ecosystem LTER, Massachusetts, United States - SW1603-30 | ecosystem: Environmental > Aquatic > Marine > Intertidal zone >...
CAGGGAGACGGTCATGGTGTAACCGTCAACGCTCAGGGCTCCCTTCATCCCCATGTAACTCGTAAGGCTGCCCATATATGTGCGGTTCCTCATCTGGATGATCTCTTCATACGTATCGGCCTCAAGAGTAATGATGTCCTTAATATCGATCGTATCGGCCCCATCCACGTATCCCCAGGAAAAGCTCCATGTGCCCACGTAGACGGGGATCGGGGGGTCATCCTTTTTACAGGCCGTAATCATAAGAACAGCGATGAAGGCTGCAAGGACTGGTATGCCTTGGCGTTTCATGATCGGTGAATGATAAATGGTTCGCTTCTAAAGTTACAATTAAATTGGATATTGCTGAATGCTTTACTCCCGGCAATGATAAATCATATCTTCCTGAATATTTATTATGTTGTCCCATCAAATGCTTAGCCACAGGCCTGGTTCCTTATGAATTTATACCTGATTTCCTTAATCGTTGATGCAGGGAAAAGAACCAATAAAGGACTTTGAAAGGATTAACTCCACCGGGCATGAAGCAGGAATCGCTAGAGGAAGAATTGGATCACGTTAATCCGAATCGGGAATGCGATCTGGTTGGAATAAGTTACAAGACGGCGAACGCACCGGGAAGATACGAACTTTGCCAGGAATCTGAAAATAGAGTTAAAACCGTAGTGTCCGGCGGAGTACACCCGACCATAATTCCTGATGAAGCCCTTTAACACCAATAGTGTTGTAGTCGGAGAAGCGGAAGGAGTCTGTTAAGATGTTCGACGACAAGGACATAGACCTTGCCTCCATTTCCACCTGCAATCACTGGCATGCCTTATCTGTTAATGCCATACCGTTAAGGACCGGGAGACCGGACAGTGCAGAAAATGCTTGAAGATGTGCCTTCAAATAATGGAAAAGCACCTTTTAATGTGTGAATAATGTAATATTATTTAAAAAAAATGTAACATATAAGTTAGTCCAGGGAAATACCTTTATTGCATTAGAAAAACCGATAAAAAACACTATAGTGTGAAAGTTGAAAAGGATGGTAAGAAAAAGATTTTATTCTTTGATACTGAAGGTAATATGTTGCACAACAAAGAACCGAAGAAAAAATAAGTATAAAGAACTTTTAAACATGTACATTCGCAAAAGTAAACGTATGGATAAAAATCCCGGGGAATTTCCACAAATCTATCCGGATTTTTTTATGCATTTTTGGTTATACGCTTTTTCCATGGGTTACCGGGATGGGATTTCATCCATATCCAAACAACTGCGTATGGCATGAGCAGGCAGCTCCATTGACAAATCCCCATACAAGTGGGTCATTTTTCATAAGTTAATACAAACAGATTAATTTAAATGAAGTTGAAATTCTTTAAAACACAATGAAATGAAAAAAGTAATGATTGCGCTGGATTACGATCCAACTGCCAAAAAAATAGCAGAAACAGGTTTTGCATTGGCTAAAACATTGGGCGCTGAGGTTATTTTACTGCATGTAATTGCAGAAGCTAATTATTATTCTTCGCTTGAATATTCTCCGATAGTTGGTTTTACTGGTTTCATGGATATGAATCCGGTGCAATTAGAAAGCAGTGATGGTCTTAAAAAGGCATCTCAATCTTATCTGGACAATTTAAAACGTCACCTTGATGATAAAACAATTCAAACGATTGTAAGAGAGGGTGATTTTGCTGAATCCATATTAAAGGCTGCAAAAGACATGAATGCAGATATTATTGTTATGGGCTCTCACAGCCGGAAATGGCTGGAAAATATCGTCATGGGAAGTGTAACCGAAAAAGTGTTAAATCACACTTCTGTTCCGCTTTTCATCATACCAACTAAAAAACCTAAATAACTTGCTTACAATCAGTAATTCAGATGATTATTTAAATAATTACATCTCTTATATATCAAGTAGTCTTGATATGGATGTTTTGCATCGCCTCCGTCCGGAACGGAAAATATTTATTAAATTTAATCAGAAAGATTTTCATGATCGGATCATCTTCGCCTTATCCTTGCAGAAGCACAAACACTTGTGAACAATACTGCAGCCCCTGACTTCGTTCACAGCAAATATCAGGAAAAAATGAAAAATGTTAATGTTATGAAAACCAATAGCTTATCATGTACAGGATTAATCCAAGTAGCCATTTTAGGATTTTGCATAACGTCCTGTGTAAATAATTCACCACCTGTCCCGGAGGCGGAATATTCGGAGAAAATCGTCGGGCTCTGGCAAGGTACGGTCGGCGATGATAAAGAAACAATGTCAATCAACGTAGATGGCACATTCGTCTGTAAACTGTATCCTATGGGATTCATTGCCAACACTCTGTCACAAAGTGTGCCAGGAACCATTCGAGGAACCTGGAATATAACCGGCCCAATTATCACATTGGAAATCACCGGTGTGAAAAACGAGGATCCGGAGAACAGGATTGCTTCCAGCACGATCGTCGCCTTCAAGCAAGACGAACTGGTATTAAAATCTAATCGTGGTGAGATTTCAACATTTCTGAGACGGGAAGATCCCCGGTAAAATATCATGCAGAAAGATTTACTATGAAAAAACCATCCTATGTTGACCAACTGAAATATAGTCTTCTTCCTGATGATATCGAGGGATTGGATTCTCTTGCAGAGCTTGCCCTCGATATGCGATGGTCCTGGAACCATGAGGCCGATGAGCTTTGGCGCCAACTCGATCCTGCTTTATGGGATCTCACCCAAAATCCATGGGTGGTTCTGCAGACAGTTTCAAGGGATCAACTTAAGAACGTGATGTCCGATCCTCTCTTTCTAAAAAAAATTGATGGTCTGATGCAATCCAAGGAGCAAGCAAATACAGCTCCGGCCTGGTTTCAACATTATCATCCGAATTCTCATCTGACCTGTGTAGCCTATTTCAGCATGGAATTCATGTTAAGTGAAGCGCTGCCTATATATTCCGGAGGTCTGGGCAATGTAGCCGGTGATCAACTCAAGGCTGCGAGTGACCTGGGAGTGCCTGTTATCGGGGTAGGCTTACTTTATCAACAGGGATACTTTCGCCAGGATATAAACAAAAACGGAGAACAACAGGCTCTATACCCATATAACGATCCCGGACAATTGCCGATCACACCCCTGCGTAAAACCAATGGAGAATGGTTGCGAATAGAGGTTGAGCTTCCTGGTCACTCGGTATGGTTGCGGGCCTGGCAAGTCCGGGTAGGCAGGATCAAACTTTATTTGTTAGACAGCAACGATGCGGCAAATTTCCCCATTCACCGTGGAATAACGAGTGAATTATACGGCGGGGGACCTGAGCTTCGTCTTAAACAGGAATTGGTGCTCGGGATTGGAGGATGGCGTTTGCTCAGGGCTCTTGGTATTCAGCCCGAGGTATGCCATCTCAACGAGGGACATGCAGCATTTGCCATTTTGGAGCGTGCTTATTGTTTTATGAAAGATACAGGTCAGCCTTTTAATGTCGCTATTTCAGTTACCAGATCTGGAAATCTCTTTACCACGCATACGGCAGTTGCAGCCGGATTCGATTGTTTCTCATCCTCTCTGATCGGACAATACCTTGGTGAATACGCTGAACAGAAGCTTGGTATTACACAACATCAGTTGCTGGCCCTGGGCCGGAAGGATCCCTTGAACGAATCGGAAACCTTCAATATGGCCTACCTGGCAATCAGGGGAAGCGGTACAGTAAACGGGGTTAGCCGTCTTCATGGAAAAGTCAGCCGGCACATCTTTGAACCACTGTTCCCCAAATGGCCGACAAGCGAAGTGCCTGTTGGACACATAACCAATGGTGTGCACATGCCATCGTGGGATTCCAAAGAAGCGGATGATGTCTGGACGGAATTTTGCGGTAAAAACAGATGGGACGGGATGAATAAAACCCTGGAGAAGGATATTCGACAGGCTTCCGATGAAAAGTTGTGGGAGCTGCGTACCAATGTAAAAAAGGCGCTCATCAAATTTTCCCGTGAATATTTTTCGAAGCAATTGCATGGTTCAGGGCATTCAGCCGAATCGATTGAAAGGGTAAACCATTTATTTGATCCCGAAATTTTAACACTTGGTTTTGCAAGACGTTTTGCCACCTACAAACGGCCCAATTTATTGCTCCATGATCAGCAACGTTTGCTCCGGTTGTTAACAAATCCTGAGTTTCCTGTGCAACTTATTATTGCAGGCAAAGCACATCCTGCCGATCAGGAAGGCCAGGAATTAATAAAAGAATGGATACAATTTATACGGCAGAACGGTTTCCAAACTCCTGTAATATTTCTGGGTGATTACGATATGCATCTATCAGAAAATCTGGTACAGGGAGTCGATGTTTGGATCAATACGCCACGACGCCCCTGGGAGGCCAGCGGAACCAGTGGCATGAAAGTGCTGGTAAATGGAGGTGTTAACCTTTCTGAACTGGATGGGTGGTGGGCTGAAGCATACACACCGAAAGTGGGCTGGGCCTTAGGAGATGGTAATGAGCATGGTGACGATCCGGTCTGGGATACCATGGAAGCCGAACAACTATATGAACTCCTCGAACAGAAAGTAGTGCCTGAATTTTACAACCGCAATGAAAAAGGAATCCCAACTTTCTGGATATCGCGAATGAGGGAAAGCATGGCACAATTAACACCCCGGTTTTCTGCCGACAGGTCAGTGCGGGAATATACCGGGCAACACTACCTGCCTGCTGCAACAGCATATCTTGAGCGCTCTGTCAATAAAGGGAAAAAGGGAAAGCAAATTAATGACCTTCTGCATACCCTTGAGCAAAAGTGGGACTCGATGCGTTTTGGTGAATTGAATTCCGAAACGATTGAGAATCAACATTATTTCGATGTACAGATTTATTTCAATGATCTTGACCCGGATACAGTTCATGTTGAACTATTTGCCAATGGAATTAATGAAGAAGCACCGGATGTGCAAAAGATGGCTCGTGGTAAAAAAATAGAAGGCACGAACAACGGATATCATTATGATGCATCGGTTGATTCAGCCCGTCCCGTATCGGATTATACACCTCGGGTAATACCGAATCTGCCAGGTATTTCAGTTCCCCTTGAAACCACTCTGATTCTCTGGCAACATTAATCTTTATGTAAAGGAAGCTGGTTTGCAACAGCGCTGGGAAGATTGGATACATTAGTATTCCATAGTAGATTCGGCCAGAATTCTCCCGGGGTCTTTTAAACTGGAATTGTCGCCGGGTGTGAATGATGTAACTTTTTTGAAAAATTATACAATATCAAATTGATCCACGAATTACAAACTTCTGGAAACAGGATGTACTTATGGATAATTGCAACCTTGCGGATATTCCATTTTTATTCCTGTTGTTTTTTTCTGATGTTTGACATAGCCCCATGTTGCTTAATGATTTGAATAACAGCCAGGTTACTTCTAATTTTAGCATAGAAAAGGATTTAACTCCTCTTTCATCTTTCAACAATTTTCCATCTGGTTGATAGAATAGAATATCTTTATTACAAGTAATTTGTAATTGCCGACCAAAGCTGACTTTATGTAAAATTTTCCTTAAATTTATTCTACCAAAAAATACAAATCAAATAGTTTTCTTAATTCCAGTGAGGTTGTACATTAAAAATATGGTTTGTATCCGCTGCCAGATGGTGGTGAAAGCAGAGCTTGAGAAACTCGGTCTACAATATAGCGATGTTAAGATCGGAGAAGCAACTATCAATGGGGATCTGCAACCGGAACAACTGGACCATCTGGATGCCGCACTTAGAAAATCGGGATTGCAGCTAATGGACAATAAAAAAAGTATCCTGGTGGAAAAAGTCAAGAGTGCAATCATAGAACTGGTGCACTATACAGATGAACAGATCAAGATTAACCTCTCGGATTTCCTGAGCGAGAAACTCGGTTACAATTATACCTATCTTGCCAATCTTTTTACGGAAGTGAAAGGTATTACAATCGAAAAATTCTATCTGATCCATAAAATTGAGAAAGTAAAAGAACTGATTGTTTATGACGAGCTTAATCTTACCGAAATAGCTGATAAAATGCATTACAGCAGCGTGGCCCATCTGTCGAATCAATTCAAACAGATCACCGGGCTGACACCCTCCTACTTTAAAAAACTCAAGATTAAAAGGCGCGGAACACTGGAAGACGTGTGAATTATGTAAGTTTTATCAGGAATTGTGTAACGCAACTCCGGCATGGTTTTGCGAATTTTACCTGGTCTGAAAAATGAAATCCGCCCAAATGAAAATTTTGCTGGTCTACCCGCAGTGCCCTGATTCGTTCTGGAGTTTCAAACATGCACTGAAGTTCATATCCAAAAAGGCAGCGGTACCACCGCTCGGATTAATAACCGTATCGGCCATGCTCCCACCGACATGGCAAAAAAAACTGGTGGATATGAATGTATCGACACTCCGGACCGTTGACATCCAATGGGCCGATTACGTCTTTATAAGTGCCATGCACATTCAAAAGGAATCGGTCGACAATGTGATAGCTCATTGCAAGAGACTTGGTAAAAAAATAGTTGCCGGTGGCCCCCTCTTTACACAGGAATACAACAGCTATCCACAAATTGATCATTTTATTCTCAACGAGGCGGAGATTACCTTGCCGCTTTTTTTGAATGATCTGCTTGCCGGGCAGCCCGGGGGACTTTACATGACCGGTGAATATGCCGATGTAACACAAACACCGGTTCCGGATTACCATCTGCTGGCAAGAGAAAAATATGCCTTTATGAACCTGCAGGTCTCCCGTGGATGTCCTTTTTCATGCGATTTCTGTGAAATTACCACCCTGCTGGGCCACAAGGTGCGAATGAAAGAACCCGGGCAGGTTATTAAAGAGCTTGAAACACTGTATGATCTTAACTGGCGTGGATCCGTATTTATTGTTGATGATAATTTCATCGGGAACAAAAAGGAAGTGAAGAACCGTTTGCTTCCGGTCATAAAAAACTGGATGCAGGCGCACAGGTTCCCATTCACGTTTAATACGGAAACCTCCATTAACCTTGCAGATGACCAGCAGCTGATGTCGCTGATGGTGGAGACAGGATTCAATTCCACCTTCATCGGGATTGAAACCCCGGAGGAAAAATCTCTCCAGGATTGCAATAAGGTGCAGAATAAAAACCGCGACATGATAAAAAGCGTTAAACAAATACAAAAGGCCGGGATGCAGGTATCGGGTGGGTTTATTGTTGGTTTCGACAGCGATACCCCTGGGATTTTTCAACGACAGATTGATTTCATACAAAAAAGCGGAATTGTTTCTGCCATGGTCGGACTGCTGAATGCACCCAAAAACACCCGCCTGTACGAACGTATGGAGGCGGAGAACAGGCTGACAGCCGAAACCACCGGGAATAACACCGATCTGTCCATGAACTTCATACCCAAAATGGATCAGGCTGAACTTTTATCGGGATACAAGAACATCATTCAAAATATCTATTCCACCAAACCCTATTATCAAAGGATCCGCCGGATGCTAAAGAATTATAACCGGCTGAATACCAGGCAGACAGCTATCACATTCTCGGATCTCAGGGCTTTCTATAAAGCGGTTCTAATAATTGGCTTCCTGAACAGGGGGAGATGGGAATACTGGAAATTATTGATATGGACGCTGTTCAACCGGCCCGGCCACTTTGCCAATGCCATCGCCTGTACCGTCTATGGTTATCATTATCAAACGGTGTACGGCCTGAGAAATAAACATACGATGCGATCACTTATAAAGTAAAGCCATGCATGCTAACGAAATTGAAAAATCGAAATCCCATATCCTCATTGAAATCATTGAGTATGTCCCCCATTCAGTAATTAGCAAAACCATAATCCGGAAAACGACCGGTAATATCAGTGTTGTGGCCATTGACACTGATGAATCTCTGGCAGAGAAAATCTCCCCGTTCGACACATACATACAGGTTATTGAAGGGGTAGCCGAAGTAGTGATCGATGAAAAAACCAATACGCTCCGGACAGGTCAGAGCATAATAATACCGGCCCACGCATCTAACACCGTTAAGGCCATGAGCGGTTTAAAATGATTTCGACTGTCATTAAAAGCGGGTATGAAGACGGCAGCATTTAAAACCTGTGGTCTGATGATATTATCCCACGGGAATCAATAACTTTATAGATCAATCTTAAATCTAAGGATCATGGTAAAAGAGAAAGAAGGAAGAGAAAAAAAAGGGAAAAAAGCACCGCTCAGAACCCTGAAGGAGAAGAGAGCAGAAAAAGAAGCCAAACGAGCGAAAAAATCGGCCGGGTAAATTCCCGGCTAACCGGCAGTATTCACCCGAACAAATGGGGAAAAGAATGAAATTTGCTTTTATTGGCACCTATCCGCCCCGGGAATGCGGCATCGGCACCTTCACCATGGACCTGTTCAACTCAATGCTGGTCAGCAACGGAAGCAGGGAATCCGGGAACAAGGGTTATGTCGTTGCCTTAAACGACTTTGACCTGACGTACGAATACCCTGAAGAGGTTAAACTGACCATCAGGCAGGATCACCAGGAAGATTATTTGAAGGCGGTTAAATTCATTAACCTGAGCGGGGCCGACCTATGCATCCTGGAGCATGAATTTGGCATTTTTGGGGGTCAGAGCGGGGTATACATCCTGCCCTTACTCTACAGGCTGGAAATCCCGTTCATCGTAACGCTCCATACCATACTCAAATCCCCCTCCTATAACGAGAAGGCGGTCCTTCAGGAAATATGCAAAATGGCAAATAAAGTGGTGGTGATGAGCCAGAAAGCCATTGAGTTCCTGACGGGCATTTACAATGTACCGCAGGAGAAGATCGCCTTTATTGAACACGGCGTGCCGGACATTCATTTCAGCCAGGAGATATCGAAGAAGGAGTTCAAGCTGGAACGAAAAAAAGTGCTGCTCACGTTCGGTCTTCTCGGACGCAACAAAGGCATTGAAACCGTGATAAAGGCATTGCCCGCCGTAGTTAAGAAACACCCCGATGTCCTGTATATCCTGTTGGGGAAGACCCACCCGCATGTGCTGCGTTATTCCGGTGAAGAATACCGTGTTTCCCTGTTACGCCTGGCCAAAAGCCTGAAGCTTGAAAACCATGTCCTCTTCCTTAACGAGTTCATAGAAACCCGGGATTTGTTCAAATACCTGTCCGCCGCGGATATTTACATCACTCCCTATCTGAATGAGGCCCAGATCACAAGCGGAACGCTTTCGTATGCCATCGGAGTGGGTTCGGCCGTGATTTCAACCCCCTACTGGCATGCTGCAGAATTGCTGGCAGAAGGAAGGGGAAGGCTTTTCAACTTCAATGATTCCGGAAACCTCGCTTTGATTATAAATGAACTCCTTGATAAACCGGAAGATCTGACCGGGCTAAAGAAGAAAGCATACGAATATGGCCGGGATATCACCTGGCCAAAGACCGGGGAAAAATATCTTGCTCTTGCCAAAAAGGTCCTCAGCGCCGACGTTAAGGCAATCGTAAAGAAAGTCACTGCACTGGATTTCCTCATTATGCCGCCTTTTTCCCTGAATCATGTCCTGCGCATGACAGACGATACCGGCATCATCCAGCATGCGAAATTTGGCATTCCAAACCTGAAGGAAGGCTATTGCCTGGATGACAATGCCAGGGCCCTTCTGATGGTGCTGATGGCATACAGGCAGATGAGGGATAAGCGGGCCCTTGAATTATCGCCCATTTTTTTAAGCTACATCCATTACATGCAGAATGCCGACGGGACCTTCAGGAACTTCCTGAGTTTTAAACGCGACTACCTGGATGAGCAGGGTTCCGAGGATTCTTTCGGAAGGACTATCTGGGCACTGGGCTACCTCCTGGGCAATGCCCCCAACGATGCCTATTACCAGACGGGCAGATTGTTGTTTTTTAATGCCTCGCCCAATTTTGAGAAATTGAAATCCATCCGGGGCATCGCCAATGCCATGATTGGAATAAGCTACTATCTGCAGAGCAACCCCTCTGACGATTCAATGACCGAAAGGCTTCGGAACATGGCCCGGACCCTGGTCAGCCATTACAGGGAGAACCGGTCCCCCGACTGGAAATGGTTCGAGACCCTGCTTGCCTATGACAATGGCATCCTGCCCCTGGCGCTCCTGCATTCGGCGGAAATCCTGAACGATGACCGCATAACGGAAACTGCGCTCGAATCCATGAGTTTCCTGACAAGCCATACGTTCAGGGACGGTTATCTGTCCGTTATCGGCAACGATAAATGGTATGAAAAAGAAGGGGAGCGATCGGTTTATGCCCAGCAGCCCATCGATGCCATGTCGATGGTCCTGATGTACCACCAGGCCTTTAACCTTACAAAGGATAAGGATTACCTCAACAAAATGTACACCTCCTTTTTGTGGTTCCTGGGTGAAAATGACCTGAGAATGAGCCTGTATGATTTCGAGACCCAGGGATGCTGCGACGGATTTGAGAGTTATGGTGTAAACCGCAACCAGGGCGCAGAAAGCACGCTGGCCTACCTGATTTCCCATTTAACGGTGTTGCAGACCTACGAGGCCTTTCACCAGTCGGATTTTGCCTGAATCACAGCCGGGAGACTTCCGCCTGGTGACCGCGTATCTCATCAAAAAAGGGTGTTCTTTTTTCTTCAACGCATTTTGAGGCATACAGGTAAAGTGCGGCACTCCAGGTTTGCCAGTCCTGTCCCCCGGCCCCACCGTCCCGGGCTTTCAGCCATTCATTGAATCCGTAATCGAGCTCCCCTGAGGCGGAAACCCGCATACTCCGGGTGAGAGCCATAAGTTTTTCACCGGCAAGCGAGTATTTTTCAGCAGAGACCAGGGCCGCCACATAGAATCCGCATATAAAAGGCCAGATGCCTCCGTTGTGGTATTCCCCGGGTTTGTTATAGAGGGCATAGCGCGGATGCCAGTCCGGATCTTCAGGTTTGATGAAGGGAAAGAAATTCGGCGGCAGATCGATGGCCAGTTCGCCTCTTTCCCTCATGGCTAAACACTCTTTCTCGATCCAGGTGATCATTTCCCCGGCCCTCGACTGGGATGCAATACCGGACAGGATGGCAAGGCTGTTACCAAGCAGGTCGAACCGTTCGCTGCTGAGGATTTTATAGGACCAGAAGGCATAATAGGGCTTATGCTTCACAACAAGGCCTTCATGGACATGACGGTGTATGATTCCGCCGGAGATGGTGAAACGGGACATCTCCTGGCGCAGCCCTTCGGCTCTTTCATGCTGGCCCAGAAGCCGGAGATAACTGTACACGATTGTGTTCACGAACAACCCATATCCGATCACCCATTGTTCATCCCTCCAGTCGCTCGTTGGCTGCTGGGCGACCAGGACACGGTCGGCGGGACTCTGATATTCCATCCATGTGAGGGCTTTTTCAACTGCCTCATGAAGGAAGTCCGGTTCCCCGGACACTCTTCTGAAAATGCCGGCACCCAGCAAAAACAGGGGAGTTGTATCACTTGAACCGCGGTTTTCCCCGTCATGCACAAGGGAGGGGATATGGCCCCGTTCGCTCTGATTCCGGGCAAGTGTCTCCAGCACCCTGCGTGAGCTCTCCAGCAATTTCTTGTTCCCGGAAACTGCAATTCCAGGGATGGATAGCAACAGGTCCCGCGTATAAGGCTCCGGGTACCCCCATCCTGCCGTTCGCGGAAGTCCGTGATAGGGCCCGTGCGAATTATGGATCAGCACATAGATAGCAGCCTTCCTTGCATCTTCGATTTCCTGCCAGTTCACAGTCTGCATGTATCGTAAATTAAATTAACCGGACAATATTAAATAATTCCCAGCGTATCGTTTATGATCTGAACAAACTGTTTTGCCACGACCCGGTAATTGAAATGCTTAACCACGCGTTCCCTGGCTGCCTTTCCCATTTTTTCCCGCAATGCCGGGTCCTTCATAAGGATCATCAAATATTTTGCAATATCCTGGACATCCGCACGGTAGTCAACGATCCTCGGCTCCTTGAAGACCACTTTGTGTTTTTCTTCAAATCCCGATTCTTCACCAACCGTCATTTCGCTCACTGAAATTTTCCGGGCTACCTTTGCCAGGAATGCCGTTTCACCATGGATGAGCGTATCGAGCAATCCCATGGCTTTGATGCCGATCACGGGTTTGCCGCAGGCTCCTGCCTCCACCTGCGGCATGCCAAAGCCTTCAAGCCGGGAAGGAGCGGCATAGATATCGCAGGCCCCGATCAGGTATGGCATGAAGTTGCGTGAAAAGGTGTTGGTTGCGTACATTACATTCTTTTCAATGCCCAGGCGGTTCGCCATGGCCAGGTCGGCCAGGTTCTGCAGGAGGGTGCGAGGCTGCGGCCATACTTTGCAAACGTATTTCCAGTCCGGCGAATTAATGTCATTGATGGCAAGTGCCTGCATTACCTCCTGTGCCCCTTTTGATGCGGCATCGCCGCCGACCGTCAGGATCATGAGCTGGTCGGGAGAAACACCCAGGGATTCCCGAACGGCCATGATTTTCGTATCGTCCCTGTCGTAGGGAATAAAAACTTCCGTATCGCAGCCTACCGGGAGCACTTCAATAATACCGGCGTCGATCCCGTCGCGCACGTACATCTCCTTTACCCAGTTCGATGTCACCAGGATGAGTGGAAGTGCATTAAGAACCTCCTGGTAATTTGCAATAAAGCCGTCGGCAACCAGCCAGGGAACCGGCTGCACGCCATAGCGCTGGGGGTGAAGCACCAGCTGCGGTGTATGTCCCCAGTACCCCACGCCGACAACGACATCCGGTTCAAACCATCGGTAGTACCATTCCTTTTCCTGTGCCGATTCGAAATGAACGGCATGAGCATCGATCCCCATTTCACGGAGTCCCCTGTACAGGAGATCCCCCTGCGTCGCGAGTCCCCCTGGAGATGCAGGGTAATCATACAATACCAGTACTTTCATTTTGTTAATTTTTTATCCCTGAGCCATCTTTCGGCCTCGTAAGGATTTGTAAACTGCCAGAAAGATTCTGCTTTCGGGGTGGTTTCTGCTTCAAAGCTGTTTTTTTCGAACCCGTAGGTTTCTGTAATGATGCTGTACTTCCTGAGCCAGATGTGTTTGGTAAGTTTACGGTAAATCGATGCCGTTTCCACAGGCCTGGGCAGATAGTCCCTGTTGCCGTCTTCGTAAGCAAAGCACCAGAGTTCAGAGGCAGATATCTTACCGGCACGCCACAGTTTAATGACCGCCGCACCCGTTTCCTCGTGCCTGATGTGCCTGGTATATTCCCCTGACGGGTTATGCGAAATGATCAGGTCGAAATACTTCGCAGGCAACAGGTCCAGTATGGTGTGCTCGAGTTCCTTTTCGTCCAGCCGCTTCTGATCGGGGCCGTCGTTGAGGTCGCCCATGGTCCCTTCCGATTTCAGGACCTGCAATGCGTGCCTGAACTTCGTAGCACGCTCGGTATCGCTTCCCCGGCAAAGGCATACAATGAACCACTGCCATGAAGGATGGCTCAGTATGGTCCCCCCGGCCCACAGCGTTTCATCATCGGGGTGGGCGACAATCATGACAACTCTTCTTCGGGATAAGCGGGCCATTATCGGAATCTCATCAGGAAATTTTTCTGATGTCTTTTATTTTATGGGACCTGATTCTTCCTTGTGCTTTCTTTCAAAAGGCACTATCCCTGCCATTTCTCCGATGATATTTACCAGCTCTGATCCTGCAGGGATTACAATCTTTGAATTATTTCCGAGCGATGCTTCAAGGGCCTCGAGCTTTCGCAATAATTGTGCATTTCCGATAAAATATTTATCCGCTGCAGCATTGACCAGTTTGATGGCCTCGGCCTCTCCCTCGGCGTGCAATATTTTCGATTGCTTGTATCCTTCGGCCTCCTTGATCTTTGCACGTTTTATACCATCGGCGACCGTTTCGGCTGCAGTCGCAGAATCTATGGCCGCTATTTTTTCATTTTCAGCCTTTACAACCTTATTCATGGTCTCCTGCACATCTTTGGGCGGGTCAATCTCCTTCAGCTCGGTCCGGACGATTTCAATGCCCCAGGACTGCGTCTCGTTGTGAAGGGTTTTGTAAAGATCGGCATTGATCTTTCCCCGCTCGCTGTTAGCCGATTTGAGGGTCAGGGTACCGATGATGTTACGCAGTGTTGTGCGCGCAAGGTTCACGATCTGCCAGGTGTAATTATTTACGTTGTAAATGGATCCCTTTACGCTGTCTTCATCGGCTTTAACCCTGAAGTAGACCTGGGCATCAACGCGTGCATTCAGGTTATCGTTCGTGATTATTTCCTGTGGTTCGGCATCCACCATTTGCTCGGTCACATTTATCATATACAGTCTGTCGATCACCGGGATGATCCAGTGAAACCCGGGGTTGGCAAAATGATTGTACTTTCCGAGTCTTTCAATCAGGCCACGCTGGGTTGGCCGTACAATTCTTATTCCCACCAGGAACAGCAGGAAGACCGGAATTATAAAGTAAAGATAGTTCATTTTGATTTTCCTTTCATTTATTGTTCTATTATTGTTTCTCCCTTATCTTCTTCATATCACTGTATTTTTGTTCAAGCTCGGCCAGTTTCTTTTCGTATCTGGCTTTGTTCTCATCCGTTGCCTTCGCGATTTGTGCCTTGAATTCGGCAATGTTTTTATCGTAGACAACCATTCTCTCTTCATATTTCCTGAATAGTTGAATAGTATCTTTCGTGGCCTTGTCCGGCTCCGGAGGGTCCTCTGCCATTTCGATCCCCGCGTTCCGGGATTTCACCGGCACATTTTCTGCCTTTTCGGCCCACCACTGGCAACCCGTTATCATTGCACCCGCTATCCATACCATTACTGCCAGGGTATATTTTGTGATCTTTATAAATGCCAATGTTAAGATTGTGAGGACATTATTGTATTATCAAAAATATGTCACTTTAAACCGGGAACCGTTACATAACTTTCGTAATAAGTTACATGATTTACACATTTTCAAGAGGTGAACACGCGATTATTCCGGATTTTTAAAAATCATTCAACTTTGAGAGCTTGAGTCGATTAAAATTAAATGGCAATGGATAAGCAGTCTAAATGCCCAAAGTGTGCACACACTGAATTTGAGGTTGTTAATGAAACTCCTGTCAATTCAAATTATGAACTGATATTTGTAAGGTGTGCAAATTGTCATACTGTCATCAGTGTGATAGACTTCTACAATGTTGGCGCATTGATTAAAAAGTTAGCCAAACGGTTAAACATCGATTTAAATAATTGATCACCGTGGAATAATCCGGCCAAAAACGGATTACTCTCCTGGCCGGTCGGCGGACTTAATTGTCTACCTGAATACCCTTCATTTTGAGCAGGTTTTATTTTCCGAAATCCATATTAAAGCACGGTGAATTTAATTGGGGGATAAAAAGCGTGTTATTTCACTATTGCGATTACCTTTACAGGAATTATTAAAACTCGCCAGATGCAACTCTCAGTAAAACGGAACGATGCCAAGTTCTCCCCCGATGCCACACGGGTAATCGCACGATTTTTTTATAATGGTGATGACAGATCTGCAAATATCGTGCGGTCAGTTCTCAACATGCCCGAAAACGAGGTTACCCTTGCCCTGAACAAGATTCTCAGGGATTTTTCCATACGGCACAGGAATATTTCGAAAATTTTTCAGAAGAATTTTGAGAGGATCACCCATCTGTTCGAAGAGATGCAGATTGATCCCGATTCTCTTAATAATTCCCGGAAAATACTGATCGGTTCCTATTTTACCATGGAATACTCGATCGAATCGGCCGCCTTTTTTAACCCTTCCATCGTCGAGCATCCCGACCAGACGGAGACCGGCCCGGGTGAAAAAAGGGTGATACTGAGTTTCAGGGCAACCGGAGAGGGACATATTTCATCGATTGTGTTCAGGACGGGTATTCTTGATAAGGATAATGACCTGACCCTGGAACGGACCGGCAACATGCTGGAAGAAGCCGAGCACATCAGGCGGCATGTTTACGAGAAAAAAATGTTCAGCGGGAAACTGGATGAAATGCTGGGAGTTCACGGAATCATCCCGCCGGATATAATCCTGGACCGGTTAAACGATGAATTTACCTACGGTGAGCTGCGGGAATGCATTGAAGAAGCCAGGAAAGCAATTCACCTTACCATCGACAGGGAATTCCTGTTCAACCAGATCATGTGGCTGGCATCCTCGCATTACGAGCTTGAGTTTTCACTGGATACCAATATTTCCGAAAGGGTCATTTTCCCCGTTTCGAGCAACGAAAAAAATGGCATTGAAGATGCCCGCTTTGTGAAATTTCAAGAAAACAGCGACCAGGTGATTTACTATGCCACTTACACCGCCTATGACGGTACGACCATCCTGCCAAAGCTGCTTGATACGAGGAATTTTTACCATTTCAAGGTACTGCCCCTGCACGGTGAAATTGCCCGCAACAAAGGGATGGCGATGTTCCCGAGGAAGGTCAACGGGAAATACGCCATGCTGTGCCGCCTGGATGGCTTTAACAACTACATTGCCTTTTCCGATAACATTACCGTCTGGCGCGAGGCTAAATTGATACAGCAACCCAGGTTCCCATGGGAATTGATCCAGATCGGGAATTGTGGCTCACCCATAGAAACAGAAGAGGGCTGGCTGGTAATAACCCATGGGGTCGGTCCCATGCGGGAATACGTGCTCAGCGCATCTCTTTTCGACCTGAATGACCCGGGGAAAGAACTCGGAAGGCTGAATACCCCCCTGATCATACCGAATATTGAAGAAAGAGAAGGCTACGTACCTAATGTGGTCTATTCCTGCGGGTCCATTATTCA
>Ga0307445_10000856_pt1 | contig 16826 bp, 17 predicted proteins | sample SalMarSW160330MG_FD_202147 | JGI IMG/M metagenome (GOLD analysis project Ga0307445, IMG submission 202147) | Salt marsh sediment microbial communities from the Plum Island Ecosystem LTER, Massachusetts, United States - SW1603-30 | ecosystem: Environmental > Aquatic > Marine > Intertidal zone >...
GTATCCTTACGAGAAATATCAATTCAAAGAAAATCTTTAAAAACGCTTAGGAAAATAAAAAAGAATCTAAAACGGGAAGGACAAAAATCCTTAATCAGTACATTTATTCTTCAAGATGATAAGTTGAAATATGTAAATGAAGCTTTTGAAAGCATCTCAGGTTATTCCTCTGAAGAAATTAGGAATTGGGAGCCCTATGAATTTTTGAAATTAATTAAATCCGATTATCAAGATTTTGTTAAAGAACAAAATGACCTTAAACAAATGAATTTGAATGATAACATACCCAATTATGTTGTAAAAGGAGTCAGGAAGGATGGATCTGAACTATGGATTGAAATAAATTCAGAATATTTCACATATGAAGGAAGACCGGCCATAATTGGAAGCATAACAGAAATACTAGAGAATGAAAAATCAAGTTATAACGCAAAAAGAGTGAATAAAGCTTTAATTGATTCAATGCCAGAAGGAAGTTTTGTGATATCGAAAAGTTATGAGATTGAATATTATAATCTCAAAATTCTCGATATTTTTAATTTAGTTAAGGAACTAAGAGGTATAAGTATTTTTGAGATTATACCAAAGAAATTTGGCGATGTATTAAATGAACTTATTAAAAAAACCGTAATGACCAATAAATCATCATTTAAATATTTTCCATTCAAATTTAAGGGTAAAAAGGATTTTTTCTTAATACAGGTACTCCAATTTGATCAAGAAAGATTAGCTATCTTCATACGAAAAAAAAATGACGATAGAGTAACTCAAGTGAATTTTAATATTCAAAAGAAAAAATCCAAGGAATTTTTTAATTCTTTAAATGAGGGCGTTTTAATAGTCCAAGATAATAAAATAGTTTTTGCCAATAATTACTTCCCGGAAGTTATAGGGGATTTAAGATTAAATTTTGAGGAGTGGAACTTTCAGGATTTTCAAAATTTAATTGTAGAGTCTAATAAAATTTTATTTCAAAATTGGATAAACAAATTAGAAGATGATAATAAAGAGATTATTCCTCATATTACTTATCAAATCTTAAATAAAAAGGGAGAATCTAAAAAAGTTGAGCATTTTGCAAAAGGCATTTTTTTCGAGGATCAGTTTTCAGATCTCATTGTAATATTTGATGAAAAAAGTGAATCCTTGATGGATGGATCATTGAATCATCTCAAATTTCAGGATAAAATAAAGAACTTCAATGAGGATTTAATCCAAAGAATATCCCATGAATTAAAAACCCCCTTGACTTCGATTTATATTGCATCAGAGATACTCTTGAATTTTTATAGGAAAAACATCGATAGCGATATTTTAGGTTTTGTGGAAATCATCAATAAGGGCGGTAAGAGGTTGAAAAATCTAATCGAAAATTTCATGGAAGTATCTTTATTAGATTTAGGAAAGGTCAGACTCGATCTTAAAATCGTAAATTTATCCTCATTAATAATTTCTTGTGTTGGTATGCACAATGAATTAATTAAAAAGAGAAATTTAAATTTTAAGTCAGAAATTCAACCGAATATAAATTTATATTTAGATGAAGAAAAAATAACTGTGGTATTTTCTAATCTTATCTTAAATGCAATAAATAACACTCCAAAGGGAGGGAGTATTCATTTAAAATCTATTGAGGAGAAAAAGGCTATTACGATTGAAATTACAGATACTGGAGTTGGTTTTACGAAAGATGAACTTTCGTCAATCTTTAAGAAGTTTGGAAAAATCGAGAGGTTTGGAAAAAATCTTGATGTTGAAATAGATGGTCCAGGATTGGGATTTTATATTACTAAAAAACTGCTTAAACTACATGACGGAACGATTAAAGTGGTATCTCAAGGACGGGATATGGGTGCAACTCAAATAGTCACTCTTCCTAAAGATATAACTGCTTGAATTAAACTGAGAGAATGAATTAAAAAGAAAAACTGAAAATTGGGAGTGAAATTTGTTCGTGAAACAACTCTTTCACGAAGTATAATAAACCGATTTTAGAAGTCTTAGACTAAGAAATTATACCTTTTTGTAATGTTTGGATAAAATCTTTAAATAAGAAAAGAACTATGATCATTACATGGAAAAAAATCCTTTTAGTGCAATGGAATTCAGAGAATTAGTTCAAGGAATTAAAGAAATTGTCTTAGAACTTAAAAATTTGAATTCAAAATTAGATAAACTCGAAATAGGTAAAAAACACTAATTTTCTTAAAATTTTCTTTTTTACTAACTATAGAATTTTAAAAATAAAAAAAATTATGAATTATTTTTTAGATCTGGTAAATATTTCTTGCGAGAGATATATTAAAATCTCGGGAATCTGAATATCTTTGCCTTTAGAGATATCAAAACGCTTTGCTTCCACTTCATCAGCAATAGAACTTATTTCTCCATCTGAAATAACTTCAGTATCTCCAATCACCACGAGAGCTATAGGTAATTTAATAAATTTGTTTTCACGCTTTTTTGTATTAAATACTAAATTAGTTTTTGCTTTTATTTCCGAGATAAAATTTTTTATTTTTTCTAAAGATTCTCGTTTTTCTCTATATAAGACTAAAATTATCCCTGCAGATCCTTGAAAATATTGGTTTCTAATCGATTCAAATCTTTTTTCATCGGATACTCTCCAAATTTGAAGCAATAGCGAAGACTTATCAAATAATTCAAGTATATATGTATAAAAGTCCACACCAATAATTTCAATGGAAGATTCATTAGTCTTTGTTAATAGATAGAGCATTTTATCCGAATAATCTTCATCTAATCCCAGTAAGATGATTTTTAATCGTTGATCATAATCTTTTCCCCATTTTCCAAAACATTCTAAAAATCGTTCATATCTCTGTACTTTCTTACGTAATTCATGTAATTGACTACGTTCTGTACTCGTTAGTGTGATTCCTAATTCGCGCTTTAAAATTGCTTGAACTTGTCCATGGCTTATAGTTTTTTCAAACTGTTGGAAAATATGAGATGAAAGATATGAGATTATCCAATTAATATCATAATATTGACTGATTTCAGTGATAATTTCCTCCAATGATAAAAGGGATTTTTGATAAGGCTCTTTCTTAAGAAATATATCTAATGTTGATTCCTGCAAATCATCTACTAAATTAACTTTAGAGTACTTGATTTGCTTCAGAAATTTTACCAACTTATCACGCTGTTCATTCGTGAGCAATTCTTTTTCTAACATTTTTTTCATCATCGTGTCATACTAATTTTTGGACGTCAATGATTAAAGTGGACGTCCAATATATGAATGGATGTTTTCATATTTAAATGTTTTTATAATTTTATTTAAATTTTTTAAAAAGGAAAAAAGGGGACTTGGAGGTTAAAACCAAACTGAATAAGGATTGAATTTCATTCATGCAACGTTCAAAGACTTAGTCTAATATGAGTCTACTAGTCTATTTAGACTTCCTCATTTCAAATTATTAATGGATTTTTCGATATTTTAATACTTAGGAGCTAAGGATCGTATATAATAAAAATTAACATCTTAGGAACTTGATAAGAAATGAATAAAAAAAAAACAGATTTACAATGGGAACTCGATGCTTCTGTTTCTGATCTCCTCTTGGATTCAAATAATGAGGATTTCGATTTAATCAAGCACGAGTTTATGCAGAGAATGAAATGGTTCCAAGAGGAATTTGATGAAATATTCAGTTTAAAGGCTCATGCTATTACCGAAAAAGAGAGTGAACTAGCTTGTGAAATTTTAGATGAACTTTCGGAGACGATTAATGAATATAGAGATGAGGGAATGCTTCAAGAATTAGTCTCCACCTTAAACAAGATTGAAAAGAATCATCCTGAACTTTTTGAATAATTAAATCTGATTCTTTAAATATTTTTTGTCAAGATCAAAAATATAGGCTCAAAAATGATAAACTTCTTCAAGAAATAAATAGAAAGTGGGAACCGAGGGAATATCCACGCGTTTGGCAATCAAACGCATTTTTGAACCCCCGACCTACAGGTATCCGCGCGCAATAAGTTGCTTATAGGATCTGGAGCCTGTTGCGTTCGGCTATTAGGTTTAACGTTCACTCTACATACCGGGCTACGCTAGGTCCCCATGTGGTTATGAAGTTATAAAATATTTCATGAAATTTATATTTTAAGATTAGGCAAGTTTGCTCTCGTCATTGAACCTATTTTAAAGAAAAATAAATATAATTTGGAAGATTTATAATTAAAATGAAAAAATTAGGGGAGTTGAGTCTGATATCAATAACATTGATTCAGATCATTGTGTCTGTAGCGATTTCTTTAACATTCCAATTCATCATTCCCCTTGCTTGGCAACCACTTGATGCGTTTGAAGCGGGAAGAATGATATATCATGGAGAGGAAGGGACAAATATTGTTATTTTTACCGTGAGCCAGTGGTATTTCTCTTTTTCTATATCGTGGCATCTGAAGCGTGATAATAAATACATAAACAATTTTTTAGTATATTCTATTCCAGGTTTATCTTCAATAGTTTTCATAGAATTCTTCTTTTATGGACTATATTATGATTATATCCACCTACTTACTTTGATAACGGCATTATATATTATCACAAAAAAACGGGATACTCTAATTCCCATACAAGCAATACCTAATTTTTTACTTGTGACTTTCTGGTTATTTTCTGTGTATTTCTTGAGATTGGCTTATTATAATTCACCATTTAGCGATTATTTTCTTAGGTGGTTGTTAACGTCAATTGCTAATCTTGGAATTTGGTGTTATATCATAATCAGATATAGAAAAGATAAAGAAAAGAATAGAAATTCAAGTAAGCTTTGAACCACAATATTCACAATATCGTAAATTTTCTATTTCTTTTAGATTAGCGCCACAAGTTGGACAGAAATTGACTCTTCCAGGAAGGGGTGCTCCATCTTGAATGATAACATAATCTTGAGGCCTTCTTTCTGTTGATGGTGCAGTAAGAGGCGTCCTACAAAACTTGCACGCAAAATTTTCAGTTCGTTGAAGTCTATCACAGTTAGGGCAACGTGTTAACAATTCCAAACCACAATTTTTGCAGTATTCAGCATAATCACCTACGGGATAATTACATCTTTGACACCTTTTTTGTGAAGGTCCTGAAATGTGGTTGATAATTATCCAAAGTATGGGTAAAATGATTAGAAATATGAAGATTCCAATCAAGATGCTGAACATCATATCGGAACTCACAAAATCTAGCAAGAATAACAATACAAGTATAAACACCACGAAGATTATAATTGTTGATATAATTATTATTCCAGTTCGATTGCGATTATTTGCAAGGCTCATTATTATATTGATAATGTTCCGGTATTTTTATTGGTTCATATCCTTATAATCTTGGATCAAAGTATTAAAGATTATTCAAGCTCTACATTGCAATAAGGGCACACTCTGGTGCCAGGTGCTATTTTTTCACCGCAGGCAAAACAAACTACTTTATCCTTACCAAAATGGATCTTTCCATTTTTTACAACTTCTTGTTTCTCATCAGCTTTTTCATTTTCTGACATGGTACCCATTCATTATGTTTTATTATATTACTTATCTAGGTAAAATAGGGTCATAACTTTAAAAGAAACGGGGACCGATTTTTGATTCAAAATAAGTAAAATTTAAGTTATTAAAATGATTTTTACCTAATGATCAAGTGAATTAGTAAAAATTTATTAATAATTGTGTATAAAAATGCCAGGAAGTCATGGTAGTTTAACCAAAGCAGGTAAAGTAAGGCAGCAAACTCCCAGAATAGATCGATCTGGAGTAAATTCTGTTAAGAAAAAACCTCCACGAATGCGTTACAGAAAATTATATGACAAACGTGTAGTAAAAGGGAAATATTCAGGTCAAACGGATAGTATTGGGGCCAAGAGAGCTTCATTCTCTCGTTAATTTTTAAACAATTCTTTTTTTAAATCATTGCACAAATAGTTTTTCTTCTTTCTTGTAGGTTTGAAAGAAATTTACTTATTTTATTTATTGATTTAATTTGCTTAGTTTTGATTCAAACTTCGGTAGCATCTTGCGAATATTTTTTTCCACTTTTTCTTCTTTCCCAAACCAAGGCATATTTTTTAAGTCCATTTTATTGTAGAAGTCTAAGTCTTCCTTGTGAGCCTTTATATACCTCAGATGTTCCTTCTGACTCTCAATAATGTATGGAAGAATTTTCTTCTGGAATTCCAGCCAACGCTCCTTAAACTCACTCTTGGTCTCACCGGATTTATCATTATGTTGAGGTCGAAAATCCAAATACGAGATATAGACGTGCTTATGGTTATTAAAAACATGAGTTTTATAGAGGGGTATTTGAAAAAATCCCTCCGCTTTATTTTGATGAGATATTTGAAAGAAAACAACGTGCTTATTAGTGAAAATAAATGGGGTTTTCCATCTATAAACAATTTTTCCAACCATATGCGCGATTAGACCATAGGTGGCATAGACCACATCCTCATCAGAAGGAATAAACTTTTTAAAAATATCCAAATCTTTACTTGTAATATATATATCTGACACTTTGACCAATTCGAATTTGATTTTAATATTTTTTTAATATTTTAGTTTAAATTTTTTTTTAAGTATACTTTACCTTTCTTGTATTTAATGCTAGCGTTTTAATTCATTACACCAATCTTCTTCAATTGATTTACCAAAATCTGGCCTTGTTTGTAATAATAGCTGGCATTTTGGCTGTCTTTAACAAGCATGTCAAAATAATCGCTCATTAGAAGATTCCATCGAACCCCTCTTTTAATTCCTGAAATTTCTTTCATATTTAGAGGAACTCGATTTTCAAGGTTTTTTAATAGAAAAAACGCTTTCTTGGAGTCGATTCTTTGATGGATGTAAAATTCTGCCAATTCCAATATTATATCAAAAAAGAGGAGTTGATACTGCTTTTCGTCAAAATTTATTCCTACGGCATCAATTCCAGCCTTGAGAAGTTTTTGAGATTGAGAAAGATTCCCTTTATCTTTAAACTGTTTCGCTCGCAGAAGATAATAATTTAATTTAACTTTTATACTTGAATTCGCAAGTTGAATGGCTTTTTTATATTCGCTTTTAGCAAGAGCTAGTTGACTCTGTTCATCATGAATTAAGCCCATATAGAGAGTTGCCAATCCTACGTATTCTTCCTTATTAATTGATTGTTCTTCATTTTCAAGGAAATTTACAATAATATTGAAATGGTTGAGAGCTTGGAGCATATTTTTTATTTTAAAGAAATATTTTCCTAATTTATAATGTATTTTTAAGATATAATCGATTGGCACTTCTCCCGATTTTGCTAAACTAAGGGCCGTTTGCAAGTAATTAAGTGCGATTTCATCCCGATTTAAGAGGGATGCAATATGATATAACTTTAAAAGAATTGTTACCACGATTTTTTTCTGACGATTTTTATTAAACACTATTAACGATTGATTTAAGAGTTCAGTAGCATCATCAAACCGATAATTTTTAATCAATTCTTCAGCTTCAGTGTATAAATTTATTGTTTCTAGAACTTCGAAATTTGTAGGGGGTGAATTAAATAAATCATTATGAATTTGATATAGTTCTCCCTTCTTTATCAAGCTTTCATAATAAAGTGCTGAAAATGCAAAGTTATTGGTCTCTTCTTCGAATTCATTATCTTGTAATTCCCTTTCTACATTAAATTGGATGAGATCATGTTGATTAATTTCTGCTAAATCAATTATTTGAATCATTGAATTCAGCATCATTCTAGCAAATTTAATCCAATTATCTACTAAAAGCTCCAAATTAACATTCATTGAGTTCAATAATCGATGTATTACATAAGGAGTGTAAGAATCAAATCCCGAACGAATATAAAATTTTTTATAATCCAAGTCTTTAAAATACGTGAGAAACCCTTTTTCAATGATAAAAAATTCATCACTTGGTTCATCATTTGAGAAAAAAAGGGTTTCAGATGTTCTAATTCTTGGTACTCCACTTTTTAATTCCCATGGTAACTTAAATGTAGGAAAAAGTCCTGATTTGTTTACAGCTGGTAATATTTCATCAACGATAGATTGTTCTTGTTCTTTGAACTCATCTCGTTTTGACATAAGAGTGATTCGAATTTTGTTTTTCCACCTATTTTCATTTTCACCTTTAACAGATTCTGGAATTATCACATTAAGTAGGTCTACAATCTCCTTCTCTTTTCCCTCTACAGGAAAAGAATGTTCAATTGATACTTGGATTGCTAAATCTCTCAACATCTTCAACAGATAGACTATTAATTTATTTGTTGTTTGATTTAAATCCCAGATTTTAAAGGCTATAGATAATCGGAAATTGACAACTTCTAAGGGAACATTAATCCTCAAAGGAAACGCAACCGGAAATTTAATCGTGAAGACGATAACTTTATCCTTTTTTAAACTATACCTGAAATTGTTTTCAATGGATGAATTTATATGCCAACCATTCTTTTCAATGGCCATGCGTAAATTTTCTAACTCATTGGAAGAAAAAGGTCTAATTGACATTAAATAAACGTTAAAGAAATATAATTTATGTTAAAAATCTAATATTAATCCTTATTATTAACTTTGCACAAAACAATATCAATTTTAAATAATTGGTTTTACTTGTAGAAGATATAGAGAATAAAAATTGAAGATATTACATCATGGATATCTCTAAATTTAATAAAGAATTAGGCTATAGGGTAGTGAAAGCTCAGGGGTTAGAAAAAAATAAAAAAATAAAAGAAGCTATTAAGGAGTGGATTGGCATTTCAGATTTGGTTTTAAAAGTTACAAAAACGCCTAATATAACTTTTTCATACAAATCGATGCTAATTGAGAAAATGACACAGATTATGGAACACGTAAAGATGCTAAAGGCTCAAATATATGTTCCTAAAACTGAACCAATTAAACTGGAAGAAGAAGTTCCGACCGATGAAATAATATCTTTAACAACAGATGAAAAAGAGAAATATTTATTGGATCCAAGCCTTGGTACAAGAAAATCTAAGACGGAAAAGCCTAAGATCATTGATGATAGTGAATTTAAAAACATTCCTAAAGGTTTCAAGGAAATAGAAGCTCCAAAAGATTTTAAAATAATTACGCCGCATGATGAGGATTTTATTAAAAATATCTTAAAAACTGATGTTGATATGAATAATGAACAAGAAAACGTTTCACAAAATTTAGATGATTCGAGAATCCAATTTGAACCTTCTAAAGATGGAAAATTAGAATTTTGTTTCGCTTGTGGTGCAGAAATATTACCAAATCAAAAAAAATGTCCCTCTTGTGGAACTAAACTTACATGAATGCGAATAAATAATTAGAAATTATAAAATTTATTTGCATCTTCAAGATGAAAGACACCAAACCGTTCTTTCCTCCTTCTTTTTAACGTTTCACGTCCAATACTTGAATCTTTTAGGCATAATTGTGTTTTATATAAACCCATTATATCATACAATCGATCTCGATATCTTGCCATGTCTATTTTTATTTGTTTTTCCATTGAGACTTTTAAGACATTATATATAGCATACACATAGAATTCGATTTGATTTAATCCCAAAATTAAAGCAGATTTTTTTGCTATGATGTGAGTTGCTTGATGATCAACGTGGTTATTATTATCGCTTGGGCAAACTATACGATTGGCATCCTTAATTATATTACTAGCTAAATTAACCCCCTCATCAATTCGATTTAAAGCTCCTTGATCATGAAACTTAAAGAGATGAATATTTCTTTTTGGGAAACCTATTGATCTCGCAACGTCCTCAGCTTCTTTAAGACCTATTTTAGCAATCTGATCTTCATTGAGTTTTGAGTAGGGTTTTGCTTTTTCCTCAATCAATTGATCATGAGTTCTTCCCCAAGAAATCAGCACTCGATTATCGGTAACATAAATTATATGGACCTCATGACCCTCATCCATCCATTTTAGAATACTCCCCCCACATCCATAAATTTCATCATCAGGATGAGGAGCAAAGACTACAATCTTCATAATCAATATTTATCCATGGATTTTTTTATATTAATTTTAGTAGTCAAATTTTGATATTTATATCGAAATAAGATTTCCCTTCTTCTTTTGAGACATAAATTTCCTTAACATTACAAGATACTTCAGATTTCAATGCTCTAGATAAAATTCCCTCCGTTATCCCACATATAATATAAATATGATAAGTATAATCCTCTGAATCGTCCAAAAATGAAGAATTACCAAATCTAAAAGTAGCACTCTTTCCTTTCGTATCAATATCAATTATCGAGATTTCAATATTTGGTTGAAAAATATCATATACTGGATAAAAATTTTTAAAACTCTCTAGATGAATTCGTGAAATGGGCACATCTTTCAAACTTTTTAGTTGTTTGTAAACATTCGGTCCAAATGTAAATTTAATATCTTTGACTGCTTCTCGACCTACTTTTTTAGCTAATTCTTCAGTTCCAGGTAAATATTTCTTAAATCTTTTAATTAATGCCTTATAATATGATACTGCGAAGTCTAGTGGAATATAACTGTTCTTAGTTGTAAAATAAAGATTATACACTCCAATTTTTTTTTGAAATATTTCTTTCTTGACTTCCATGATGGAAACATACTTAGATATAGTATTTCTTGAGAAACCCGTGAATTTAGCTATATCTGATACTGTTATTCCTCCCGGATGGTTTCTTATGCTCTCTAAAACTTCCTTTTCATAATTAACTTTTTGAACTTTTGTCGTAATTGTGTTTCCACCTTTTAATTTTTAAATATGTCCTATGATCATCACGAGTGATCATTAATAATTGATAGTAGTTATGATTAAAAAAACTATTAGGAGAAAAAAAATCTCTATTTTGGTCCAATCTCAAGTATTTTGATTTGCTAATAAAAATGTTAAGAAAAGATTTATATATTAATTCATCAAAATTGATCATTATATGTAATCAATACTGCTCAAATTTATTAAAGTGAAAAAAATGTCGCGAAGGGGTTCAATCACGCTGATATGTCTTTTAGCTATTGGATCAGGATTAGTACCAGCTGGATTGTTTATCAATAATAGTATTTTAAATGAAGTTGCAAATTCGATTGATGAAGGTCTTATAGGAATACAAGAAGAAGCTCTTCCAATGGTTGAATCCATGATCGCGGAATCGGGAATACCTAGAGCATTACGAGATATCAGAAAGATAGGATTAAGTGAAACTGAAGCTATTGTAAACGCCACATTTTTTATGTCTGTATTAAACATGACTTTAAATGAACCAGCTGTTCTTGGAGTTGTTCCAATTAATTTACTATTTGATCGTTGGATTCAATGGATCGTCATAATTCCAGTTACTTTCAGTTCTGCAATGCAAAGTTTAGGTTATCCTCCTATAAAAGGGATTTCAGAATATTTTCAACAAGATCTATGGTATGGAAATGCAAAATATGTTTTAATGGAAGGAACAGTATCTCTTCCAGGATTGATAGGAAATAACTCATTAGGAACTGGAGTATTAGATTTCTTAGATTTATATGATCATGCTGTCGGTAATACTACTCTTGAGCAGGAATTATCAAGTGGTTATAATACTACATGGAATAAAATAACAAAATTAACAGAATATTATCGGAATTATTTTGTACCATACGCAATCCCAATGATTGTAGCAAATTTAGATATCTTAATGCCGAAATATTCTGGAATGGATACAAAATCTATTGCTGAGATGTATTATTTTGCTCAATGGGCAAATTGTTCCATGTTTGAAGGAGGAATTGATTTAAGCACTATGGTTGATAATTTGGATAACTCAGTGTATGGTTTTGAACTTGATCGATTAATTCGTTCAAATATAAGCAGATCATCATGTGATCTATTATGGGAGGATAATAATCCTCAATCACTTACAAACGATACAGGAATTAATGAATGGATAAAAGCAAGAGATAATACTACTATTTTAGAAGAATTAAGAACCCTATTTCTCCTGGAGGAATATCAAATTAAAATGATCGGTTATTGGTTATGGAATGCATCATTTAAATGGGATATCATGCCTATCCTCATTATACTTCCACCTCCATTAGGAGAGGGAATGAAACTTGAAGAATTTGCTAAAGTTATATTCTTGGAGGTATGGACAAATGGGACAGCAGATGGTAGAATGCTATTTCCTTTTGGATTCCCTCTTGAAATGCAAGCAACAACGACTTATGGTTTCGAAATAGGATTCCAATCTCAAACCAAACCAGTAATTCCAAGCAATATATCACTTGCTTCAGCACGATCTTTATGGAACACTTCAAATCCATATTCATTAGTTACAAAAAATGGTGTAATGGAATGGTTTAAAGCGGTTGATAATCCCAATTCAGCAACTGCTTATGGTTTAAAAATGGCAAATGGATTGACAGATGAACAATTATATATGATTTTATCTTGGTTACCTCGATTTAAAAACAATGTCATGCCATTTCTAGCTCAAGAGGAGATGAGTTTACCATTAGATTCAACAACGCTTGGAAACACTATTCAAACGAGCATGGTAGTATCAGGAGGTTTTGTGATAGGTTTAGCAGGTGTTGGATTCATAAGGAGAGGTTTGTTAAAGAAAAGGTTGAGATAATTATCATTTATTACTTGATTCTTTATATTTTTCATATTTTTCTATAGCAATATCTCGCCACTGAGTATTCCATTTTTTAAATCCTGATTTGACGTACTTCTCTCTTTTATAAAAATTACGAGTAAGCCAATTAAAAAGAACAAAATATCTTTTTGCTCCACTTTGCGTTGTTAATTTTCTTGAACGTATTCCCAAATCATCTCTTAGATGTTTCACTAATCTTCCTTCTACTGCATTCTGTAATTTTCCTTCTATAATCGCAGGTTCATAAATTATGCCAACATCATCGAAATATTGTCTAACGTGATCAAAGATATTTCCACGGCATAATAATACTTTTTCATTTTTCTTATCAAAATTTAGTTCCTTTAATCCTTCCTTAACTAAATCCACGGTCATTTTATACGGTTCTTTATTTTTCCAGTTATCCCCTTTAAATAAATCCACAGAAAGAGTCTTGAATAGTAGTTCACCCGTTTCTTGTCTAAGAAAACCTATAAAAGCGTCGCCTACCAAGTCTCCCGTACCGCTATCGTCAATTTCAATAGTCATATTCTATGATTCTGAATGAAAATTATAATATCAAATTTGCCAAGTGAAGAAGGAGTTATAAATTTTTTTCTAATTCTGATCTGCGTAGAAGTTTAAGCTCGCTACATTCTTTAAATTCTCTTGAATAATTCTGTAAACTAATTATCCAAAATAGCGATCCCAGCATCCATAAAAATAACACAAGAAATATTGCGAAGCTTAAATAGCTAATATTTTGTTGGATTAAAGAAGACAATATTAAATTTCCTATAATAGCTCCAATATTAGACATTACGCCATTAAATGCATTTACCGTGCTTCTAGTTTCAGGAACACAAACTTCTGAATAAATTGCAAACACATTCCCAGAATACAAACCTGTAAAAAAGTTACCAAACATGCCAAGACTAAGAAATAGAATCCAAGATAGGATAATTTCTAATTGATTGCCGGTAAGAATTGGTAATAAGTAAAAAAGCATTAACAAAATTATTCCTACAATTAGACCAATTAAAGTAAGGAAAATCCGTCCATTTCTCTTACCAGATTTTACGTACTTATCGCCCAATTTTCCTCCAATAATAGATCCTGGAAGAATTCCTATACCTGTTAATAAGTAAAGAGTTGTAGCGATCAATCCAGAATCCTCGGCAATAATTTTCTGAGTTAAAAAAAAAATAGCCCAATTTCCTAATGTTGCGGTTGCTATTCCATTTGCAATGATAAAAAGAAGTATACCTCTAACTGTTTTTTTTTGAAATATATGAAGAACTGATTTATATGTAATCTTATAATTATAATTGATTGTTCCTTCAAAATTTTCGAATTCCGGTTCAGATCTACCCCTTTCAGGATCAATACCTTTTAAAACATAAAGAATTAACGCAAAGAAACTCAGGGTTGCTCCAAAAAGATATGCCCATCGCCACCCTTCTGGTCCCGTATAACTTCCGAGCAATCCCCCAAATAATAAACCCATCCCAGAACCCAAGTTTAATGCAAGGGCCATTATTCCATATCTGCTTCCTCGTTCTTTGGGTGAATATAAATCCCCAACAATTGAAAATCCAAGAGGTAAAAATGCACCGCTCCCAAATGAAGCTAAAATCATGAAGAATAAGTAATTCTGATAGTTTGAAACAAAAAAGTTTAATCCATACGAGAAAACCCAAATTAAATTGATAAAGGCAAAGAGGTTTTTTCTTGAAATGGATTTTGATATCTTTTCACCAAAATACCCAAAAAACAATAAACTAAATGTCCCTACAGATAATTGAATTACAATTATCATTCCTATACCAAATTCTGTCGTTCCGGGTAGATTTACAACTAAATTATAAATATTTACGGGTAGAATCCCAATGCAGAAATATAGCATAAAATATAATACCCATAATGATTTAAACGTCCAACTTTTATTGTCTTTTGGAATATCATTCACGTTCTGCAATCAGCCCAAATATGTGTTATACTATGTTGATTATTAAACTATCATCCATAAAAATCTTCTAAATGACTTAAAAGAGTCTACTAAAATTTTATACTATATTCTTTAGAAAGAATTCATTTCTCTTTTTATAGGTTTTGGAGCATTTGAAAATGAATGTTGAGATTTTAGTAATAGGTAATGAGATACTTATTGGCAAAACACAAGATACAAATTCAAATTGGATGGCCAAAAGAATAACAAAATATGGACATAGATTAAGAAGAATTACGACAATTGGAGATAGTCTTGAGGAAATATCAACTACTTTAAAAGAGATCTTGAAACGCAATCCAGACTTGATAATCACATCAGGAGGGTTAGGACCAACATTTGATGATATGACTTTAAAAGGTATTGCCATGGGATTAAATACAGAAATCGAACTTAATGAACAGGCTTTAAATTCAATTAAAAAAGCTTATGAAAATGCGAATAAACAAGGTATTCTAAAACTCCAGGGATTAACTAAGGAAAGAAAAAAAATGGCATATCTTCCAAGAGGTTCTACACCACTTCCTAACACTCGTGGAACGGCACCAGGAGTTAAAATTAAAGAAGATAATACTATTATATTTATTTTGCCAGGAGTACCTGCTGAAATGAAAGCGATGTTTTTAAACGTGATATCACCTATTTTAAAGGAAAAGCAAGGTAAGTTCGTGGAAAAAGGCTTTATATTTAAAGGTATAGGAGAATCCCAAATTGCTCCTTATGTCACTAAACTTGAGGAAAAGTATCCTCAATTATGGATCAAAACTCACCCAAGAGTGGGATTATCGATCGAAGTTGAATTGTCTATCACTGCATTTAATGTAAAAAACGGTGAAGAAATGGCAGAAAAAGTGTTAAATGAATTAAAAAAAATAATTCTTAGCCTTGATGGCAAAATTAAAGAATAGATGATGCCTCCTCACGGGTGGAATTTTCAACGAGTGATCACTTAATCGTGTTTAAACTCATATCATTAACATCATAAAATTATAAAACCTCAATTTTTTCAACATTTTCAGAAATTGTAACGCTGTTTGGTATTTTTGCTTCGATTTTTCCAACAATCCAATGATTTACTTTATTTGCGAAGAGAATTTCTGAGAATTCTTCAGTTTTAGCGGGATCTACAGCAAGAATCATTCCACCTGCAGTTTCATGACACGTACAATCATTAAAAGCATATCCTAACTCTTGAGATAAGTCTTCAGCGAGATTAATCGAAGGTATCTTTTCAATCACAGCAGATAATTTAGAATGTTGAAGCATCTCTTGAAGATGCCCAGCTAACCCAAAACCAGTGCAATCACTCATGGCATGGATAAAAGAAAAATCATCTAATGAGTGAATTGCCTTTATAACCGGTTGAGTTGGGGTAGTCATTAGTTCAATGGCAAAATCAATCGATTTTTTAAGTTCATTCCTAGAATATTGCTCTAACATTTCAGGAAAATCTTTTAAAATCCTGTAACTTGCCATTATTGCTTGTATTCCGATAGGTTTTGTAAGAAATATCTTGTCATTTTTCTTCACTCCACTTTTTGTGATGATTGCGTCACGTCGAACAAAACCAGAAGCTTCACCTCCTATAAGAGGCCATCCAGAATAAATCGTATGCCCTCCAACAACTTTCGATGAGATTTTTTCTTCCATGAAATACTTAATGCCCTTTAAAATACCTTCTGCCACATCTGGTGGCGTTTTAGTTTGGATTGCCAAGAAGACGAGCATTCCAGAGATTTCGGGGACATTCATTGCGAAAATATCGTTCGTAACATTACAAGCAGCAATCTGCCCCATAATATGCGGTTCATCGACTATCGGAGTGAACACGTCAATATTCTTTACTAAGACAAGCTCGCTTCCTGGAATAGGGATGACAGCAGCATCCTCAATATCACCAAATAGACCAGTATTCACCAATAGATTATTTAAATCATTTGCACCGAGCTTACAACTTCATCCATGTATTTTAACTTCTGAGGTCAGTCTATACTCATGCTCTCCTTCCATTATTCACCTCAAATCTGTTTTAGTGTTTTTAATTTATATGGTTTTTGAAAGTATGTAAAGAAATTCAAAATCATATATTAATATTTTAGATTTTATTTATCGAATATCTTAATAAATTATAAAAAAGGCTCCTAAGCTCATAAACATACAATAGATCTTAAAAGATAATTGAGGTT
>Ga0307445_10000858_pt1 | contig 16814 bp, 19 predicted proteins | sample SalMarSW160330MG_FD_202147 | JGI IMG/M metagenome (GOLD analysis project Ga0307445, IMG submission 202147) | Salt marsh sediment microbial communities from the Plum Island Ecosystem LTER, Massachusetts, United States - SW1603-30 | ecosystem: Environmental > Aquatic > Marine > Intertidal zone >...
TGAAGTTAGAAAATGAAGAACTGTTGCTCGGTGCAGTCTATACCCCCCTTATATATAAAACCTACACTCTAAGTGTGTTTTTTCATAAAGTGTGTACTATTCAACAGTTAAAGTGTAAAAGCATAAAGTGTTAACCCAAGCAACTACGTGTTTAGTGTTTGCGTTTCTTGAAGTAGACTAAGAAAACTGAGCCTACAACAATAGCTGAAACTATGCCGGCGACCACTAAGCTTGTTGGGAAAGATCCTGGTTTTGGCTCTGCTGTGTTAAAGGTTACGGTTTCGGAGGCTCCGACGTTCCCCGCATTGTCCCAAGCGTAAACCGTAATCGAATGCGCTCCGCTAGACAACCCGTTAAGCGTAACGTTCCCAGTGACAGTCACATTGTCTTGTCCGTCCAAACTGTACGCTATCTGCGAAACAGGCTCGTTCACGACGAAAACCAACGGCACATCAGCCACATCGTACACCCGGGATTCTGGAAAATCAACCGTAACGCTCGGCGCAGCACTGTCCACAGTGAACGCGATTGTCTCTGAAGCGCCAACATCCCCCGCTATGTCCTCCGCGTAGACAACTAGGTTATGCGTTCCGTCGGACATGCCGGCAAGCGTTGTGTTTCCTGCGATGGTGACGTTATCCTCCCCATCAAGACTGTAGCCCACCCATGAGGCTTGCTCATTCACTGTGAAGTTCAGCGGATATCCTGCTTGATGCCGACAGGAATAGGAGGACAAGCAGCAGCGCAGCGGACTTACCCATGATCATCCCTGCTCATCATGAGTTGTTTCTGCAGTAAAAAGGTTTTTGTCAAGGTTTCTTGACCCAGCTTAGTCGAGGTTTCTTGACTAAGAAAAAGCATTCTTATTTACCTCCAGAGTATAATATTAAGGTAGCAACAGAGGGGATAGTGAAACGTCAAACCCTGAAGAAGAAATTTACTCGACAATGTTTAGTTCTTTGAAACATGCTGCGCGTCGAAAGATTCTGCGTATACTCTCGGAGACACCCATAACTTTTTCCGAGCTTCTTGAGAAACTTGGGGTTTCTAGTTCTCATTTGACTTATCACCTTGAAAACTTGGGTGAACTCGTATCTAAAACTGATGATGGAAAATACAGGCTTTCATCTTTCGGAGTCGCCGCCGTTAAAACCATGACGATTGTGGAGGATAGATCGCCTTCTGATTCAAGGCATGGGTTATCGCTTTCGCTTAGGTGGAAGTCGATATTTGCTGTTCTATTCGTTGGAGTTTTGCTGTTGGCAAGCATGTCCTATGTTCAATATGCTTCGTTAAACCAGTTATCTAAGGACTATGATCACTTGGAGGTTGCATATGATCGGTTGTTGTCATGGAATACTGGCACAGACAGCGCAATTAGTTTCCTGCAAGACGTGGCGCAAATTGATATTTCACAATACGAAGCTACTCTTCTAAGCGACACTGTGGACCATCGCACTGACCTGGGTGGAATAGTTGAGGAGATTATTCAGTATTCACTTGTCAGTGACCAAGGTAGCGCTGATGTAGTGTTCAGATTTAGAGATAATAAACTATCTAGGTACCAGCTAAACTTGTTCGAAGGTCCACTACTTTTAGCTGAACCGCAGTCTAATGACTTGCTGGATGCTACCCGAAACTTGCTTGCTAGGCTCAAAACTTACAGGAATACTCCATATCTTGAAGAAATGAATAACATTTTATCTTCAATTAATGAATTCACGACTATGGAGGTTACACAAGGAAACGTCAAACTGAAGATATCACTTTCCGGCAGTACCGCGCAAGTCTTATGGCTTTATACGGAAAATGGCGTTGACTTTTCAGCTAAGAGCTTACGTTTTGTCTTTGATAACCGCGTTCTGAAAGAAGTGACTGATGGATGGTTCTTATTTGCAGCGGGAAGCACTGAGGTAGACATTACCAAGGAGGAAGCCATACGCATAGCAAAAGATTATGTTAAAAGTTTCACTTGGGAATACGAAGGAACAGTAGTTTCTGACTTTGTGGTAGTTGATGATCCTGTCACAGCCGAGTTTGCTCCCCATCCCCGGGAAGAACCTTTGGAACTGGTTCCATTTTGGTTCGTGACGCTCTATCTAGATAAGGTGTATCCAGGCGAGGTTAACCGAATCGGCGTTGGGTTATGGGGAGACACTGGGGAAGTCGTGTATGTGAGGGCAATGAGCGGCTAATCTGGAATTGATTAATTGCCGTGTGCCATGGCGCCCTAAACTCACCCATTTTTTCTGTTTGAAGCTTACATCTTTTACGTAGACGTAGCAAGAATTTTAAGGAAAAAGCGTCACATAGTTAAGCGGAGAATAATGACGATGAGAGACGCAGATTTCCTGAGAGCAATTTTAGATACGAGCATGCTTTACGTCGATATGATGGAGCGATTAGCGGCATCAGGCAAGCAGGAGAAGCGGCGTAGGGCAAATCCATTGAAGTTTGGCTTTTGCAGCTGTGATAGCTGTGAAAACTTTAAGTGGATAGCGCATGCAAATAAGAGAAAAAGGCTTATCCTCGTTTCCAAAAAGGCTTTTGAACGAGAGTTAAATAACAGGGCTAACAGGGGCATGGGCTTCTTCATACTAATTTATGCCCTGATGCACGCGTACCTGCAGATTCTGCATCCTTACTCTAACGAGAAGACTATTGAAAGCAAAGCTAACAGGTATTTCAAAAAGGCAATGCAAACAGTGGCGAAAGACGGGTTAAACGTGGTTATGAACAAGGTAAGCGCGTAAATTTCTGCTATGCAAAAAGTGAAGGAGAGAATGGCACATGAATCTTGACGTCGCGGCCACGGTCATTGCTGTTTTCGCGTTAATCGGATACTTCTTGATGCGGTTCCTTTTGCCCACGCTTAATTATGAACGCCTTGTATTTTTGGGAAGTTTAGCTCTCACAGCAGTATTTCTCATGTTCATGCATCGGAGACAGAAGCGAAAAATCAAGGCCAATGAGGCAGCAAAAAATTATTAGCTTAAAACAACCTTTGTTTTCAAGCAGGACCTGGTGAAATTGCATGGGCGATCTTGATGATTGTCCAAAATGTGGAAAGCACGAAAAAAGAGAAGTGTTGAGCATTTTCAGAGAGATGTGGCGAAAAGCAGATTCGCCTTTGCACAGGATATATTCTTCGTGGGAAGAGTTAGAGCAGCATGTTGAAATCGAGACAGAAGGAACCAAGACGGAAGAAAAATACGCGGTGCATCCTTGTCCTAATTGCGGGGTAGAACAGAGAATAACCAAGCCGTTGGAAGGGTTCTTTCCGTATCAGAACTGCAACGCGTGCAAGCAGGCTTATTATGTTAATAAGGATTTAACGTTGAGAGAGTTAACGGAAGACGAAAAGCGGGAGATACCTAAATCGTGGATTCAAATAGTTGACGATCTAAGCAAGAAGAAATGTGCCATAGTTTTCAAATTAGAATAGTGTCTGCAAGCTAATTCGACTTGAGTCGGTTTCAGCTTAACGTTCAAGGTTATTTTCCTCTAATTTGGGAAAAAAACTTTTATCCTGAAATCAACCATCAACAGCAGAGAAGTGTGTTCACATGAACTGCGAGTACTGCGGCAAACCCGTAAAAGAGTTTCAAGAATTCATTTTAGTGGGCACGTACCCCACGCGGGGTCAAATGTGGAAATGGTCGGAAGCGAGTTATTACGCTGCACCTGAAAACTATGGAAAAATATACCACAAAGACTGCTTTTTTGAAGTGCTGAAAAAAGAAAAAACTGCGCCATAAGTTACTAGGAATCACAAAGGTCCATATGTGAAAGAGCTTTGCGTTTTTTTCTGTTTCAGACATTACGAAACAGAATTCAATCGAGAGAACTCCGCACATGTGCAGGTTACAATTTCCATCTTGAGCCCTGGTTTGTTAAATAAAGGTTCAACTTTTTCATGGAATTACTGGTTGGATTTATATTTAGAAAAAATAAATGTAAATTGGGGTTGCTATGTCCAGAAAGCTAACAGCTATTCTTGTTGTTAACATTTTGATCGTTATCTTTTTTGTTTATTTTAATTGGGCAAATTATGCCCTACTGAATGATGAAAGAAGTGCCTGCCAATAAGGAGTAACTGGAACCCTATTTGGGTAGAGATTCAGGAAACTCTGAATGGTCATGTACGAGTGTTTTTCCCAAATTATCCTTTGATGCTGTTTCTGCTATCGACAATAATGAACCTATATTTACTCATAAAACTCCTAAGAAGAAAAAATGAGTAATCTAAGACAAGATTTATGTGAAAAGGAGGCTAATATTCTGTTATGGGGCGGTTCTGGGGGTTGAACAAAAATCAAAAGATACTTTTGGTCGGTGTCTTGATTGGGTTGGTTGCTTTATCAAGTGCTGGACTTTGGTTTTTTGGAGCGGACATACGTTATGCACGAGGTATCGCCGTGTATGAAAAAGAGGGTGATCAATGGATTACCCGTTATAATGACGAACCTTTTAACGGTGCCTTCACGACGGTCCATTGTGTCAACATGGGTCTCTGGGAAGGCGCCTTTAGCCTAGTACTAACTTTCACCAACGCTAAGGTTTCCCCTGAAACCCCTCAGCCTTACCAGCAGGTCAGCGGCACAGTCGTGAAGTTAAGCTACACCCTGCAGAAGGACGAGGAGCAAGACACAGTTGTTTACTTCACAATCGGAGAGAACGTCACCAGTTTCTCCATCAAGCTCGAATTGGAGCCCGCCCAGCTCTTCATTCGCTCAATTAACAATGATGGGCAGACCGTAATTGATTACATTTGGAGTCCACAGGATAACGCCTTTATTCCAAACACAATAGGATAAGCGAAGCCGATAGTATCCTATGATGCTCATTATAATCGCTGTACTGTGTGGAGTTGATTCCAAAATCAAGTGTTACCTAACTATTCCCTAAGCACTTTTTTGGGGATTTTTGAACTCTCCAACAATGGTTGCTCAGGTACAATTATTTCCACTGTTTCAGCTTTGGCTTTATTAGTTCCTTTTTTATCTTTTTGCTTGAGTTCTGTGAGGTCACTTGTTGCGAAATTTGGTAAGATGCACATAACCGTACGCTTGGACTCTTTATTTTATTAGATTTTATGAATTACTAATCCACTTTAACTCGCCCTTAACAGTTGCTTCCGCCAAGTTTTGTAAAAGTCAAAAAATATGACAAAAAATTCCCATGTTTCTGTACTGCTTGAAAATGGTGTATAAGGTTACCGTTTTATTTTATGTCTGGTGATTCGCCTGGTTTTTTCCTGCTACCCACAACACTGTTAATTAGGTAAGCTACTAAAAACTTATTCAACAACTCCAGTCCAATCCCGGGCTCTGCCGTCTCTAACCAATCGAAGAATGCCGTGCTTTTACTCCGAATGTTGCGTTCAAACTTAAAAGTCGACGTAGTTACGGGTCCCATTTTCAAGTAGGTTCCAATATTTGGCAGTCTTAAGTATATCTCAGGGCGAAGGCGTGGCACTCGTAATGCTAGCACGAATCTGGGAAAAATGCTTGAGCTCTCTGGAGTGAGCCTTTCTTTGTTAACGATTATGTTCATTTCTTCGAAAAGACGTTTTGTACTGGATTTGTTGAGGTGCCCCATAATTATGCGTTTGATTAACCAAGCATCGCTTCTGAAGTCAGGCGTTCTATTGTTGATTAAGGCGTTGATTAGTTCTTCTCTGCATTGATTATGTAGATGCAAGTAATTGATTTTTCTTGTTTTGAGGGTCGAAAGCATTACTAATCCGTTAGGGTGATTTGGGGGTAAATTCAGGTTGGATACGTCTTTGACTGTAAGGTATGTTCGAATTTCGTTCAATTTGGCAGTTACCGTAGAAAAATTCGATGGTTTTCTCGCAATTCGTTTAATGACCGGTTTGTTGCCCAATTCTATGCAACTGATGAGCACAAATTGAGTTGGTTTTGAAAACAGAAATTCTAGAAGGCGCTTTTTATAATCAATGACTTTGTCTAACTCTTTGAGGTTATTTCCAGAAGTTTTTACTTCAGCAAAGGCAATTTCGCCTTGTTTATTCATAACCAGCAGGTCAAACTCGGCAAGATCTTGCCCATTACCTCTGGCCACAATTGCTCCATTCTCATCATAAAACAAGCCATTTTGACCAAGCTTGGAATGAGTACGATTCCACTGGATGTCGCCTCCCTTCTTCACTGCAATGCAATTTGGATTCAGTTTTGTTAATTCGAGGAGGCGCTCGTATATCACTGCCTCATACAGCTGACCAAACGCCATCTGCTTGAGAATCAGTTTTTTTTGAAAAAAGGTCTCGCCTCTTTTTCTCGGAAAGATGATTTAATGCTTGGACTACAATTGCTCTGGAAGGTTGAAACGAAAGTTGTTCGTTAGCTATCCATTCGCCGATACTCGTGAAGGTCAACTCGCAGGCATATATTACATGCTACTATTCATTACAGTGATTTATAGATTACCCACCAAGAAACTTCATAAAACGAGTAAGAATGGGCATAAATGAAGCAAAAAGTGCAGAGGGTGGATTCGAACCCACGAACCCCTACGGGATAGGCTCCTATATAGGATAAGCCTCACGCAAGGTGTTTTATCCTGTTTTGTATCTTAAAAGAGCCGCAACCCCACTCAGCGCATTCAGTTGATTCTTTTCTTTTGAAGGCGTCGAAATCACTTCAACCGCTGAATTAGTTTTAGACGCCATGTCTTCTAAAACGTCCACAATGTCTTTTTGGTGTACTTCATATTTAGTTGTACCGCATTTTTCGCAGGGCAGCTGCGCCATTTCATTTAGAACCTCAGAACCCAATTTGGCAATTTGCTTTTTTGTGTACCCGCATTTTTTGCACACCGCAATAAACTCAACTACGTCTGTGTTGTCGGCTACTAATGCAACCTGCACCGCTCCTTTACTTAAAGCCCCAAGCACAGAGTCTAAACCGTACGTTGCCAAGCCATTCGGTTTAGCTAATTCGGATGATAGGCGTTGGATTATTTTTCTTTCGTCGGGTCCACACATGTTATTGAGCAGTTCGGAGGATTTGTCAAAAATCTCTTTTAATGCCTCCTTACATGCTGATTGGGTATCTACGATGTTTAGAAGCATATTGTTTAGTTCATAATGCAGGTATCCACCTTTTAAGAAATCGTTTTTAGTTTGTCCTGGACCGCCTGCAATCAGCACGTTAACGTTGTTTTTGAAGAATGCGTCGGCTGCGTGTTCTGCAACTCGGTGGAAATAATATGCAAGTCCCATGTCGCGTTCTCTTTCGTAACGGCGCTGGCTTTGTCCGCCTTTCTTTGTTTTTCCAGAAACACCGGAAGATAAGTTGTCAACCAGTTCAACTCGGTCGCCTTTGAGAATGCCTAAGCTTGCATCTTTAGCGTCTAAGGCGAGGATGCCGACGATTTTTTGGTCCCGCAGCATTTCCCTGAGCGGCTCAAGCTGGAAATGATAGTCTATTGCAAAATGGTAATGCGTGATTGGGTGAGGCGGGGTTAAAGTGTCAATGATTACGTTTTCTTTTTGGTCTTGGGTTGCATCGTATCCTGCAAAAAGTGCTAAACCATTCTCTGGAACCGCCCCAAGCTCTCTGAGTTGCTGTGCAACGGTTTTTATGGCATTTTGCATGCGTTCTTTTTCCCTCTCAGAGTCAGAGGCAACCCAGTCAAGCTGCTTTTTTACATAAACAACCATTTGTTCCAAGTCAGTTTCCGCTGGGACATAGAGGGAAACAAAATCTTTTGTCTTGCTTTCCTTTTCAGAAAGAGCCGCTATTTGTTTTCGGAGTTTATGCAGTTTCACTGAGTGGGTGGATGCGATTTGGCATGAGTAGAAATGAGTGTTTTCCGCTACCAATTTGTCACCAATTTTTTGTGGATTGGTGCAGAGGGTGGGATTCGAACCCACGAACCCCTACGGGATAGGCTCCTGAAGCCTACGCCTTTGACCTGGCTCGGCGACCTCTGCGCTGAAACAGCAAGTTGCAGTCATTGAACATAACTCTTACTGAATAAATACGTTGCCGCCGACGGGAAAAGGGCTTGTCTATTTTATGGCTTTCAGATTCAGATAACCTAACCGTTTTGTTCGTTACTATTAGGATCCTAATAGCGGTTGTATGCAGAAAACGAGGAGGGGGTAGTCCGTATTGGCGCAGAAACCGCCCAAAAGCAGCGCTTCGCGGAAACCATGCAGTTCAGGTGTTGTAAAATTGTCGGTTGAAAGTCTTCCCTATGAAATGGCTGATGCCAAATTGCTACGAGGAAGCTACCATTTCAGAGTTCAATAACCCTGTCAGCTTCGTATATTATTAGGATTGAGCGTAATACACCCACTGGTTTGTCCACTGTACTAATTTTTACGTCTCGAATCTTAGCACCATGCTCTTGCAAACCATAAAGCTTAGTATTAAGTTCTTGTGTTGTATGCGTATCACGAATATTGCCTAAATCTTCATAAAGATATACATACGTTGGCACATAATCACCCGTCTTACTAAACGGGAAAATAGCTATTTAGATTTTATGGATGTTTTGGTTGACGCCCTCACTAAATAAAAACAACGATAAATTGAAAATAAGTTCAGTATGTAAAATGGGCAGAGGTTGCCGTGAGCATAACAGTTCACGCTACTTTTATCAGTCAGTCCAACCGCATAATCCTTGATTGTTATGATAACTATTATTGGTGCGGGAAAAGTAGGTGCGTCAGCAGCTTTTGAAATTTTGAGGTACAGGATAAGTGACGTAACTCTCATTGATATTGCGGAGGATTTGGCTAAAGGCGAAGCATTGGATATGATGCAAGCCGCTCCAGCCATCGAGTTTGATGGAAAAATCCGCGGAACCAACGACTACAGCGATATGGAAGGCAGCGAACTCGTCATCGTCATCGCTGGTCAAGGTCGAAAACCTGGCATGACACGCATAGACCTGATGAACAACAACGCCAAAATCGTCCGTAGCATAGTCAAGGAAGTAGCCAAACACGCGCCAGACTGCAACCTTATGATAGTCACAAATCCCGTTGACATAATGACGTACATAGCACGCAGAGAATCAGGCTTCCCAGGACACCGCGTGTTCGGTATGGGCAACATACTTGACACACTCCGATTCCGCAGCTACATCGCACAGGAACTAAACGTGTCCAGACAAGACGTCAACGCGCTCGTAATCGGCGAACACGGAGACAGTATGGTCCCACTTGTCGAGTACGCAAGCGTCACAGGAATCCCAATCACCACACTTATGACAAAGGACAAAATCGACAAGGTCGTCCAGAGAACAATTAATTCAGGCGCAGACGTAATCAAACTCAAAGGCGCCACAATATACGCTCCAGCCGCAGTCATCGCGTTGATGGCAGACGCAGTGGTCCAAGGCAGAAACCGCGTATTAAGCGTGTCTACCTGCCCAAGCGGAGAATACGGCTGCTCAGGCTACTCAATAGGTGTCCCAGTGGTTTTGGGAAAAAGTGGCGTGAAAAAAATAATTGACCTCAAGCTGTCAGCTGAATCAAAAGCGCGTTTCGAAAAATCGGTCGCCAAAATAAAAACGGCAGTGGCGGCACTAAAAGAATAGAATAAATCTAAAGCAATCTGGAAATAAACCCTATCAACAACCCAATCAACGAAGCTACAACCACCACCGCCACCAAGACACGTAATCCAACCGTTTTTGCTGTTCGTGCAACCCGAAATCCTACGACAACAAGTAAAGAAAAAACCACCCCGTACAAAATTGACCTGACTAATGACAATTCAGGAAACAAGAACAAGGTGACAACAGGAACAAGCCAAATAGGCAACAGAATAATAAATACGACTAAACGCCATCTCCTATCCCACCACATCGCCAACACCCAACACCTCACTCATACCCGATCAACGTTAAACTAATAAACATCTTCAACCGCCCAAAATAAATCACAATTCACTCATCGCTTGAATCTTTAAATAAGGGGGGTATACGTTTTTCCAAGCGCTAGAGACTACAACTCCAAAATTTTCAATGTGTTCTCAGTTCCTTTTCATAAAACTTTTATATATGATGGTTTGTGGATATGCATAATGTCAACTAATGGAGAACAGTGTTACGATGGAACCGAGTAAAAAACCTTTGAACGTCCTCATCAAACAGTTACACGGAAACATTGAGGTAGTCCTCAAAAATGGCTGCGAATACAAAGGAAAAATGATAAAATGTGATGGCCACATGAACATACTTCTTGAAGGAGCAACTGAATGCAAACAAGAACAGCTGCTCACAAACTACGGCAATGTTCTGCTCCGCGGAAACAACATTCTCTACATAGTGTTAGATGCAACCAAACACTAGACGCCAGTCTTGATCTGCTCTGAACAGCCGCTATCCGCTTTTCCCCAATCTAGTTTTTACCTAACTCTACGCAAAAAATGAATGTTCTTTCACAAAAATAAAACAAAGTGAAGTGGACACTGACAAACTGTATCGAATAGAAGCCAGCCAATCTGTTCGCACTAAAATTTTTACATGTTAAAAGGTTGTCTTCGAAAAGCCTTTATGCAAGAAAAGTTATAAAATAATACTTCGTAGGATAATCGGAGAAGGCAGTGGTGGAAACGCTTGAGCGAACGCTGAAGCAATTATACAGCAAACTTTGTATAATTGTAAAACACAAAAAAGCAGCCAAGCTCATGCTGGCAACAACCGCCGTTGCACTTTTATGTGTCATCCTATCTGGGCTAATTGTCGCCAACGTCAGATCGCTCTATCAAACAAGCAGCACAATCTCCAGCGTTGGCACTTTAAGGGCGATTGGCATCGACGTTTACCGGGATACAGGTTTAACAAACAAAGTCACCGCAATCAACTGGGGACTTTTAACGCCAGGTTCCCAAGCAACATATACAATCTACGTCAGCAACACGGGAATTTTGCCTCTAACTTTGAGTCTGTCTACGTCAAACTGGGATCCGCCTGCTGCTTCTAACTACCTGACTTTAACTTGGAACTACAATGGACAACCCGTAAATGCAGGTAAGGCTGCTCAAGTAACCTTTACTTTAACAGTCAGCGAAAGTATTACAGGAATAACAAACTTCAACTTCGACATAATTGCCGAAGGAAGCGGATAACAAACACAGTGAAGGTATATCAAGCCTACAGCTGTTCTTTGCTTCCGAAAGCCTTTTCTCTTGATTACTGCTAAAAAAAGTGGTGTGCTCGGACGACAGCCCCGTAGCCTCCTAAAAGTTTTATTTGCCACTAACACATAGCTCCTTAATGGAAGGCGCTTGAAGTGAGCAACAAAGAACTGCGGGTTTCGAAAATTAAGAACGGCACTGTTATTGACCATATAAGTGGCGGATACGCTTTGGACGTTGTTAAAATTTTGGGGATAACAGGACGCGAAAAGAGTGTGATGACCATTACCATTAATGTTCCAAGCAAGCGCTTTCGCGTGAAGGACATTGTGAAGATTGAGGGACGTGCACTTAACTCGCAGGAGGTTAACCGTATCGCTTTGGTGGCGCCTCATGCCACTATTAACATTATCCGGGATTATAAAGTGGTGGAAAAGTTGGAGGTTAAATTGCCGAAGGTTATTGAAGCCATTATAAAATGTGCGAATCCCGCGTGCATAAGCAACAGTAACGAGCCTGCAACAGCACGGTTTTACGTGGAGAGTGAAGAACCTCTGTTGCTGAAGTGCCATTATTGCGGTTACATTTTGGAGAAGGCAGATGTTTTGCAGCTGCTTTAGTGTGTTGCTTAGTTAGCGATGGACAGTAACCTTTATATCTTAAGACGTAATATTCTCAGTTTAAGAATATGTCTGTAAATAGACACATTGTATGTATGTAGAACACGAACACACAAGGCGAAAAACATGATAGACATACTAATAATCATCCTACCCACATTTTGGATATCCTTCGCAGCCTACCTTACATGGTATGCAACCTCCGCAAAACGCAACGTGTCAATAACTTTTGATGACGCAAAAGCGTTATGGCAAATCCACAAAAAAACCGCACATTGCTCCAGCCGTAAATGGAACCCCATTTCACGCAAAGGCGGAAAAATCTCTGGCTTCCACTGCGAGTGTGGATACAAATACACGCAAAGACGACCACTCTTATCCAGTAAACCCAGAGTTAAGCAAAGCAACCACGACCACAGAAGTCAAACTGGGTTTCCAGTTGTATCCTACTAAATCAACTTTCCCGCTTTGAACCTGCTGACAACCTAAATTTAGCGCGCGCCAGCCGAAACATCCTTCTAAAATAGTCCTCGCTCAAAAGTCGCCCTTTGTTTATACCTAGGCATTCTTCGGTGTAAAGAAACGTGTACTTTTGGTTATGCAAAACTTTTAGTTCAAATGGATAAAACCTGCAGATCAAGGGTCTCAACGAGTAAATTGTGCAACGCTCCTTTTCTAAAAAAACACATTTTCCGTTTTCTCTTTTTTTCATTTCGTAGCTGTAAGGAGCTCGATCCTTGATTTTGACTACGAACTGGGAGATTGGTTGCAAGGTTGTCTCGGAAATTTGTTCGGCTTCTGTTCTCAAGAGGAGTACGTGTCTGTTTTTTTCTTTCGTGTCGCCACAACATATTCCGCATTTTGTGCAGTGAAAACGTACTGTAGGATAGTTAAAGTTCACTTTTAGCCTCAACACAACTATACTTTGCTTAACTACCATAAAAACTTGGACTCAGCATCTGCCCCTAGTTCACTAGTGTATTTCCGGATTCGGAATAACCTGTTATTAGCGCAAAGTCTTCTTTTTGAAAAGGAGAATACGAAACATGAGATGCCCAGTATGCTGCGACAAGCTAGACATTGATTTGAAAAAGAGGGCCGCACAATGCCACACTTGTGGCTGGAGCAAAATTTTCCGGAAGAAAAGTACTTCAGAAAAATAATATCCCCTTGTTCGCCAGCTATCTATTTATGCGGAAAGGAGCACACCACAAATCTTATGTGCACTTGCGCCATTACGAGATTTTAGGCTGAGAGGGAGAAAAATGGTATACTGTACTAAATGCGGAACCAACAATGCAGAGGCCGCCGCGATTTGCGTTAATTGCGGTGCGCCTCTTTACGGCTCCAACAGCGAAAACAGACCTTATCGGAGATACGTACGCTACGAAAGAGGATACGGTTATCACGGAAGAGGCAGACCCCTCATCGGTATATTCATAGGGTTGATAATAATTCTCGCCGGCTTTAGTTTACTTGCGGCGGAGCTTTACAATATTGACATACCTTGGTTTCCCATCATAATGATTCTCATTGGAGTTTTCATTTTGTTGCGGTTGGTTCTGGGGCGAAGCCGTAGGCGATAGTCGACATTTTTTTATCTGCGTGAAGGCGCTGAAAAAGAGCGGTTTCTTTCTTAATCATTTTGGTGCGCAAAAGAGTTATATTAAATCTCGCAAAAAGGTGTAGGTTATTGCGGGGAGATGGGATGGTTAAGTACGTTTTTGTAACAGGTGGCGTGTTAAGCTCAGTTGGCAAAGGCATTTTAACTTCCTCCATTGGCAAGATGCTTCAAACACGAGGATTAAAGCCTACAGTCGTAAAGATTGACCCTTACGTGAATGTTGACGCGGGAACCATGAACCCTTACATGCATGGGGAAGTTTTCGTGACCGATGATGGCGGCGAAACAGACTTGGATTTAGGTTGGTATGAGCGGTTTTTGGATTTGAGTTTGAAACGGGAAAACAATGTGACCACAGGTCTCGTTTACCAAGCCGTCATTGAGAGGGAAAGGCGCGGTGATTTTCTGGGACGTTGCGTTCAGATTGTGCCGCATATAACTAACGAAATCAAAGATCGCATAAAAAACGTGGCGAAAGCTTCCAAAGCCGACGTTGTTTTAACAGAGGTGGGTGGAACGGTAGGCGACATAGAAGGATTGCCCTTTCTGGAAGCCATACGACAAATGCGTTTGGAAGAGGGGTTCGACAATACTCTTTACGTTCATGTTGCTCTGGTTCCAGTTTTGGACGTTACTAACGAGATGAAAACTAAGCCTTTACAGCACAGCGTTAACGAGCTTAGACGCATCGGCATTCAACCTGACATTATTGTCGCTCGAAGCCCACATATGATTGATGCCGAAGTCTTGCGGAAAATAGCCTTGTTTGGAACAATTCCAGAAAGTGCAGTATTCTGTTCTTACAATGCGGAATCGGTTTATCAGGTGCCGCTTTTTCTAAACAAGCAAGGTATGGGTGACTTCATCTGTCTAAGACTTGGCTACAGCTGCGGTGCTCCTGATTTCCAGGAATGGCAGCAGTTTGTGAATGCAGTGGTGAAACCTGAAAATGAAGTGAAAATAGCGCTGATAGGCAAGTACGCAGGATTGACCGACAGCTACGTGAGCATGAGCGAAGCGTTGCGTCACGGCGGTGCAGCCTGCAAGACACGAGTATGCATTAATTACTTGGAGGCGGAGAAGTTCGAGCAAGAACCTCAATGCATCAAAGACCTTGAAAACTTCGATGGCGTTTTTGTTCCTTACGGTTTTGGTCCTAGAGGCACTGAGGGGAAGATTGCAGCCGTAAAGTTTGCTAGGGAAAATGATATGCCTTTCTTGGGTATTTGCTACGGTTTTCAGTTGGCTGTTATCGAGTTCGCCCGAAACGTCTGTGGTTTGAAGGATGCGAACAGCAGTGAGATTAACCCGAATTCGACGCATCCTGTGATTGACCTTATGCCTGAGCAGCGTGGTGTGGAATATAAGGGCGCCACTATGCGGTTGGGTTCTCACAAAGTGGTAATTGAGCCTGGCACTATGGCGCATGGTTTGTATAAATGTGATGAGGCTTACGAGCGTCACCGCCACAGGTTTGAGGTTAATCTGGATTACTTGGAGATTCTGAAGAAGAATGGGTTACGCTTCTCGGGTAAGAGCCGAGACGGTAGAAGAATGGAAACGTTAGAGTTGCCCAATAGTTACTTCTTCTTTGCTTCGCAGTTCCACGGCGAATTCAAAAGCCGTCCGGGTAGGCCATCACCCGAATACTACGGTTTCATACAAGCGTGTGTAAACAAAAAAATGGGTAAAGCTAAGCCTGTCTTTTCCTGATTTCTTGCGGGTCTGGAACTCCAGACGGTGTGCTGGAGAAGGGTTGCTTTCCAGCTGCTGAAGTTGTCCTATTTTGAGGGGTTGTAAAGCTCTTTCATTGCAGGTAGCAGTTCGGGAACGTTGAAGGCGATGTCAAGGTAGTTGAGCATGCCTGCGATTTTGCCGTTTCGCGTTACTGGCAGATGCTTTATTTTCCATTCGTTCATGAGTTGAGCGGCTTCTTTTACTGTGGCGGTTTCTTCTATGGTTACCAGTGGGTTGGTGTATACGGCTCTAGCTATCACGACTTTGGGGTCAAGTCCTTGTGTGAGCATGCGTACTATGATGTCGTGTTCGGTTATGATGCCTGTTGGCTTTCCGCTTTGCTCTACGATCACGTAGTCTACGTTGCAGTTAGACATTTTTTTTACTACTTCGAGGACGCTTGATTCGTTTTTGAAGACATCATTTATCGTTGACATGAGGTCTTTTACTAAGACTTTGCTTGCCATTTGAATTTCTCCTAACGGCTATGACAGACGCATTAGACATTTATCTATTTTTTGTTTTTCAGTTGATTTTTTCTAATGTTTTTGGTGGTGTTTTTTTCTTGTTGTAGAAGTGAGAGTTTGCTTAGCACAACTACTTCCCTGGGGTTTGCTGGGCGGCTGGTTTTTGTCTGCTGCGCCTGTTTCGGGTTGCAGGATGGTTGTGCAACCTGCTGCTCCTGCTTTGTCGAGTAGCTTCGTGGATCTGGCGGAAAGCCAGCGATGGTTGACGCGCATCTGGACTAGCTGCAATGTATATACTAAATTGCATAGAACCTGAAAGCGTGTTTTCATTTTCCGATTACTCTAACATTTTCAACTATAATCCACGGCGCAATAAGCTGCCCCATTTTCCTTTCGTTATTGGCTACGATGCTCACGTTTTTCAACGCCTCAAAGATGTTACCCGCCAACATCACACCGCGTGTTGAATGCGTTATTTCGCCTTTCCTGATCTTCCACGCGGGCGTGGCGACAACCGAGAATTCGCCGCTGACAGGATTGCTGCTATGTGCGCCCTGCAAATAGTAGATTAACAAGCCGTCATCCACTTCACCCAAAAGCTCGTCTGGCGTCTTGTTTCCAGGCGTTACATGGAAGTTTGTGGCTTCTATGCTGGGCGTTGACAAGTATCCAGCTCTCGACGCGTTTCCAGTGCTCTCCACACCTTCCTTTTTCGCAGTGTAATTGTCGTACAAAAAGCCGCGCAGAACGCCTTCCTCTATTAGCGCTGTCTTCTGGTGAGGAACTCCTTCGCCGTCAAACGTCCAAGTTCGGAGACCACTTGGAAATACGCCGTTATCGTAGATGGTGACGTTTTGTGATGCGACTTTTTCGCCGACTCTGCCTTTGAAGGGTGACTGGTTTCTCTGAACGTTATCGGCTTTTACAGCGTTAATCAACGTGTAATAAAGCAGCTCTTGCAGCGCAAACTGAGTTAATACAAGTTTGGTTGTTTCCGTTTTAATTTGTTTAGTCTTCAAGGCTGAAACTGCCAATCGCGCTGCTTCTTTTCCAACCCATGCTGGATCAACGTCGTATGCTCTTTCGGCGTTAAATTCAAAGCAGACAGGAGTCACCCTGTTTTTTTCTTTGGCTACCGCCGCCAAACTGCATTCCATTATAGTTCCTTTGTCAAAAGCGGCAATCCCATTCGAGTTTGCGATGGCACTCGACAGGTACGCGGCGCCAGCCCCGCCTTCTATTGGAT
>Ga0307445_10000863_pt1 | contig 16778 bp, 27 predicted proteins | sample SalMarSW160330MG_FD_202147 | JGI IMG/M metagenome (GOLD analysis project Ga0307445, IMG submission 202147) | Salt marsh sediment microbial communities from the Plum Island Ecosystem LTER, Massachusetts, United States - SW1603-30 | ecosystem: Environmental > Aquatic > Marine > Intertidal zone >...
TTATAGAAAGAATCTAAAGCGCCGGAAATTTTTTTTCATCGATTAATGATAATGGTTTTCATTACTATAAGAAGCAAGGAGGCATGATATGCCAGGTGGAGACAGAACAGGACCGTTCGGATACGGGCCCATGACGGGGCGGGGCGCGGGTTATTGCGCTGGTTACAGAGACCCCGGATATATGAATCCCGCATACGGACGCGGAAGGGGTTTCGGAGGCGGAGGCCGCGGCTGGCGGCACATGTACTTCGCAACCGGACTGCCGCTTTGGGCGCGCGGGTACCCGGCCAATCCTGCGTGGACCGGATACGCGGGACCGGCGTATTATGGCGAGTTCACGCCGGAGCAAGAGGTTGAGGCGCTGAAAGCCCAGTCTGACTTCTTCCAGAAACAGATTGATGTTCTAAACGAGCGCATCAGGGAAGTGGAAGATTTCGCGGCGAAAAAGCGGGATCCAACCGCGTAACGCGCCGGTGCCGCCGGCATAAAATTTTTTTATAAGACCGCGATGAGCACGGCTATATCAGAAGGAGGAAAATGAAACATGAAAATATGTGTAACCTCAACGGGGCCGACCTTGGAGAGCGCCGTGGACGTCCGTTTCGGGCGATGCCGTTATTTTATCTTTGTGGACCCTTCGACGATGCAATTCGAGTCCTTTGAAAACGGATCCGCCGGTGCGTCCGGAGGGGCCGGGGTACAGTCGGCAAAGTTCGTCGCCGACAAGGGCGCGAAATCGGTCATTACCGGCAACGTGGGGCCCAAGGCCTATGACACCCTCAGTGCCGCGGGGCTGGAAATTTTCACCGGGGCGGCGGGAATTTCCGTAAAAGAAGCGGTACTCAATTACCAGGCCGGTCATTACCGGCCGGTATCGGGCGCCACCGCCGCTGAACATTCCGGACTGCGGAGATGATCCCCATGCGTGGCGGTAGAGGACATTGGGGATGGGGACGCGGCCGCCGCATGCAGTGCGCCGCCGGAACTACCCGGCGGTCGTGGGGAGATCCAGATATCGCGACTTGGATCGTGTCTTTGCTTCCGGTGATCTGGAAGGCTTTCACCTCCGTACGCGGGAATAGCAGACCGAAAAAAGTGCTTAGATTTTTCGAAAACCACACCCCGGCCGCAAATGAACGAATGCTTAAATTAGAAGAACCGGCGGAACGGAAAATGAGTGACAATAACGGATTGATGGGAAAAGGAGCAGAAAAATTGAAAGCGCAGGTTGATAAGAATTTGTGCAGCGGTTGCGGGGCCTGCGCCGCCGAATGTCCGACCGGCGCTATTACGGTGGGTGAAATTGCCGAGGTGGACGAAAGTCTCTGCACCGGGTGCGGCGTATGCATTGAGGCGTGCCCGCTTGAAGCGTTGTCAATGAACTAGCGGACGAAATAAATTGGAGGATACAAATATGCGTGGAGGACAAGGAAGAGGCGGTGGATCGGGAAGCGGTGGAGGCCGGGGCACGGGTCGTGGCCAGGGCGGCAGGGGGATGGGTCCGGGAGGCGGCGGATCCGGGCCCGGAGGCGAGTGCATTTGTCCTTCCTGTGGCGCGACTGCACCGCACCAGCAGGGGGTTCCCTGCATGCAAAGAAAGTGCCCGAAATGCGGGACCCCAATGCAGAGGAAGTAAGCTGATATGGTAATAGCCATCGCGAGCGGCAAGGGCGGCACCGGCAAGACCACCATTGCCGTGAACCTCGCCTTTTTTCTCGGGGACGTGCAAGTGATTGACTGCGACGTCGAGGAGCCGAACACACATCTGTTCTTGAAGCCGGTTATTTATAAAAGGGAAACAGTAGGGCTTCCTGTGCCCGTGGTCGATGAATCGCGGTGCACCCATTGCGGGAAGTGCGGCGAGGTTTGCGAGTTCAGCGCGATCGTCGTTATAAAGAAGCGCGTCATGGTATTCCCGGAGCTCTGCCACGGGTGCGGCGCATGTGAGTATTTCTGCCCGGAAAAGGCCATCCGCGAGGAGGATCGCGAGATAGGCGTCATTGAAACAGGATCAACTGGTGGTCTATCCTTCGTTCACGGCGTCCTGAACGTCGGGGAGCCCATGGCGCCACCTCTCATACGTAGGGTGAAGGATCGCATCGAGTCCGGGCGTACGGTCATCTTGGACTCGCCGCCCGGAACATCCTGCCCGGTGGTGGAAACCGTGAAGGGTGCCGATTTCTGCGTTTTGGTGACGGAACCGACGCCTTTCGGCCTCAACGATTTAAAGCTCGCGGTTGAAATGGTCAGGAAACTCAACGTTCCAATGGGCGTGGTAATAAATTTATGCAATATCGGCGATAACGAGGTGAGCAACTACTGCGAAGAGGAAAAAATTCCGATATTGATGTCTTTTCCCTGGGACCGTCGTATCGCGGAGCAGTACTCGGCGGGGATGCTCATTCTTGAGAACCTCCGGGAATACCGTGCGCGCTATGAGTCCCTGTTTGACCACATCAAAGCGGAGTATGCCAGATATGAAAAAGCTCACTGTCATAAGCGGTAAGGGTGGGACAGGGAAAACCAGCATCACGGCGGCGCTCTCGATGCTGGCGAAGGCCCCGGTAATCGCCGACTGCGACGTCGACGCGGCGGACCTCCATCTCATACTGGATCCGGAAAGCGTGGAAACCGGCGATTTTCTCGGGGGAAAGATAGCCGTCATTGACGAATCGAAATGCACGCGCTGCGGTCTTTGCGAGAGCCTCTGCCGCTTCGACGCCATACACGATTTCACCGTCGACCCGGTGTCCTGCGAGGGGTGCGCCTTTTGCGCGCGGACCTGCCCGGAAGAGGCGATCGCCATGGAGCGCGCCATCTCGGGCAGGTGGTTCATATCGCATACCAGAGCCGGGACCATGACGCACGCCCGGCTCGGCATCGCAGAAGAGAACTCCGGCAAACTGGTGACCCTGGTGCGCCAGCTGGCGTCAAATGCCGCGGAAGGGGAAGCTACCCCCACGATTATCACGGACGGGCCGCCGGGTATCGGCTGTCCGGTAATAGCCTCGATCACCGGCGCGGATCTTCTTCTGGCCGTCACGGAACCGACGCTTTCGGGCATCCATGACCTCAAACGCGTGGTTGATGTGGCAGCGCACTTTGACATACCGGTTATGGTATGCATCAACAAGTGCGACATCAATCCCTATAATGCGTCAACCATCGAGGAGTACTGTGCGGCAAAAGGACTCGATGTCGCGGGGAAGATACGGTACGACCCGGAGGTAACCAAGGCCATGATACTGCGCAAGTCCGTGGTGGAACACGATTGCGGGGAAGTTACCGCTGAGGTGAAAAAAATGTGGGAACGCATACGGGGCCGTCTTGAAACGTGAGTGGGCGATGGATATGATGGAACGGCTTCATCAAAGGCTCAAGGAAGTAACCGACCCAGGCACCAACATGGATGTGATGAGCATGGGGCTGATACGAAACCTGTCGATAAACGGCGGGGGCGCGGTCTCTATGGAGTTCCGCCCATCGTCTCCCGAGTGCCCGCTGGTGTTGCCGCTGGCATTTCGTATCAGGGAGGCCCTTGAGAGACTGGAGGGGGTCAGCGGCGTGACGGTCACGGTTGTCGGACATCGGATGGCGGACATGATCACCTCCATGATTAATGAGAAGGACGATCAAACATGAACGCGGACAGGGATTGCGCGAACTTGAATATTGCGGAAGGCGCTTCGGATGAAGACATTGCCGTCAACCATGCTTTTTTCTCTGAGAGAATGGCTCTTTATAAGAGATACGGGTTCGATCAGGAAGAGGCGCGGAGGAGATTTGTCAACCAGGTGTCTGAACATAGCAGATCGGTTCTTGAGATTGGTACCGGGAGGGGGTACTGTACGGTTATGCTGGCCAGGTCTTTTGACAGAATTGTTTCTGTTGGGCTTGACGGCAATGAGCATCGAACGGCGATGCTTAACGCGGCGTATTACGGTCTATTACATAAGATTGAATTCGTAACGGCGGACGCGGGTAAGCTTGGCTACCCGGATAAGAGCTTTGATGCGGTCGTATCGGCATTTACTTTTCATCATCTCGATTTTCTATTCAAGGTTATGAGAGAAATGATGCGGATTGCGGACAGGCAGATCGTCGTTTCCGATTTTACCGAAAAAGGTTTCGACGCCGTTGAACGGGTTCACAGGTTTGAGGGGAGGACCCATGAGAGGAAACCGGGCGATTTCAGCATCGTTGGCGCTTACATGAAGGAATTTAATTTCGATGTGAGTGTTGTCGAGGACGAGTGGCAGATATTGTATTCGGCGCGACGGAAAAACAGCGATTGATAAATCGGAGTCATCCACAGCGAACATGCAGATACTTCTGAAACGCCGGTCCAGCCCGCCTAGTCGAACGGCTGCCGCGGATACGCGGAGATATTTTCTGAATACGCGGAGGGTTTGAAAGACCTGGAGGAATTTTCCCATATTTATATTATTTACTATCTCCACCGCGCCGGTTCCGCCAAGCTGCTGGTGAGACCTTTCCTGGACGATGCGGAAAGGGGCCTGTTCGCGACACGCTTACCCGCAAGGCCGAACCCGATAGGCCTGAGCATCGTACAGCTCCTCGGGATCGAGGGCAGCACGCTGTACCTTGTGACGATCTTGATGTCCTTGACGGCACTCCCGTTATTGATATAAAACCCTATGTAAAAAGGTTTGATCGGATAGATTCGACGCGTAACGGATGGCAGGATTCGATTACCGAAACAACGGCCAGGGAGAGAGGCTTACGCGAATATAAAAAAGGCAGATAAAAAATGTATGCTCGCGATTACTATTCAGCGCTGGATATAAGCGACGGCGCCTCGCAAGGCGAAATCAAAACTGCTTTTCGCAGGCTTGCGCTGAAATATCATCCAGATAAAAATCCAGGAGACCAGGAGGCCGAAAGGAAATTCAAGGAGATCGTCGTCGCCTATGATGTGCTTGCCGACCCATTAAAGAGGAGGGCTTATGACCTGTCGCGCGCCCGCGGGGTCCCTTATGGAATGGATTTTTTCATGCGGCCGGGAGGCATGGGGGCGGCCATGTATGGCCGGGGTCGCGGGTGCTGCGGAAGGCGCGGTAAGTTCGGCCGGCGTGCAGCCTTCGTCTTTGCCTGCGTGGTGGAGCTTTCGCCGGAGGAGGCTCGAATAGGCGCCGAGCGGGAATTCATCATGGAAGGGCCTTCCGGCTTCAGTAAAGTATCGGTTGCCATACCGCCGGGCGCGGAAAACGGTACCGTGTACCGCGTAGGCAAAGCGGCGGACGGCTTCCCCGATGAAGGGTTTGATATCCATATCAAAATCGTTTAAACGCTGAAATCTTAAGCGTCACATCACGCTCTTCTCAATGGGAGATCACTATGGAGCGAAATAACGGGGCGACTCCAATGAACGAACGGCATAAGATTCCCGGCAACATGGGCCGCATGAACGATCCCGACGGTTCGGCCTTCATCAAGGGACTGTGCGGCGACACGATGGAGATGTATCTCGTCATAGCCGACGGGCGGATTGCGGAGGCGCTATTCTACACCGACGGCTGCATGTCATCGGTGGGATGCGGTTCGACGGCGGCAAAGTTCGCCGTAGGAAGAACAATCAGGGAAGCGCTCAGGATATCGCCGGCTGGCGTAATCGATGCACTGGGTGACTTATCCGGGGAGGACGTACACTGCGCCATACTCGCGGTCATGACGCTTCACAAGGCGGTGGCCGTTTACCTGCTCCGTCTTGAAAATTTATAGAAGACGAATCTGATGAGCAGATTGACTGTAATATTGATTTTTTGCGCCGCCGCCGGCATTCTTTCGGTCGAAAACCGCGTTTTTATTAATTGCCGGTCTGAATTTTTTATTGACAGAAACAAGTATATTTAGTTATTCATATATTATAATATTCGAATATAAACATAATTGCATATAACAGATTGTAATTATTGAAGAACATGGCTATACTGATGCGCTTAAATTTCAAATAGTGCTCGTTTTTTTTCCGGTAAGAGCTTTTGGGAAAGCGATTTGTCAGCCGCATGTTTGGAATTACTTTTTATCACAGCGCGTCCGTTCTTTTCGATAGGAAAGCCTATAAACCCCGTCCCGACTCGTCGGGACTGCGGGGTATTTTACATGAATTAACAGCCGCATTCATCATCGGGTGAAATTTGCCATGAACGAAAATAAAGATTTAGAGATTTTTAAAATACATGCCGGCATCTGCAGCGTTTTTTCACATGAGAAGAGGCTCCAGATCTTGTGGGCCCTTGAGGGGCATAAATATTCTGTTGGGGAACTAGCTAAAAAAATCGGCATCTCGCCCTCGAACGTATCCCAGCACCTGCGTCTCATGAAGGAATGGGGGGTGCTGATTGAACGGAAAGAGGGAAAGCATGTTTTTTACCAGATAGCCAATCCTAAAATTATCAAAGGATATAAAACGATTAGAGAGGGTATTATTGAAATAATGCAGTTGAGATCAAAGCTGTTTTCGAAAAGGATTAAATAGTGCAGCATTCCACCCCGAAGGAATAGTGACCAATACCGCAGTCAATTATCAATTATCCGGCTGAACGTAATATGATGATCGGAGGGAAGGGTATTTATTTTTGAGGAATGGATTTTAAATTAGGACTTCAAGGCGGCTGATTGGAGCTGAAATAATCCAGTAATTCATCATCTTTCAGACGCTTTAACAATTATTATGAGGTAAACGTATTGATGGGGAAATATTTGGGCATTGCCGGGTTATTTTGTCTTTTCGTTGTATCCTGTCTGCTTCTCATGCAGGGCGAACCCTTCGGCGCCGAGGTACCTGCAAGTCAGTGCTTCAAGTGCCATACAAATGCACGCACGTTGATTGAGATAACCAGGGAGATCGCCAAAACAAGGCCGGTAATTAAACCTGCCAATGAGGGTGAGGGATGAGGCGGTGAGGTGGAGCCGTTGGCCCCGCATGAAAAGATCTTCGTAGACAGTGACATTCTTGAGGATGAAAACCACGGAAATATCGAGTGTCACACCTGCCATGGAGGCAACCCGGGGGATCCCAATTGGAAAACCGCACACAAGGGCGTGGTTAAAGACCCGACCTATCCCGATGCAGGGAAGGTCTGCGGTGATTGTCACGATGACATAGTAAAGAATTACGGAAAGAGCCTTCACGTTACCCTGAAGCCTTTTAAAACGGCGCTCTACAAGAGGGCGGGCTCCGATAAGGCAATTCGGAAAAAAATGGATAAAGTCTTCAAGAATCACTGCAGCACGTGCCATAGCAGCTGCGGGCAGTGTCATATCAGCAGACCGAACTCTATTGATGGCGGGTTCCTTGAAGGGCATCTCTTTCAGAGAAAGCCTCCCATGAAATTGGTTTGCACTGCATGTCACGGCAGCAGAATCGGAAAGGAATATTTCGGCGAGAACAAGGACATGAAGCCTGATGTTCATTACGAAAAATTTATGAAATGTGAGAAGTGCCATGCCGGTACGGAGATGCATGGCGGTGACAAGGAATACAAAAATCGATACGCTGTTGATAATGGTCCGATGTGCATAAATTGCCATAAGAAGATCTATGACAGTAACTCTAAGAATGCTAAAACACATACAATTCACAGGGATAAAGCGAGCTGCTATGTCTGTCATTCCCAGCCGTATAAAAATTGCACTTCCTGTCACGTGAGTATCGACACAAGAGGGATTCCCTGTTATAAGAGCAAGGCCTCCTGGATGGCCTTTAAGATCGGATTCAATCCGATGCGGTCGAAGAAAAGGCCGGAAAAGTTTTCCGTCCTCAGGCATATACCTGTCTGTGACAGCACTTGTGAGTATTATACCAAGAGATCCTTAGTGAATTTTAACAGTGTTCCCACGTGGAAGATGACGACGCCCCATAATATCAGAAGAAAGACGTCGCAGAATAAGAGCTGTAATTCGTGTCACGGGAACGAATCGTTATTTCTTCTCAAGAAAGATGTCGTCGACAGCGAGCTTAAAGCGAATGAGAGCGTTATCGTTCCGGTTGACAAGGTACCCGAAAGGATTTCCGAAATGCGGGATCGCTAGTTCAACGTGGAGCGGATGTGGGTTGTTCCGATGGATTCAATACATTTTTACAAACTACGGGTTTTATTTAAAAATTAAAAGTAAGGAGAGAGCTTCATGAGAGAAAAAAATTTGCTTCTTCGCTTGACAGTGATCTTAATGATTGGCTTTGCTTTCGTTTTCAAGGTCGATTTTTCTTTAGCCAAGGATATGACCGCCAAAGACCTCGTTGACGAGGCGAAGAAATCAGTTGTTTCCATTTCTGTGGATAAAGCCAAAGCCATGCTCGGCAAGAGCGGTGTTATTTTTCTCGATGTGAGAGAGCCAAAGGAGTATAAGGCCGGTCATGTGCCTAATGCAATTAATATTCCGAGGGGTCTTATCGAGTTTAAGGTCACGAGCAAGATCCCTGATAAAGCCGCTCAAATCATTATTTATTGCAAGTCGGGCGGACGTGCCTGTCTAACCGCCTTCAATCTGACAAGAATGGGCTACACGAATATCAAAAATATAGACGGTGGCTGGCAGGCCTGGTCCAGAAAGGGTTATCCCGTAGAGTAAGGCCCTGCTCTCAATGTGAGCCAAGCGAAACGACCGTCACGGGTGCCTTCACGGCCGTCTGTGCTGCCGTTGAAGCGACTAGGTCGTTGATACCTTACATGCTCGCGGTATCCTGCCGCGAGCTTTGTTTATACCGCCCTCGATGTTATAATGCCGAGATAAAATACTTCAACTTATGGAAACGGAAGAATTAATGATTGAAAATTCAGGTGAATATACATCGTTGTGAGATATGACTGGCTTTTCAAATGATCATACAGGGACGCGGATGTAATTTGGCGGAAAATAAATTAAAGATACTTTTCCTCTGCACCGGCAACTCCTGCCGTAGCCAGATGGCCGAGGGGCTTGCGGGTGCGCTCAAGAGCGGCGTCATTGAGGCGTATTCCGCAGGCACCGAGCCGCGCGGCGTCGATCCCCTCGCGGTCAAGGTAATGGCCGAGATAGGAATCGACATTTCAGGACGGCGCTCGAAGCACGTCGATGAATTTGCCGGAACAGAATTCGACTTCGTCATCACGTTGTGCGGACACGCCGCCGAGCATTGTCCCGTATTCCCCGGAAGGACAAAAGTGGTTCACCACGGATTTGAAGATCCCCCGACGCTTGCGAAAAGCGCGGCGAATCAGGAGGAAGCCCTCGCCATATACCGGCGCGTCAGGGACGAAATCAAAGACTTTGTGGAAAGGATGCCGGAATCGATTGAAGAAAAGCCGGGGGGATTTTTTATTAGCTGAAAAGTCCCCGGTGTTCATTATTTATCAAGGCTCGTGAACGGACGTCGATTACGGCGATTTTGATTCGATCAATTCAGTCGAAGACGAGGATTCGGCCAAATCAGCGGCGAAGGCACTTGAAATGATCGATGCTCTGAGAAAAGAAATGATCGAGGGCGGTTGATTTCGGGTGCCGGGCATGCGGAACCGACGGCAATCGCCTTTTGAAGACTTGCCCCCGATATTTCGGGGGCAAGAGTAGTGAAAAGAGCTTAATCGTCGAAGGCCATGCTTGTTTTCCAAACCTCCCAGACTTTGCCCACAAGGTCCGGGCCCGGCTTCAGGGTCTTCTTGCCCGGTTTCCATCCGGAGGGAGTGGCCTCGGCGCCCTTGCTGTTTCTGACTAGCTGGAAGGCCTGCACCTGCCGTATCGACTCGGCCACGTTGCGGCCGACCGGCGGCGTGAGGACCTCGAATCCCTGCACGATCCCGTCGGGATCGATGATGAACCTGCCCCGGGTCTCCACTCCGGCGTCTGCGTCGTAGATGCCGTATGCCGATCCCACCTTGCCTCCCGCGTCCGAGAGCATGGGGAATGGCACGCCTCCTTTCACCATTTTGGACAGCTCATTGTCGTTCCACATTTTATGCACGAACACGCTGTCGATGCTCATTGAGAGGATGTTGACTCCGAGCTTCTGGAACTCGGGATATTTTTCGGCGACCGCCGAAATTTCAGTAGCTCAAACGAAAGTGAAATCTCCGGGATAGAAGCAGAGCAGGGTCCACTTGCCGAGATATTCCGAAAGCTTGACAGTGACGAATTTTCCCTGATAATACGCTGGCGCAATAAAATCAGGGGCTTTTTTTCCGACCTGGATCATGACCTTTTTTTCCTCCTCTATTAGGATCGGTTCCTTGGAACCGGCCGAGGCCGGCTCCTCACCCACGGGTCCCCCCGTAGGCCTCGCGCAACCCGGTTTGAATTCTTCCGGCATAGGCGCCTCCTTTAATATATTATCCGCACTCAAAAGACTTCCCGCACGGCTCACCCCTGCCGCAGCATGGGCTGTCGTTCCCGCAGGGAGTCGGCGCGGTATTTTTTCCCTTGACGATGATTCCCGCGCCCGCGGAAATCAATCGCTTTCCCTCTCCGCCGCATGAGGGGCACGCAGAACGCGGCTCGTCGCTCATTCTCTGAAAGAGCTCGTAACGATATCCGCATTGTGTACAATGATATTCATACGTTGGCATGTTGATTCCTCTATATTAGATTAAGAATAAAATTAACGTTCAATGACGGTCACATGCGGCTTGCCGTCGTCGCTCATTCTTAAAAGGCAACGGGAATCTCGCATCCCCGCAAGGCTTTCGTCGGAAGCACGGAGTGCGGCGAAATCAGCCGTTTCAAGAAAGTCCAGCAGCAGCTCCATTTTGGTCTCATCATCCGGTTCGGTCGTCACATCGCTTGTCATGATGTGTGCCATGCGCCTGTTGTATTCACGCTTGGCCGCGCATTCGATGCAGCAGCCTTGTCCGAGAATCAGCTCAATTTCCACATTATTTAACCTGATGCCCATGTGAATCCGCCGCTATTTTTCTGATGTTCATTAACGTTTTTTTGGAATATCACCAAGCCAGCCGTCGTAAAACCTCATGATATGGTCAAATTCGGGGTCGCTGCGCCTTTTATCCGCTGAAAAACGAATGGGATGCGTTTCGCAGTGGTGAACGAGCAGGTCATAGGCCCTTTTGAGGGCCTGGAAGCGCCCTGCGCACACGTCCAGCGGTTCATCGCAGACATCCGGATGAAGATGCGCGGCCAGACGGCGATACGCGCGCTTCACATCTCTAAGGGAATGGCCGTCCTCGATTCCCAGGAGGCGGCACGCCTCGATAATTTCCTCGCTTCTAAATTTAAATTCATCCATGCCGCTTACCCCCGGCCTTGATCAGTATCGGCACTCCCCCATATCGATCAGGATGTTCGTCAATGGACCATGTGCGCGGCGTGAGTAATGTTAATGGTCGCACACGTTCTCGCCAGCAATGAGCCGGCCCTGGATAAAATCTTTCACGATCGAATCCGGTTCCCCCGCATTCGCTCCCGTGACGACGCTCACGCCGTTTTCCCTGAAAATGTCGACGGCGCGTGAGCCCATGCCGCCGGCAATTACGCACGTCACCCCTTTCTCAGCCAGCCAGCGCGGCAGAAGCCCGGGCTGGTGCGGCGGCGCGTCGAACGTCGCGCGCGCGGTAATCTCTTTGGTGTCGTCGTCAACATCGAAGACCTCAAAGCGCTCGCAGTGTCCGAAGTGCATGCAGAGCTTATTATCCGATATGGGCAGTGCTATTTTCATTTTGTTGCTCCTTTTATTATTGTTTCCACGATGGATGAAAAATTTTTCTGGGCCGCGGTGGCGATATCTCCGGCGGCATCGTAAAAGGGCTTTCCGCTGTCCCCGCTTGCAGTGATGCGGCTCTCGATCGGTATACTGCCGAGGTAGGGAACGCTCGTTTCGCCGGCCATTTTTTTCCCGCCGCCGTTCTTGAATATGTCGGTTTCTTTTCCGCAATGGGGACAGACGAACCCGCTCATGTTTTCAATGACTCCGATGACCGGCATATTGAGCTGCTTGCAGAAGCTTATGGATTTTCTGACATCGATGAGCGCGACGTCCTGCGGCGTGGTGACTACGATCGCCCCGTCCGGATTTTCGATGAGCTGGCATATGGTGAGGGGCTCGTCTCCGGTCCCCGGCGGGGAATCGATGATGAGATAGTCAAGCTCGCCCCAGTCCACGTCGGAGAGGAACTGCCTGATGACGCCGTATTTCAACGGCCCGCGCCAGATCACCGCATCGTCGTGGTCTTGGAGCAGAAAACCGATTGACATGACCTTGAGGTGCTCGTTGTATTCAACCGGCAGCAGTTTTCCGTCTCCGGCTCCGAGCACCTGGCCCTTTTCGATTCCCAGGAGCTTCGGGACGCTGGGGCCGTGAATGTCGATATCGAGCAGCCCGGTCTTGAATTTTTTTTCTGCAAGGGAAACGGCGAGGTTTACGGCCACCGTGCTTTTGCCCACGCCGCCCTTGCCGGAAAGAACTATGATCTTATGGGATATCCTGTCCATGTTCTTTTTGAGCGCGGCGCGTTCCTCCGCCTCTTTGTCCGCATGTACGGGTCCCTCAGGGTTCTGGTTGTTTGATGCTTCTTCAGCCTGCTTTTTCAACATTTAATTTATCCTTCTGATTTGCTATTAATACTAATGTAACAATATTTCGATATCTTTCCACATTGAACGTAATATCCGGGATGCCGTTCCCCCGGAAAATTCCACAAGGCTTTTTCCGGCCACCTGCGCCCGCGTCACTTCAGTGTCATAGGGAACGGACGCCAGCAGGGGGACGGCGTTTTGTTCGCAAAACGCCTTTATCTCCGCGGCCTTGTCCGGGTTGATGTCGGCCTTGTTGACGCAGACCGCCGCTTTGACGCGGAAATGGCGGGTCAGATCGAAGACCCTCTGCAGATCGTGAAGCCCTGCCACGGTCGGCTCGGTCACGATCAGGATCAGGGATGCGCCGGAGATCGTGGCGATGACCGGACAGCCCGTGCCCGGCGAGCCGTCCACGATGACGAGGCCTTGTCCCCTTTCGTCCGCGATCTCACGTGCCTTCTTTTTGATAAGGGTGACGAGCTTGCCCGAATTCCCCTCCGCGATGCCGAGGCGGGCGTGCACGAGCGGCCCGTGTCGTGTATCGGACACGAACCATTTGCCGGAAACGTGTCGCCTCATTTCAATCGCCTCCTGGGGGCAGAAACGCGCGCACACTCCGCACCCCTCGCAGGATATCTGGTCCACGTCAAAATTATCGTCGATCGCGTCGAAGCGGCATGTCCGCAGGCATTCTCCGCATGAGGCGCACAGGCCCTTGTTGATGAATGCCTTCATGCCGCCTTCAAAGGGTTCGGTTTGAATGATCCCGGGCTGCAATACCAGGTGAAGGTCGGACGCGTCCACGTCGCAGTCGGCCATGACCTTGTTTTTCGCAAGCGCCGCGAACGAAGCCGCTATGCTCGTCTTTCCCGTCCCCCCCTTTCCGCTGATGATCACCAGTTCCCGGATCATGCCCGAACGTTCCTCGCATTGCAGTATTCCGCGCGTGACGCGATTTTTTCTATTTCTTCGCGATAGCGGTACATTATATATGAAATGCAGTCGCCGCGCGAATATGATTCCGCGATTTCTCTTGAATGGGGGATGGTTGCGATAATCTCATACCTCCTGGCCAGGCACTCTTCCATAAAGGAGTCGTCGCCGATGTCCGCCCGGTTGACCACCACGCCGAACGGGATCCCGAGCGCGCGCACCGCACCCGCGGCGAGGGTAAGATCGTGGAGGCCGAAAGGAGTGGGCTCGGTCACCAGCACAACGTAATCGCTTTCCTTCATTGCTTCCACCGCGGGGCAGGACGTACCCGGAGGCGAATCGATGATCCTGACGTCCGATTCCATATGGCGCCGCTTCACCTCCCTGATGAGCGGCGGGGACATCGGCTCGCCTATATTGAGCCTGCCACCCGCGTAGCTGACGCCGTCTCTGTACCCACTTTCTATAACGCCGATCGGTTTAGCCGTTTCCGTGACCGCGCCCTCGGGACAGACGAGGCCGCACCCCCCGCATGAATGGCACAGTTCCGGGAAGATCAGCGGCTTTCCCTTTACAAGCACGACGGCGTTGAATGCGCATATCCGCTCGCACTCCCCGCATCCTGTGCAGCGTGATTCCTCCACACGGGGGACCGGCATGCTGAAGGTTTCGACGCCCTCTATTTCGGCCTTCAGGAAGAGATTGACATTCGGCTCCTCGACATCGCAGTCGAGTATGGAGACGCGTATGCCGTTGCGTGAATAACACGCCGCCAGGGACAGCGCAACGGTCGTCTTTCCCGTGCCTCCCTTCCCGCTCGCTACCGTTATGTTCATGGCCCACTCCCCTTGTTAAAACTCGAAAACGCTTCCGACCGAGGCGTGAGCGAATTCGCTCTTAAACTCAGATGCGAACCTGCACGCCGTTTTCAATCCGGTGCAATGGGACACGGCGATTATGCACACGGCATACCTCCTGAGCGTGTCGAAGGTCCTGGCGATGTAGTCCTCGGGCGCGCTTTCAAGGTGCGTGCCGCCGATGACCGCGTGGAATTCACGGAATCCCGTTTTATTTGAAATATCATCAAGGATTTCGACGATCCCCGCATGCGCGCACCCCAGAAGCACCACCGGGCCCGATTCTGTCGTGATCAGAAGCGAGAGGTCGTCGGTGAATGGATCATCGGAATTTATATCGTTGACTTTTTGCTTGAGACGGCTGTCCCAGGTTTTCCAGCCCGAGGGACGCTGCACCTCCGACAGGGCGGAAATGGAATTGGTGATTTTTACAAATCCCCTGATAAAATTGAATTCCGCACCCGCCTGCTCGTATGCCTCTTTTGAGGCGCGCATGCCTATGGGGACGTCGATCGTTCGTTGCGGCGCGGCGATGACCGCCCGCTTGTCGTTGAAGGCGTCAGGGTGGACGAACACGGGGGTCTTCTCGTTCCTGCTTTCAAGAACCGACAGGAGGCCGCCCGTATGGTCGTAATGCCCGTGGCTCAGGACCACGCGCTTAATTCCGTCGATGTTTTTTCCCATGTTTTTCAGATTGTTGAAGATGCCGAGACCCTGGCCGGTATCGAAAAGCGTGACCTCTTCTGATTCGATCAGGCATGAGAATCCGTGCTCTCCGATGAGGGGCAGAGGTACCACGACGCTATTCTCGCATACCACCGTAATTTTAGTTTTCATGACCCAACCATGAATTTTTTTTTTAAATTAAAAATATACACTGAACCGGAAAGTATCGCGTTACGATTTTTTAAAACAGCGATTCAATCTTTGCCGCTTACCTCTTGTGATCACCAGTGTGCTTTGGCATTCGCCTCAGCCGCTTTCGCAAGCGCGCCCGAGAGATAGGCCCCGACCGCATCCATGGCCGTTCCCCCTTTTTTCAGGAAGACCTCCACTCCCGCAGCCGCGAGCGCCGCATACGCCTTGGGTCCGACGTTTCCCGTGATGAGCACGGTCGCACCTGTGTTTATCACCGACTTCGCGGCCTGAATGCCCGCTCCCTGGGTCGAATTCAGATTCTGCGTGTTGTCGATATGCTCGTACCCGCCCGTTTCGGTGTCAAAGATAATAAAACCACTGGCCCTTCCGAACCGTTCATCCATGAGCGAGTCTATGGTTTTTGTCGTCGAGGTCACCGCTATCTTCATCGCTCCTCCTCCTTTGTATGATTTCTCCGCGCGGCCGCGCCGCTTCCCGGGCCGCGCCTCCTTCTTTGCCGGCGCCCGCATGCAACCGGGCCGGTGCGGCATGCGGGTAATGCGTTTCTCAGGTAGGCGTCGATTATTTCCTCCAGGGGCCCGTATATCATCGATACAAGCCTCATTCCCCTTTCATTTATGAAGCGAGCGATATAGCCGCTCACCGCTCCGCAGATGATGGTGTCGACGCCTATCTCCTTCAGCTTTTCAATCCTCTGCGCATCGCTGTCGCATGCGACCGTTATTCCGACCTTCTGTTTTATCTCGCCGTTTTCGGTTTCGTATATGGCGTATCGGTCCGACACGTCGAGCAGCGGGGATACCCGTTCCTGAAACGCCGGTATCGCTATTACCTCGCTTTTCATGATAATTATTAAAGCAATATTCGTGCCAAACCTCGTGAAAAGGTTAAGGAAAACACTTTTAATTACGCATAGATGAGCATTTTATTAATAAACTATATTAATCCCTGCGGCTTCTTTGCCTTTGTGGCTGACTTATGGACTGACTTCACTTTTGAAGGCACTAAGTATTACGCAATAATTGAATTGTATTGATTTTAAAAGTGCTGATGTGACATTAAATATACCTCAAGTGCCAGGATCATTGCGTTTTGCAAATCTGATGCGTAGAGATTCGTGCATTTTGCAATACCCATCGATTAACATACAGTTGCAGAATATTTTCGGGCAGGAAGAGCCTGCCCGCTATTGGGATGACGAACGGGCCATGTATTTCTGGAATTGCTCCACGACAAGCTTGCTCTGCAAAGACAGCCGCTTCTTCAAGGGAACCTCGCAATCGTCACCAAAAGCCCAGAGGATGTCCTCCAGCGAATATCTTGACTCCAGCTCCGCCTTTTTCGCAGGGCCCGCAAGCCGCGTCAAACACCCCGGGCAATAGCAGGCCACACCGGGCGCTCCGGATTCCATCACCTGCCCGATTTTTCTCTGCGCCGCTTTGAGCGGCTGCATGAAGTCAAAGTCGTTCCGGACAATGCTCACCATGCCGCAGCAATGGTTGTCATACCGGTTGTTTTGCAGCTCGACGACTTCAAACCCGGCCGCCTCGTGCAGACCCCTGACCGCGGCAAAGAACGGAT
>Ga0307445_10000864_pt1 | contig 16776 bp, 12 predicted proteins | sample SalMarSW160330MG_FD_202147 | JGI IMG/M metagenome (GOLD analysis project Ga0307445, IMG submission 202147) | Salt marsh sediment microbial communities from the Plum Island Ecosystem LTER, Massachusetts, United States - SW1603-30 | ecosystem: Environmental > Aquatic > Marine > Intertidal zone >...
CTGCGAAAGTATATGAGATGATGACAGCACTAAAGCTAATGGTTTCTCAAAGAGAAGCTAATTCTGATGAGTCAGAGGAGACATTGGAATTGTTGATCAAGCTGGAGAGACAGATTGATGAAGACAATATTGTGATTTGTCGACAGATCTCTATTGCGACAGGCGGAGACTCTGATTTTACCTGCTATATGATGAGGAAGATAGTTGCTGATTTAGAGCACATCTCAGACTATGCAAAAGAATGTGCAGAGATATTTGCGGAGATTTGATCTGTTGTGATGCAAGGAGGAGAACTCTCAACATCAATCCTTGTTGTCATTGCGGGTATATTGATTGTTGGAGTTGCAATCGCAAAGATTGCTGAAAGGTATCGTGTCCCACACCCAATCCCCCTAGTTCTAACTGGACTAGTCATGGGGAGAGTTCTTCTTGTATTAAATCCTAGCTCTCAACTTGTACAAATAGCAGGTTTTGATTTCATTGCTCAAATAACACTGGCAACAGTCCTTTTCTACGCCGGTCTGACTCTGAATCTTAGAGAACTTAGGTTATCGATTGAAAATGTTATCCTGTTAGCTACAGTCGGTGTACTCTCAACAGCGCTCATCGGTGGATTTACAATTGAAGCTACAACAGCAGCGTTGGGAGTTCCTGTGGGAATTGCGGCATTCCTAATTGGAGCCATTCTAGCTCCAACAGATCCTGCTGCTCTGTTTTCAGTTTTAGAATCAGGAGGGATTAGAGTCAAGAGAAGATTGTTCTCAATACTTGAAGGAGAGGCTGTATTCAATGATGCTACTTCAGTGATTCTTGTCATCCTTGTTTTTGAACCAATTGTTATTGGTTCACTCGCAAACCTTACTGGGGGTACGAATTGGGCGCTGATACTCGGAGAATTTGGAGCAAGTATGGGGCTTGGTGTTGTACTCGGATATATTGTAGCTCGACTTATTGGTTGGGCAATTCCGAAGAGTGGAGATGATACAAATATTGCAATTTTGACAGCTACAACTCCGTTTCTCGCATATGGTTTGGGCGAGCTCTTTACTGTATTTTACATCCATCCTGGTGCACTGGCTGCGGTTTTTGCTGGCATATTCATGGCAAATGCACGAAGGATTGGACTTGAACCATTACCACAGAGGTCAATGCGTGGTGTAATGAAGAATGTTTCATTCTTTTTCGAAATCATGGTTTTCATTCTCCTGGGATATTCTCTGAGTGTTCCATTAATCGAGGGAGATCCCTCAACAGAAACTATCGGTTTCCTTATCGCGAATCCAGGAATTATCTTAGTTGGTTTGCTTACTGCTGCATTGGTAATCTTAGTTGCAAGACCTGTTTCTGTTTTTCTAGTAACTGCGAGAGACAGAAAATTGGGACTAAGAGAGAGATTCTTCATAAGTTGGGCAGGCATTAAGGGGGTGGCAAGCGCAGCTCTTGCTGCAATCGCTGTTACTGTTATTATTCATTATTCATCTGAACTAGTCTATATCGAGCAGATATCAACAGTCGTGCCGACAATCTATGCGATTGTGTTCATTGTTTTATTGGTGAGCCTAATAGTACAAGGATTATCGACTGCATTTTTAGCTAATTTATTAGGACTGACTGAAAAACAGGACCGCGCAAAAGAAATCACTGTTCATAGAGATGCTACACGACAGGCCCTCCTACATCTTGTGGATATATACACTGAAGGCAAAGTGAACGCAGCTATGTACAGTAGACTCAAAGCAGAACTGGAAGAGGAAATCTTCACTCTGGAAGATGAACTTAGACGAGTCGTTTCTGAAAGAAGGGCGCGAATACAGGAGTTAGGATTTAGAGAAGAGATTTTCAAAACTAAACTCGCTTTCTATGAGAAACAATTCGAAACAGAGAAAATCTCGGAGAGCATCTATCAAGATCTAAGAAGCAATATTGAAGCTGAAATAGAAGAGGTAAGGAATCGAATTAGTTCACAAAAGCAACGTCTATCACCAGAGGGTGAAGATTGATGTGTACACTCTGACCGCTCCTTTTAAATTAGAGATTCTCTTAATTGATATTAATTTGAGAGTGATATTGTGACCCAAGAACGTCCGGAGGCATCCGAAGATTTTGTAGACTATAATGAATGCCTCATCAGCTTGGGATCGAATCCCGAAGGCCTGAGTGAGAATGAAGTTGTTGAGAAGAGGAAAGAATTCGGAGTAAATAGGCTCACGCTAGAGAAAGGAATTAGTCCTCTTGTGATGTTTCTTAGACAATTCAAGTCACCTCTTGTATACGTACTTATCTTGGCTGCAGTAATTTCGCTTATCGGAAATCATGTAGAAGATACGATTGTAATTGCAATTATACTTCTAATCAATTCTCTAATTGGATTTGCGCAAGAATGGAGAGCAGAGAAAACTATCGAGTCAGTGAAGAAGCTAATAGAAGAGAAATCAATTGTCATACGGGATGGAGAAGAACAAGAAATTTCGTCCGAGGATATAGTTGTAGGCGATATCTTACTATTAAAAGCAGGAGAGAAAGTGCCTGCCGACGCACGTGTGGTTTTTGAAAGGAATCTTCATGTTGATGAAAGTCTACTGACGGGAGAGAGTGTACCAGTAAAGAAAGATGTAGTGTGTCTAATTGACAAACCACATTACTATGAAGAGTCAAACAAAGTTTTTGCAGGTTCTTTTGTTACCCAAGGAAGATCTCGAGTTTTTGTAGAAAAAATCGGTGATCAAACGGTACTAGGAGAGATAAACAAGGAACTCCAACAAGTGGAAAAAGAGCCGACTTCAATTGAGATTCGATTAAAACGTCTAAGTCTGTTTTTCATTGCACTAGCATTTTTCTTTCTAGTAATTACTATTCTTCTTGGCACCTATCGGCAGATACCCATTTACGAACTCACACTATTTGCACTCTCTTCATTAGTTTCTGCTATCCCAGAAGGCCTCATTGCAGTAATCACAATTGTACTGTCTGTAGGAGTATACCGTCTATCACGAAAGAATGTGATTGTTCGCAATCTCAATGTTGTGGAAACTCTTGGCCTTGTCAATGTAATATGCTCTGACAAAACGGGGACACTCACTAGGAATCAGATGATGGCGAGAAGAATTTTTACGCCCAATCATTACTATGAAGTGAGTGGCGTGGGGTTTGACGCAGAGTCGGGAGGCGTATTCCTTGAAGGATGTGGCCCTGTGGGATGTCTTCGATCAGAACATTTACATGAATCCATAGATCCAAATCAAGATGAAAGGATACGAGAACCAATCAACAGGGAATCACTTAGTCAATATCCAGATTTGGAAAAAGTACTATCATATCTAGCATTATGCAATGACTCAGAAATCTATACAGAATGTTTGAATGAGAATAGCCCCCTCAGAAAATGTACTGGAGAGGACCGATTATGGAAAATTCGAGGTTCACCTACCGAAGCTGCATTGCTTGTAGCACTCGAAAAGGCAGGGCTCCATAAATACGTCTTAGATGAATCATGGCCTCGAATATCTGAAATCCCATTTACTAGTGATAGGAAATATATGGCAACCCTCCACCGACCGAGTCAAAATGTTCAAAGCACGCATCCCTCATTATCTCAAAAAGATTCGAATCTTTTGATTGTTAAAGGGGCACCTGAGCATATCGAGGCGTTCCTGAAGCGACCTTCTGATTCTGAAGAAGTTGTCAGTGATTTTGCTTCCCAAGGTCTGAGAGTGCTGGCATGTGCTGTCAAACATCTACCTCAAAGTCATTCCCAAATAACTGATGATGATCTACATGACCTTGAGTTTGTGGGACTTTGTGGTATAAACGACCCTCCACGTGATGGTGTGCGAAACTACATTGCAAAAGCGGAGCGTGCTGGTATTGACGTGATAATGATCACTGGAGATAACGAAGATACTGCCAAAGCAATTGGAGAGGAAGTTGGCATATTCAGACCAGATAAGGATGATAAGAGTCTTACAGGTGATGATATCGATGCGCTAACTGATGAAGAACTGCAAATTGCTCTAGAAACATGTGCAAATATCCTTGCTAGAACAAGTCCTATTCACAAGTTGAGGATTGTAAAAGCATTACAGAATTTAGGCAAAGTTGTCACAATGACAGGAGACGGAGTCAATGATTCACCGGCACTCCGTCAGGCCAATGTTGGAATTGCGATGGGAATTACTGGGACAGATATTGCAAAAGAAGCAGCAGATATCGTCCTTCAAGATGAACGATTCGAATCTGTCGTTGACGGCATTGAGGAAGGACGACACATTCTCAATACATTTCGAAGAGTGGTACTTTTCCTTACTTCAACAAACTTTGCTGAGAGCTTTATGATATTAGCAACCCTTCTCTTATTTGTAAATCCAGTACTCCTACTACCTCTTCAAATCCTTTGGGTCAATCTTGTAACAGATGGAATGCTAGACATTGCAGTTTCAATGGAACCAAAAGAGAAAGGATTGCTTGACAGGCCGCCGTCGTCTATCAACGAGAGAGTACTGTCTAAACAAACACTCTCCAGAGCATTGTTTTATGGAACCATGATGGCTTCAATCGTAATGACCATTTACTTTCTATATCTTGGTCATGGCGACGAGAAGATTCGCACCATGATTTTTGTAACATTAATCGTCACCCAATGGTTCAGTGCGCAAAATTGCAGGTCACCTACCGAATCAGCTTTTTCGGTTGGTCTTTTCAAAAATAAACTGCTATGGATTGTTTATGTGATTGACGTTATTCTAGTTGCGTTGATATTTTTGATTCCGCCAATGGCAGCTTTATTTGAACTAAGTCCTGTAGAACCTTTGGAGTGGGTCCTTGTTTTCCTCGTTGCATCAATCGTATTCATATTAGAAGAAGTAAGAAAACGAGTAAGTAAGAGATCTACAATCTGACTAATTGGTGAACGCCGGAAATCAGACGTTAGGATCCATCAGCGGTAATATCACTGCACTTCTGTGGAAGTTCACTGCGATCAACAATTAGGCGGACTAGTCCATTTGCTATTTGCGCAATTACCAGAAAGATGAGCAATACCTCCAATCCTACATTTGTAAAGATGAATACAAACGCAGCTAAATTGATTGTCAGGATACCTGCAAGTACTTGTAGCATTTGTACCCAGCGTGGTATATCTCCAATGAGAATACCGAGAACCATTCTTGATAGACCGACTAATATCATTCCCACAGCAGGAAACATAATCAGAAAGTCAGGAGGTAATGAAAAGAAAATGAAATCTACCAAAGCTAAAATAATGACTGAAAATCCAGTTACTATCATAAAAACTCTAGCGTACAATTTTGTACGGATGATATATACTCCCCAAATTACCCATGCGATTCCAGTTACAAGTAGACCAATTGATAGAATCTCAATAGCAAATGAGAAACTAAATGCAAGCTCCAAGATAGCTGCAATGGTTACACTGATTACAATGACTCCGATTGCAACATCAAGTAATCGAATCCAGCTTGGATAATTGGTATTAGTCATAACAGGGTCACATCAAGACTGAGGAATTATCTCTTTTGGTTATACAAATTATTAGGTAATTGTGCTGCAATGTTTTACAACTGAACCTTCTTGTATGAGTCAGGAAGTCGGATTCCTGTCTTTCCTGAGAAGACATCTCTCAAAAGCTCTATGTGTTCATCAAGATCTTTGAGAAGTTTATCCCGAGCACTTCCTTCAATATTGGGTTCTACCATCCAGATTGTTAGGTAGTTACTGACAACACCAATATCGATTGCACTCTCTTCGAAATCTCTGAATATTGTCAGCTTAACAAGAAACTCTGATTCGTACATGTTCAGAATATCACGTACACTAATCATAATCAAGTCGAGAAAGCCGACCAAGTCCTCAAGATCAGGAGATTCTTCCAAGTCCCCACGCATGGTTTCAGTCAGTGTCTGAATGCTTGATGATGTGTGTCTTAGATTTTCAAACATATGCATCAATTTTGTGAATTCACGAATAGAACTCTCTAAAGCAGGCACAAGGCTATCATACAAATTAACGAGAAGTAATCCCTTAGAGTTTTCTCTAATATTCTGAAATCCATCAAGTTTTCCAAGCGGTCCATCCAAATGTTCAATCTGCATGATTGTATTTGTTACAGCTTGGATGGCTTTTGCGGACTTACGTTGAATATTAGACCATTTTTCAACGAACGTATCAAGACCCTCACGAAGGTCATCAAGCGTGTCTAGGTAGTTAGCCAATGGATGAATCTACTCCGATAGATACGTCCTTTTCAGCCCATATAAGATATTCTCTGGGACACAAATGCTCTGGATTTTTGAGGTAGAATGCAAGATGCAATCACGAAAGACCGCTTCTATCAACCTATATCCAATAGAAATCATTAATTTGTTTAATGCCAAGAGCAAATAATTTTTCAGAAAATTCCTTTGGTAAACGTTTCATAACATCGCGATCCATAATTCTTGTTTGAAAAGAGATGCTTCTAATTTCAAGGTCAGGGATAACTGATTGCAATGATTTAATGAAAGGATCAATCATATGTTTCAAAATTTTTTGGTTATTTCGAGATGACCATACTTCGAAATATAGACCAAATAAAACAAATAATGCAGCAGTAATAATCGAGAAAAGCAAAGAAAAAGGAATCGTAAATTCGAGAATATCCATCAACCATTGAAGATCTGCAAAGTACGCAAGGAAAGCAATAATCCATTGAAGAGTGTACGCGATAATCAGAAACAAAGAAAACTTACCAATGAGAGATAGGTGCTTCAAATATCGTTTAGCTCCAATTTTCTGAGTTTCGTTAGGAACTACGATTCCTCCAAAGAACTGAGAATCTAGGTTATCTAGGTGGTGGATGAATTGAATTTGTCCTAACCCATAGGTGAAGATTTCTTCACTCTGTGATACTTTTTGAAATCCATTAAAAACAAGCGTGTTTGAAATGTCACTAAACTCACCGTCAAAATTCTCTATAAGAAAGAAATGCCGATTATCAGTCTTAATTGGATTCATTCCCCAATATACAACCACGATATACCACCAAACCTATTTTCATCTCAAACAAAATAAAAATATCTACTTTCTTGTGAATCATCAGATGTTACTCGTATCAACCTTCCCTCTCGCACGATCCAACACCAGCTTGGCTATTTTTACCCTACCTGTTGCCAATCCCGCAACGTCACCAGTGAATAGTGAAACCAGCACCTTTGCTGCTTTTGCAGGGGCATCTGTTCGATTCTGAATTTCCTCAACGCGTTTTGAAAAGCTATTCATTAATCCATCCATCGTTCCTCGTTCGACAACACCCTCCTCCTCCAGTGCCCGTACGAGATTACTACCAATACGACCTTCTTTGCTGAAATTCAAGACTGTATCAAGTGCAGCTTTCGCTTCTTCGTCATCTTGTTGTTTCGAAAGCAGGTTCACAAGAGCTGATGTTGTATTCTCAACAGTGTCAAGAAGGTCGAGTAGTTGTATCTTTTCTTGTGGAGATAATCTCGAAATAAGTGTTGCATCAATTGATTTCTCGATATCACCGAAATCGATGAAGGTCAAATCTTTTCCGCGAAAATTACTAGTGCTCTCCTCAGATCCGAAGAGGACTTCAGAGATTTTCTTGGAATCAAGCAGTAAAAGCAATTTCCTGATTACTTCATAGTATTCGTTCTCTTCGCCAAATGCACGGTTCTTTTTCAGTGCATCCAGAAAAGCTACAAAATTTGGAGTAAAACGTTGCACATCCATAAGTAATCGTCGGATACTCTTTCTAGTACTCTGCTCAAAATCCAAATCTTCCGTGGTATGTGTGTACAAAAGACTTGCATATTCGATAGGGATTCGCCACTCAATCTCAGTATCAGTGTCCAAGACTTGTAACAGAATCACGGAGTCAGCGGATTCTTCTAAGAACTTCTGGAGATTTTCATCAAGTTCTTTCCTAATCTTGCTTGCTTGTCTTTCTAGAACATTCGCAACATTAATGAGAAGTAATAAATCAAATTCTGTGGGTCTTGCTCCTGATGAAGCAATCATTTTAATACAATCAATAATGACTCTACTTTGCTCGGCAGAGAGACCACTACAAAAAGCTGCGTCACCAGCCGGAGTCAAAGTGAAACCATTGTCATCATTACCTTCGATAAGTGAAGGTTCAATCTTGCTGAGTTCTTTCAATACTTTCCCAGTTGAACCCTTTTTGAAAAGAAGACTAAGTCGATCAGATAGATTCTTTCTATCAAACTCAGAGTTCATTATACCAAGCCCAATCATACCCACGAGAATTTTAGAGATGTTACTATTATTCATAAATCGCAGTGGAAGTGTTGGTTTGAAATAGACACGTTCCAGTTCCTTCACATTCTTTATTGTCTTAGTAAAAACTGTACACGTACCAGGTTTTCCGCGACCCTTTCTTATGCGAACAGCACGAGCCATAATTGATTGCCTGAAAATCTCATCGATTCCAGGAGATTCCATAACAACATGAGAAACAGGTGTATTGACTCCGTAGGCTAGGGATTCAGTGCCGAATAGAAATCTGAGATGCTTCCTTCGAAATGCCCATTTAACAAACCAGCGGTGCTCATCATCCATTTGACCGTGATAACATCCAATACCACGTGTGATGAATTTTGATTGGGGATAGCCTAGTTCTTCTAGAACCTTAGCAATCTTTTCTAGACGAGATCTTACAAGAGGGTCGAGATCGTAAGATACCAAATCCATCAGGTCGTACCCATTTTCATCGAGCAGTTGTTCAATAATGCTTATCATCTTCATATAGATGAGCGTTCTTTGGCCTTGTTCCGCAAGTACCTCAAGCAGTTTATTGAGTTGTTCTTTCTTCTCACCTGTAGTTTTGTATTTCACTAATTCAAATTCTGGTGGTTTGTAATCAGTTGTGTCTAACAGAAGCTTGATGTTGAACAATTTTTCAAGACGTTCAGGATTATCGAATACCGCAGAAATAACAAGAGTGCGAGGTTTGCATGAAAGACAATTACTAAAGAAATCTGACATCTCCAATAATGTTGAACCCCTATTGGGATCATGAAGAACTGAATGGACATCATCGTAGATGACTGTAACAATCTTTCTCCCAAGTAACCACTCTCTAGCTGATTTGACACGAATGATATCCTGTATTGCTCCAGGTGTCGCGATGATCACATTGGGTGAGAGACCCTTTGAAAGCTGAACTAGAATCTCACTCTGTCGGACTTCACCAACTAAAACCAGAGGTCTAAGGAACCAACCAAAGAGCTGTGAGAGTAGGTTTGAGGTCTCTCTAGCAGATGCATGAAAAGGAGCGATGAATATCGATATAGCTGGGGTCTCTGGTTCTGCAATCATATGCTTAAACATCTCATTGGCAACGAGAAGAGAGCCAGCAAAGCTCTTACCTGTACTACTCTGCGAAACCAGAGCATAGTCATCACTCTTTGTGTAGAGACCTCCCTAAGCAGCTGCTTTTTGTACATCATTAAATTCCGTGATGCCTAAAGCTTTTAGCACTCTAGCTAAATCAGGATGTAAACGTTTCATGGTGCGCGTCCTCCAATTCCAAGCAAGTGAGCCCATGAACTACTACTAAATAAACCATGATGGTCGTGAAGACATCAACCGAAGTTCAACTATCCAGTGTATAGAGACGCCATAGGAGGTCATCGAATTCTTCCTTTGACCTTTTTTTGTAGATGTCCCAGTCTAGATGTATCGTCGCAATCCCCTTTTTCACCGTCTTCTTTGGTTCCCAATCAGATAAAACAGCTACAACTGAGTTAGCCTTTTCAAAATCCACGTTGATTGTAGTATCGTGAATATATACACCATTAGGGAAATAATACGCATCAACCGTACGAGATATGGCTCTTCTGCATCGGTTAATTCTCATCATCTTCCACTCATGAAGCATAAGCTCCTCTTGCCAATTGTCTGGAATCTCCATTCATACATACCTCTTATTCTGGACTGAATCCCGAGCTTAAAAGTATGATATCACAGAATGTGAATCAGGTCAGACAAAGACTACTGGTAAATAATTGTGATGGCCGAGTAAACATCAAATCATTCATCAGAATAAATGCGAAGATCTCACAGCAATAATAATGCTGTACAAACTCCCACGATGAGAGCAAGTACTATTGTCCGTCGTCGATTATCTCTCAGGATTGCTTCCAGTTGATTTGCAGTCGATAAGGCTTCGCGATTGCTAAGGCGAGCCTGCTCGAGCATATCTTCTAGCTCCTCCATCGAAGGTACCGATTCAATGATTTCATCACGGATTTCAGCCTTATTCTGGAATCGCTGGTCGACGATTTCGTGTACTTCGTCATCGGAAAGCTGTTCCCATTTCTCACGTTTCTTTGATGAAAATGTACTCACAGCTAGGTGCACTACCATCACAATCGAGGTAATGAGTGAAGATCCAACTGTAAGTTCGTAGGAGATAAAGCCCTGCATCATTGAGTTGTAGATACTCAATATACTTGCTACTAGTGCTACAATCAGAGTAGCGCTAGTCAGAATCCTATTGATTTCCTGATTGCGATAAAATCTGATTATGATGTTTCTATAAACGGATTCAGAACCTTCTGCATCTTTGAGAATAGCTATAGCAAAGAAATCTGGTGTAGTTAGACGCCATCTTATTGCTGCAAAGATAAAAGCTGCAACGAAAGCTTCCATTATCATAGAGAGGTATAGAAAAATAATCATTCCATAAATTGTATACAATAACAGGGGTCCTTCAGGGTCAATCAACGCGATTTTTTCTATCTGAGCAGCAAAAACAACAAAGAAGAGAAAGAGAAACGCGTTGATATTCCCATATTTCGAAACATTAGAGGGAGGATTTCTGATTTGCGAAATCATCTTCTTGAGTCGAGGGTAGAACGTAATATCACTCATCAGAAACCCATCCTTTGGACTAATCAATCCCCACTACTATACCAGGTTTGCCTCCTCCACCTGTTGGAGGTGGATCTGGCGGCGGATCCGGTGGTGGATCTGACGGAGGAGGATCGGGCCAAAGCGTACACCCAATGATTACCATCAAGTCTACGAAGCTAACAAAAAGACAAGCCGAACTCGCAGCAAACATACCTCTTGTAAGTGGTTCAGGATCAGCTGCAGTTGCGCTTTCTGCTCCTAATTGCCCAGCCTTCACAACCCTTGCTTGATCAATCCAAGACCAGAAGCCTGGATGTGCAGTACCACCATTTAGAATAGCTGCAATCTGCCCTCCTATGTATGAAGCAACAAGACCTGTGAAATTCTTCAATATGTTCACACTACCTTGAACTGCTGGATCTAAACCTGATAAAAATGCAGCAGCATGATCTAACACCCAGTTAATTCCTGCTGCAATAAGCAAGATTATTGTCATGATGAATGCGATTCCAGCGAGAAGCCATCCAAGCTCGACAGCTGTTGTTGGTGCTGTTGCTGGGGCAATTACATAGTATGCCAAAGTTAGAACTGCAACCAAGCCAAGCTTCAAAGGAAGCCACCAATCAGGAATTGGAATAGAAAGCGGAAGGGCAGATGCTGAGCCAGAAATCAACGAAATTCCTCGTTCGATTCCTAATTGTGCTGCTGCTTTTGTGGTTGGAGCATCTAATCCATCATATGCGCCAAGAACAACAGCTGATACAATGTATGCAGTAGCTACAGCGTCAACCACACCTTCGAAACCAAAACCTCGTTCCACAAGTTCAGCTCCATTTGAGCCAAAACAAGATGCAAATACTGTAGCACCCTGTCTGGCTTCGGATAATGAGTCAACTACTGAAGACCAGCTGCTCGCTGAATTTTCATCCTGCATCCCGTTTTCAGTTCCATGTCCCACAACAATGACAACCGAAGCACGATGCTTAGAAACTGTCGAAGTCAAATCTTGAATTGATGTTTGAGCTACGTCTACATGGAGAAAATTGGCTACCTGTGGTTTGTTCACAGATGATGTAGCTTGGTATGAGGATTCGAAATCAATGAAAGAATCATCCTTCTCAGCAATCGCCAAGTTTCTCTGTTCAAATGTTTCCTGAATTATATCACTAGCTCTACTAACAGGCTGATCATTTCCAACCTGAAGTATTAGCACATCTCTTTGTCGAGGAGTCTCAACAAGTTGGGCTTGTGCGCTAACAGCAAAAGCTGTTGAGCTAATGAAGATTAGACATATTATAACTAGTGTTACATATTTGCCTTCTTTATAAATCACTAAACCACCCAGTTGCATATCAATACGTAACCAAATAAAGGCATTGAAAAAAAATGAAAAGAGGTAATGTTCACTAGGTAAGCTTTAGTAAATCAGACCTTGTGATGATTCCACGAATACGCCCCTGATTCTGAACTAAGATAGCTTGATATTTTTGAAATAGCGGCGTGATGATATCCACAGGGGTTGTTTCGTCAACCATCGGTACACCCTCCGGACTCATCACTGCTTGGACAGATAATTCACTCATATCATGTTGTAGATTTCGGATGATGTCACGTTCAGTTATGATACCAATCATTTGAGTTCCGCGAAGAACTGGAATCTGAGAATAGTTATGTTTCTGCATTAATCCAACTGCTAATGAGGCAGGATCCCTTGCTTCAATGGTTAGTGGATCAACTGTCATGATGTCAGAACATGTCTTACTCTGTCGGCTTGTCAACACTTCAATAATTTTGTTTACTATGGAAAGTTTTGGGTCTAACGATCCTCGTTCTAATCTGGCAATATACGATTGAGAAACACCCACTTCAATTGCCAACTCTGATTGAGTCATTTTTACTTCTCGACGAAGATTCTGAAGACTTTCCACTGACATCATTTTACTTCATGTACACATATACTCATTAGTAATAAAAATTCTTGTAAATATTACCTATGAGAATGACTCATAAATGAACTTATAAGCAGTTTACTACGCGGTCGATGGAAAGACGAGTTGATTATTATGAATCTGAAAGTCACACGTGGAGCAGGACCGTCAGTCGACAAGCTCCCGGTAGAAATTGTTGAGCGGAAAGGCAAAGGACATCCAGACACGCTTTGCGATAAAGCAGCAGAAGAATTGAGTGTACGTCTTAGCGAATATTACATGGAGACCTTTGACCAAGTCCAGCATCACAATGTTGACAAAGTCCTTCTAGTAGGTGGTCAGTCAAACGCCAAGTTTGGAGGTGGAGATGTCATTGAACCAATTTACATTCTCATGAGTGGTAGGGCAGTTGATGTCGTTGACAAGGATTATGAACGACAGGTACCTGTCGGAAAGTTTGCTGTTGAACATACAAGGCAATGGTTGAGTAAGGACCTTCCACACCTTGATGTTAACAGCGATGTTATTATCGATTACAAAATTCGTGCAGGAAGCACAGACCTTGTTGGTAACTTCGACCTTGAGTCTGGAGTTCCACGTGCAAATGATACAAGCTTTGGCGTGGGTTATGCGCCAATGTCCCCAACCGAATTGATAACTTTGGAATCTGAAGAACTACTCAACAGTCCAAAGGTGAAGAAACAGTGGCCTCAGATTGGTGAGGATATTAAGATCATGTGCACACGGCTCGATGAGAAAATTCACGTCCAAGTTGCTGCAGCAATTATATCTTCTGAAACCAAGGATAGGAACGAGTATGCTAATGTAATGGCAGGTATTACTGATCTTGTCATGGACCATGCTGTGAAAATCACAGATATGGAAGTAGAAGTCAACGTAAACACTGCAGATAGCCCAGAAGATGGTCTATTTTACCTTACAGTCACTGGAACTTCTGCTGAACATGGAGACGATGGTCAAGTAGGTAGAGGTAATCGTGCAAATGGTCTTATTACACCTTACAGGCCAATGACTCTTGAAGCAGCAGCTGGAAAGAACCCAGTATCTCACGTTGGCAAAACATACAATGTAGCTGCCAGAGAGATTGTCGAACGCGTTTACGAAGAACATCCTGATCTTTCTCAGGTCTACTGTTATCTCGTAAGCCAGATTGGTGCACCCATTACAGAGCCCCAGGCTGTCAATGTCGAACTCTACGGAGATTGTGATATTGATTTGGTGAGGAAGTCTGTTGAATCCATCACTGAAGAAGTGATAGACAAGCTACCTCGTGTTTGGGAAGGCTTTGTCAAGAGGCAATACCAACTCTGGTAATTTTTTGAAATCAAAGAGTAGGAACTTCATAGTATCCTACTCCAGATTTTCTTTTTTTTGTCAAACTATAAATTCATTCATTACAATTGATTCTTCATGAGGCAAGTTGGATGAGCGATGGTTAGCAGTATCATCTTCCTCAGAAAGAAGAACGGTTAGGCTTTTTTGGCTACGCAATTGGACTTGTAATCTTTTTCCTATTCATGATTGCTTTGAATTTCATTCCAGGAATCAGCGATATATTACGTCCAATATTCTATGTGGAACCTGGTTATACCTTTGCGTATTTCTTATCTCAGACATATCCATTATTCCTTGCAATACCTTTCTTCTTTATTCGCAGAAGGAAGACAAATGTCTAAACAAAGGTGTTAATAGAATACTCGGAATAGAAAGTGTAGAGTAATATAATTTGTACTCCACACTTCATTATCCTAGTTATCAATTCCAAGAGATTTCAGGTATGCTTCATTGTTTGATTCTCTACCTAAGAAATCACGAACCATTTCATCAGGGTCTCGGCTACCACCAGGCGACAGAATCTTCTCGCGGTATTCCAGTCCAGTCTTCTCATCAAGGTATCCATTCTTTTCGAACTTTGTAAAGATATCCTCAGCATAGACCTTAGACCATTGATATCCATAGACCCCTGCCTGATATCCACCCATGAGATGACCAAAGGATGCATCAGGCATAGTATCAGGCATCAAGTCAAATCCGGTTATCTCGGGGAATAACTCGTACCACTTTGCAGTCGTATCCTCGACTGGTTCAGTGTGGTAGTACATATCAATCAAAGAGAAGAAGACTTGACGCAGAGTGAAAGCTCCGACATCAAGCAGCTTTGCTTTCAACATCCTATCGAGGAGATCAGAGGGTAATTTCTTGTCTTGGTACTTATAGTGACCTGATAAGATTTGGAGGACATCTTCCTTCCATGCCCACTTTTGGAACATCATACTCGGGGTTTCTATAAAATCGGGTAATACGCCATCAAGACCAAAACTAGCATAGCTAGCCTTGTTGGTGATTACGTGCATGAGATGTCCAAATTCGTGGAAGAAGGTTTCGACTTCACTATGTGTAAGAAGTGAAGGTGCATCCTTTGTAGGTTTCTGAAAGTTTGCGACCATTGATGTGATTGGGAGTAATGCTTTTCCATCCTTTACACGTCTGTCGAGGAAGTCGAAGACGGCATAGTGCTTGTACTTTCCTTCACGGGGATACAAGTCCAGATAGAAATGGCCTATTAAATTCCCTGACACCTTATCAATCACCTTGAATTCCTGTACATCTTCGTGCCAGGCATTTGGTTTCTTTATTTCTATAAATTCCAGATTCAGAACTTTTTGATATACTTCTAATACCCCATTTACAACTCGTTCCATCGGGAAGTATTCTTTCACCTCATTCTGGTCAACCGAGTACTTTTCTTTCCGGAGTAATTCATGATAATAGAAGAGATCCCAGAGTTCAAATTTGATATCTTCGATTGGAGCCCCAGTATGCTTTGCTTTGAGTTTTTTAAAGATGTCAAGTTCCTTCTCAAACAGTGGAGTCAACTTTTCTTTCAAGTCGTTCATGAAATCAAAAATCCGTTTGGGGGTCTTAGCCATCTTAACGCTGATTTGATACTCAGCAAAATTGTTGAACCCTGCTAGTTTTGCAAGACGGTCTCGCAATGCAAGTGCATCTGAGAGACGTTCACTGTTTTCTTTTCCACCTCTTTGATTCTGAGCGGTCTGCATTCGCTTTCTAGTTTCAGGATTATGTGCATAATTCAGTACTGGGACGAGAATTGGATAATCAAGTGGAAGTAGGTATGCATCACCATCTTTATCCAAGTGCTCATAGATTTGTAGCGGTACTCCGTCAAGTTCCTCAGCTGTGCAAGGAACTGTTGTTGTAATCTCATTTAGTACTGTGTTATAATCGGCTTCGAGCACTGAGAGGTTATTTGATATCTCAAGAAACTCTTTTCGTTCTTCATCTGACAATGAAGCTCCTCGATGTCTGAATTCATCGAGTGTTCTCTTGAGAAGAGTTTGTTCCTCAGTCCCATATGTATCAAGATGGGGTTCGAGTAGTGATATTACATCATAGAGATCTTTTCGACCCCATACTTCATTATCGTATTTTAGTAATTGTTTCTCAACTGCATCACATGCGTTTCGTTGGGCCTTATCAGTTGAAACATATTTCAAGAATCTCAGGGGTCCTAGTTTCTCACTGACACTACCACCAATCTCTTCTAATTCCTGAAGAGTTTTGAGTGTTTCCTCACCTGACGGTGTTTTAGCGATTTTGTCCAATGACTTCTTTGCAGCCTCAATTGTACTATCCGCAATGGATTGAATTTCTTCTGGTTGAACTGTCCAATCCATAATACGGAGAATCCCATCATCTGTCATAGTTTGCGAAACACGAATAATTGTATTTAAGACCAACCTTACCCGCGATTCGCTCTTATTTCCAAAGAAAAAACACAGAATCTAATAGGTGGGGTTCCTTGTGGCATGTTTTTTAAGGACTCAAGTATAGATTCCAGTCAGTTCAACCCTAAATGACATGCCATAGGGTTGTAAATTATTCAGGAGAATTAACAGCATGGGAAAGGTAACAG
>Ga0307445_10000868_pt1 | contig 16743 bp, 11 predicted proteins | sample SalMarSW160330MG_FD_202147 | JGI IMG/M metagenome (GOLD analysis project Ga0307445, IMG submission 202147) | Salt marsh sediment microbial communities from the Plum Island Ecosystem LTER, Massachusetts, United States - SW1603-30 | ecosystem: Environmental > Aquatic > Marine > Intertidal zone >...
ATTGATGAATTGAACATTTATTTTGACGAATGGAAATGATCCTGTTTTTACTTCCGATGGAATATCTTCATCAGAAAAATGTAAACGGTTAATTTTTAACCTGGAAATCCCGGTTCAGAAGATGATGAATTTTTATCTGAAACTATTGCCCGGTGCGGGACAGAGCGATTTTTTTGACGTAAAATTTCAGTTCTGGTACAACTTATTGTAACTTTATGGAGTCTATTAGAGTAAGAAGAAAAATGAAGATTGGAAATGTAATGCTTTGAATAAACCAAAACCATATAAAACGATGAAAACTCTACCATTCGCATTTAAAAAACACCTGACCCTCGCCCTGATCCTGTTTCTTTCGGGTACCCTTGCATGGGGACAATTAAGGGGGAACATCATCACCCAGCCCCAGAATGTATCCGAATGTTCGGGTACGGCTACCGTGATTTTCAGGGTCGTCATGGCCAAAAGCCTTTACGGGTATACCTACCAGTGGCAGATGGCCCCGTACAGGTCTAAACTCTTCCAGCCTGTGAGCGTCGTAACCAGGGGACTTGTTGATGACAGCAAAGCCACCCTGACAATGGAATTCAGTAAGGTCTCCGGCCTGGGACCCCTGACCACGGAATTGGACAGGACACAGTTCCGCTGCGTGGTGACCGAAAAGATAAAGCTTGCCGAACCGGAAATAAGCGATGTCGCATTCCTGTATGTCCTTACCTCTCCCAGCATTACAAACCAGCCCGTGGGAGGGGACAAAATTGTGGGGGAAAGCATTACATTCAGCGTCTCGGCCAGCGGATCAACGCCCAGGACCTGCCAGTGGCGGTTCGACGGGGGTTCAGGGTATTCCAACATTCCCGGGGCCACAGCTTTAACTTATACCATCGCCAACATACAGCTGTCCCATATGGGGACCTACCAATGCGTGGTTTCCAATATATGCGGCACCAAATACAGCAGCGGGGCAGTTCTCAACGTAACCCAGCCGATCTACGATGACGGCTGGTTCCACCAGACCTCCAATACTTCCAAGGACATTTCCAAGGTCAGTTTCACCAGCCTGCTGAACGGCTGGGCCTGTGTATATGATCAGGACAAAATTCTGCATACAGTTGACGGGGGAGAGACATGGACTGTAACAAGCACGGGACTTAGCTACTATTGGTACTCGATCCATTTCACAAGTGCCAGCAAGGGATTCCTGGGTGGCAGTTCCTCCATTATCGCCAGGACCACGAACAGCGGGAGCAGCTGGACAAAGTATAACCTTCATGACTCACTGGACCTGGGTTCAACCTGGCCGTATATCTACGATTTCCATTTCTATGACGCAAATACGGGCTGGGCGGTAGGTTCAAACGGGATCATCATAAAAACCACCAACGGGGGGACCAGCTGGACCAAACTGAACTTCAACGGCTTTCCGACCGCTGGTATGGACGGCTACCTGTATGCAGTATGGTTCATCAATTCACAGACCGGATGGGTTGCGGGCGAGAACGGTAAGATCTACAAGACCACGAACGGGGGACTGAACTGGGCCCCGCAGACCACACCCAATACTACAAACCTGAACGATATCACCTTCACCGATGCCGATCATGGTTTTGCAGTCGGGTACGGGTACCGGAACCTGCTGGTTACCAGCAACGGGGGAACAAACTGGGCGCTTATTTCCGCTTCCAACATTCCGGCCACGTATCCCTATTCGGTTGATTTCACCAGCAGCTCAGACGGCTGGATAGCGGGCTACCTGTATGACGGAAGCGCAAAACCCGACATTCTCAGAACCAACGATGGCGGTGTTACCTGGCACAGGCAGTACGTGGAGCCCGGAGGGGACCTGCTGAAGCACATTGTCATGTTTGATTCGGAGAACGGATGGGCCGTGGGCAATACCGGTACCATTGTGAGGACTGCAACCGGCGGCTGCCTGAACCCGACGGTGAACCTGTATGGTGACGAGGCCCTGTGTGCAAGCAGCAGCTACACCATGTATGCGGATACCTTTGCGCAGAACCTCAATTGTTCCTATCTCTGGAGCACCGGTGAAACCGATGGGCACGAGACGGTCACCCAATCCGGCACTTACTCGGTAACGGTTACGAACCTTTGCGGTGTTACGGCCGAAGACTCGAAAAAACTGGAGTTTTATCCTCTCCCGCCGGCAAATGCAGGTCCGGACACCTTCATGTGCTTCGGCGATACCATACAGCTGAATGCCTCCGGAGGGGTACTTTTCAGCTGGTCACCAACAGGCACGCTTACCAATCCGAACATTCAGAATCCTAGGGCCTTCCCGACAAGCACAAGAAAGTATTACGTATCGGTTACCGATACCAATGACTGTGTCCAGGTGGATGACGTTAATGTAACGGTATATCCCATTCCGACCTCGACATTCTCTGCCCCTGGCTTTGTCTGCGGAACCGAAGCTGCCGGCATTTCCTATACCGGCAGTGCAGGCGGCGGCGCGGATTACAGTTGGGATTTTGACGGGGGAACGGATACACCCAACGGGAATAATCATAGCGTAAGCTGGAGCGGGATCGGTATAAAAACGGTGTCGCTGGTAGTCGAGCAAAATACCTGTGTTTCCGATACAACGAAGCATGAAGTCTCGGTGAACCCGGTCCCCATTTCCGGATTTACAATGCCAGCAGCGGTTTGCGGATCCTCTCAGGTGCAGATCACCTATGACGGTGTTGACTCCGTGGGAGCATCGTATGACTGGAACTTCAATGGAGGAAACGTGGGCAGCGGTACGGATGAAGGTCCCTACCAGGTCTCATGGGCCACGGGAGGCGTCAAGACGGTATCCCTGCAGGTGACGCAGGACGGCTGTGTGTCTTCCCTGACCCAAGACCAGATCGAGGTTTCCTACCCGTATGATGGCCAGACCATATGCCTGGTTTCCCTGGATAGGGAGACCGGCAAGAATGCCATCATCTGGGAAAAGGGAGATGATCCAGCCGTTGAGTTTTACAGGATCTACAGGGAATCGATTGTAGGGGGAGTTTATACAGAAATCGCCACCCTTCCTGCGGATACCCTGAGCTACTATGTGGATATGACTTCCGAGCCGGAGAGCAAATCGCATAAATACAAGATCGCCGTTATCGATACCTGTGGTAACGAATCGGATCGAAGCCTGTACCACAAAACGATGTTGCTTTCAACCAACCTGGGACCGACAAGCATTAACCTGTCCTGGACCGAATATGTGGTGGAATCCACCGGATTCGGTTTTGAAACCTATATCATCTACAGGGGATCGGCGCCTAACCAGCTTGACTCGCTGACATCCATCCCGCCTGATAATGAGCAATGGATTGACAACAATCCCCCGGCCGGGAATGTTTATTACCAGGTGGCCGGTGTGGTTGCAGATCCCTGCAATCCCTCCGGTAACTTCAAGGCCGGTACTGGCCCTTACACCCATTCCCTGTCGAATCTGGATGACAACAAGCTGAAAGAAACCTCGGTCCAGGATTTAATTGCCGGGGCACAGAACCTCAGGGTTTTCCCCAATCCTTTCCAGGATAAGGTCAATGTTGAGTACCTGCTGCGGCAGAATTCGCAGGTTAAGATCGAGGTATTCAATATCCTTGGCGTGAGGGTGCTTGAAATCGAGAACTCCAACCAGCTGCCGGGTACCCATCATTACGAGATAAACGCGGATAAGCTGGACGGAAGCTCGGTCTATTACCTGAGATTCAGCGTAAACGACAAAACTTCGGTAACGAAGCTTATCCCAGCCAGATAGGGCTATGAACCAGGATAGAAGGCAGCGGTCCGTACGGATCGCTGCCTTTTTTTTCACACGGAACGAACCGGCAGACCAGTTGCAGGTTCCGGGGTAACTTTACCGGCAGGCCAGATACCATTTTTTAATAAACGTATTTTCCCTAATTTTGCCTTTTAAATAGAAACATTTAAATCCGAAAAATTTGATCCATGAAATTTGACATACTCGTAATTGGCAGCGGCCCCGGCGGTTATGTGGCAGCCATAAGGGCGGCCCAGCTGGGTTTTAAAGTGGCTGTGGTGGAAAGGGAATCACTGGGAGGGATCTGCCTCAACTGGGGCTGCATCCCTACAAAATCACTTCTGAAATCGGCCCAGGTGTATGATTACTTCAAACACGCCGGGGAATACGGGATCACCCTGAACGGTGAGGCCAAACCTGATTTCAAGGAGGTGATCAAGAGAAGCAGGGGAGTTGCCGAAGGCATGAGCAAGGGGGTCCAGTTCCTCCTGAAAAAGAATAAGATCGAAGTCATCAGCGGTACCGGGAAGCTTGCCGGTAAAGGGAAGGTGGAAGTGACAGATGATGCCGGCAAGAAATCTTCCTATGAAGCCGATCACATTATACTGGCCACCGGGGCGCGTGCGCGCGAGCTACCCAACCTCAAGCTCGACGGCAAGAAGGTGATCGGCTACCGGGATGCGATGAGCCTGGATGAGCAGCCTGAGAGCATGGTTGTAGTCGGATCGGGTGCCATCGGGAGCGAGTTTGCGCATTTTTACAACAGCATGGGCACCAAAGTAACACTGGTGGAATTCCTTCCCAACGTGGTTCCCCTTGAAGATGAAGAAGTCAGCAAGCAGCTCGAGCGTTCATTTAAAAAAGCAGGAATGAAGGTCATGACGGGTTCAACCGTTGAATCGGTTGATGCAAGCGGGAAGAAATGCAAGGTTAAGATCAAGACTCCCAAGGGTGAGGAAGAGACGGAAGCCGACGTCGTGTTATCGGCTGTAGGGATTACCCCGAACCTTGAAGGGATAGGGCTTGAAGAACTTGGGATCGCCGTCGAAGCCGGAAAGATCAAGGTCGACGAATATCTGCGGACCAGCGTGGAGGGCATTTATGCGATCGGGGACATCGTCCCGGGTCCCGCGCTCGCCCATAAAGCCTCGGCCGAGGGCATACTCTGTGTTGAGCGAATTGCGGAACACAGGGTCGAACCAATTGATTATGGAAACATCCCGGCATGTACCTATACCAGTCCCGAGATCGCCTCCGTCGGCATGACCGAAAAAGCCGCCCGGGAAGCAGGATACGAGATCAGGGTCGGGAAATTTCCCTACAGTGCATCCGGGAAAGCCAGTGCAGCAGGCCAGAAAGAAGGTTTTGTGAAAATGATCTACGATGCCAGATACGGTGAACTGCTGGGAGCCCATATGATCGGGGCCAATGTCACCGAGATGATCGCGGAGATCGTTGTGGCCAGGAAACTGGAAACCACCGGTCATGAAATGATCAAATCCATTCATCCACATCCCACCATGTCGGAAGCCGTGATGGAGGCTTCCGCGGCAGCATACGATGAGGTGATACACATTTAATTGAGGGGATACCTCCCTGGAAAGATTACAGGAACACCTACGAAGCGGGACAGCCGTGCAGGTTTAACTCGCTTTCTTTTCGATTCTTAATACCACGCAACCAATCCCCGCTGGAGATCATCTATTAGATGAATGTTTTTATAAATGTGGCAAAATATTTGTCCGCCAATTTGTTGTAATTTAAAAGGGATTTTCTCATTTATCGTTGGTGGACCTACTCGACAATATTATTAAAGGCTGCCTGAAGGGTGACAGGAAGTGCCAGGAACAATTATACAAAATGTTCTCTAACAGGATGTTTGGTTTGTGCCTGCAGTATGCGGACAATTATGACGATGCCTGCGATATCCTTCAGGAAGGATTCATAAAGGTGTTCCGGAAAATGGACCAGTACTCCGGGAAAGGCTCCTTCGAGGGATGGGTCCGCCGGATCATGATCAATACCGCCCTGGAACGCTATCGCAGCCAGTTGCATCTGTACCCGCTTACAGAAGGAACAGAAAAGAATGACCGTATGGTATATGAAGAGGTTTTTGCGAAATTATCCGCCGCTGAACTTCTTAAGTTCGTGCAGGATCTGCCGCCGAGATACCGGATGGTTTTCAACATGTATGCCATTGAAGGTTTCACCCACAAGGAGATTGCCGATACGATGGGGATAACGGTTGGCACCTCAAAATCCAACCTCTCGAGGGCCAGGGACATTCTCCAGGGTAAAGTGAAAAAGTATTTCGACAGCAGCGAGTATATAAGTTAAGATGGTTAGAAAAGGAAAAAATATTACCGATCATGCATTCCGGGAATCGCTGAAACAATACCAGCAGGCTCCTCCCGAAGGAGTATGGAACGGGATCCTGGATACCCTGGAAGGTGACAGGAGGAGGCTAAGGATGACCTGGATCGGAAGGATCGCCGCGTCTGCAGCCCTGATCCTCGCAGCGGGAAGCGTCTGGTTACTGATGCATCGAACACCCGAAAGGGAGGTGGTGAAATCGGAAGTCCAGGAGACCGGTGCCGGGAAGCAGGATCAAACCGTGGTCGAACCGGGAGCCGGGCCGGAGACGGCCCAGGTAGCCGGGACTGGCCATAGAAGGGAATCACTGCCGGGACCCGTAAAGGAATCCCGGGATGGAAGGGAACCGGGATCGGGACCGGGATACAGCCCTGAATCCGTAACCGTTGCAGAGAAGATTGCTACGGAGAATGCTTCCCTGACAGGCAGGGAAACCGTCCGGGCCGGATCAGCGGGGAGCGGGACTCCCCTGCAGCGCATCAGGGGAAGGTACATGGATCGTCTGGGGACCGAAACTCCGGGGACAGGATATGCACTCGCAGTGCACACCCGGAAGGAGACCGCTTCGCAGATGGATGAAGGCATCGATGTGTTCGAAGAGTTCGGGGAGGACGGCCATTCCGGATACAGTAAATGGGCGGTCGGTGGACAGGCATCTCCCCTTTACAGCTACCGCAACCTGGACGCTGGCACGGCGGCTTCTTCATCGACAGGCTTTTACAACGATCTCGAAAACGGGGTCGTATCCTATGCCGGAGGGGTCAACCTGAATTACTTCCCCGCGAAGAGACTCTCCATCCAGTCGGGTGTGTATTATTCCCGCATGGGAATATCGATCTCGAATGCTTATTTAGCCAGCATTAGCGACAGGTCGTATAATTCTGCTTTCCCCCCGCAACTGCTTGCCGTATCCAATTCCTCGGGACAGATAGAACTTGGGAGGGGAAAGGCCAATACCGTACTGGCCACAATCGGATCAAAGGAAGACTTTGCCGATATTTCCAACAACCCTGCCGGCAGCTGGGAGAATGAAGTGCTGGATATCCGGACCGGTGATCTGCGCCAGCGCTTCGAATACCTGGAGGTCCCCGTGATCTTAAGGTACCGGGTGGTGGACAGGCGAATGGGACTCAACCTGCTCGGGGGACTCAGCACCAATTTCCTGGTTGGCAACAACGTGTACTTCGAGGAAGGAGGGAACAGGGAGTACATCGGTACCACGGATGACATCAGGACGGTGAATTACAGCAGCCTGGTGGGCCTTGGACTGCAATACTCCATCAAACCGAATTTCTCCATCAACCTGGAGCCGACTTTCCGCTACTACCTGAACTCAATCAATACCGGATCCGGCATCGGGTCACACCCCTATTCCCTCGGATTCTTCACGGGAATATCCTATGCCTTTTAGGCGATAAACATTCGCATTCCACGCAAACATTCCAGGCAAGCATTTCACCCGGGTCATTCAGTATCTTATTTTTTCGGTAAAAAAAACCTATTTTTGTGTTTTTTCAACCCCCCGAAGATATGAGCAGCGGAACCGGATTGAATGGAAAAGGAATGAGTGGAAACCGAATGAACGGAGTCTTTGTGCACCTGCCCGGATTGCTCAGCCTGGTTGTGGTCCTGTTGCTCCTTTTCATCCGTGCAGCAGATGATCCGGAAAGCCGGGAAGAGTCCCCGGAGAGAGTCCCCTCCCTTGTTACCGCGGTGAACATTCCCGACGAGATCTATTTCGCGGGAGAACGTGTCCCGGTTGAGAATTTTGATGTCATGGAGGCCCTCGACCAGGAACTGCTGATCAATACCTACTGGCAGTCCCACACCATGCTCCTGATAAAAAGGGCCAACCGCTATTTTCCCGTGATCGAGAAAATATTGGTGGACCACGGCATCCCGGCGGATTTCAAGTACCTGCCCGTCGCGGAAAGTGACCTTATGAACGCCGTCTCGCCGGCAGATGCCGTGGGCTTCTGGCAGTTCCGGAAGGCTACCGCCATTGAAATGGGACTGGAAGTGAACGACGAGGTGGATGAACGTTACCATCTTGAAAAATCGACCGAGGCCGCCTGCGGTTTCCTGAAGCATTCCTATGAGCTTTACGGAAGCTGGACCATGGCCGCGGCCAGCTATAATATCGGGCGCACGGGACTGAACGAGCAGATCGAAAGGCAGAACCAGAGGTACTATTACGACCTGCTGCTCAACCCGGAGACCGGCAGGTATGTCTATCGCCTCCTTGCCCTGAAGCTGATCATGGAGAACCCGAAGGATTACGGGTTCGTATTTGACAGTTCTGAACTGTATCCGCCCATTCCCACCTACACCGTTGCAGTGGATGCGCCCGTAAAGGATTTCGCCGAATTCGCAAAGGCCCACTCGATCAATTACAAGGTACTGAAGATCTTCAATCCCTGGCTGAGGGATAATAAACTCAGCAATACCAGGGGGAAGACCTATTACATCTCAATTCCGGAAAAAGGTTACAGGGCTTTTCCGATCGGGGATGAAGATATAGACCCCGATACCACAGGCACCCTGAAGTATTAATAAAACGCTACCAGGGGAAAAAATTGGCAGCCCAGGAGGATCATAGGGAATTCATCGAGGATGACAGGTACATCCGTGTGCTCGGCGCGAGGGTCCATAACCTGAGGAACATCGATGTCGAGATCCCCAGGAACCGGCTCACAGTGATAACGGGCCTGAGCGGAAGCGGGAAATCCTCACTCGCCTTCGACACCATTTATGCGGAGGGACAGAGGAGGTATATGGAAACCATGTCGGCCTATGCGAGGCAGTTCCTGGGCAGCATGGAACGGCCGGATGTGGACAAGATCACCGGTCTGAGTCCCGTTATATCCATCGAACAGAAATCCACTTCCCGGAATCCCCGCTCCACGGTCGGCACCATCACCGAGATCTACGATTTCCTGCGCCTGCTCTATGCAAGGGCTGCCGATGCCTTTTCATATATGACCGGGGAGAAAATGGTCAAATACACCGATGAGCAGATCTTCCAGCTGATCGTGGACCGGTACCCGGACCGGAAGGTACTGCTGCTGTCTCCCGTGGTGAAAGGACGCAAGGGCCATTACCGGGAGCTTTTCGAGCAGTTCCGCCGCAGGGGATTTCTCCATGCAAGGATAGACGGGGAACTGACCGAGCTCAGGCATGGCCTGCGGGTGGACCGTTATAAAAACCACGACATCGAGGTGGTGATCGACCGGATCACCATCGGGACGGACCCGAAACGCCTGAAGGAATCGATCGCCACAGCCATGAACCAGGGAAAAGGGATCATGATGGTCTGGGATAACGAAAAGGATGATGCAAAGTTCTTCAGCCGACAGCTGATGTGTCCCACCAGCGGGATATCCTACAACGAGCCCGCTCCCCATACCTTTTCCTTCAACTCCCCCCACGGGGCCTGCTCGCGGTGCAACGGGCTGGGTGAGATCAGCGAAGTGGACATCCGGAAGATCATCCCCGATGAAGACAGGAGCATTAAATCAGGGGGACTGGAGCCCCTGGGACCATACCGGAACTCACTGATATTCTGGCAGCTGGAAGCTATAGGGGAAAAGTACGGCTTTTCGCTGGAAACTCCCATCGGAAAAATCCCCGAAGAGGGACTCAATACCATCCTGTACGGATCGGAAGAATCATTCAAGCTTCAGAACACCCCGCTGGGAACCTCCGCAAATTATTTCCTGAGTTTTGACGGCATCGTCAATTACATTTACAATAACCTCAGCCACGAAGGGACCGGGAAACTGACCCAGCGGCAGGCCGACCAGTACATTCGCAAGGTAACCTGCCCGGGATGCAACGGCGCCCGCCTTAAGCGGGAATCCCTTCACTTCAGGATCGACGGGAAAAACATTGCCGAACTGGCCGGCATGGACATCATCGAGCTAAACCGGTGGTTCGATGGGATAGAAGACCGTCTCAGCCCGCGCCAGCAGGCCATCGCAAGGGACATCCTGAAGGAGATCAGGGGCAGGATCGGGTTCCTGCTTGATGTGGGACTCGATTACCTAAGCCTTAACCGGGCTGCAAGAAGCCTCTCGGGAGGTGAGGGACAGCGGATCAGGCTTGCCACCCAGATCGGTTCGCAGCTGGTGAACGTGCTTTACATCCTCGACGAACCGAGCATAGGCCTGCACCAGAAAGATAACCTGAAACTGATCGGGGCACTGAAAGAGCTCAGGGATGCCGGGAACTCGATCATCGTGGTGGAACATGACCGCGAAATGATCCTTTCGGCCGATTATATCCTTGACCTGGGACCCGGAGCGGGCAGGCATGGCGGAAAGGTGGTGGCCAGCGGTCCCCCCTCAAAGATCAAATCCATGTCCACCCTCACCACCGAGTACCTGAACAACATCAGGATCATTCCCCTCCCGGCCGACCGGAGGGAAGGCAACGGAGCAAAACTGGTGATCACAGGTGCCAGCGGTAACAATCTCAAGAACATAACCGTTCCTTTTCCCCTGGGACTTTTCATATGCGTTACCGGTGTCTCCGGGAGCGGGAAGTCCTCCCTGGTGAATGAGACCCTGCAGCCCATCCTGAGCCAGCGTTTTTACCGCTCGATGAAAGAGCCCCTGCCGTATGACAGGATCGACGGCATCGAAGGGATCGATAAGGTGATCGAAGTGAACCAGTCCCCCCTGGGCAAAACCCCCAGGTCCAATCCCGCCACTTATACCGGCGTTTTCTCAGACATCCGCAAGCTGTTCGAACAAACACCGGAGGCGAAAATCAGGGGTTACAAGGCCGGCAGGTTCTCCTTCAATGTGGCGGGCGGACGCTGCGATGAATGCAAGGGCGCCGGAGTGGTAGCCATCGAGATGAACTTTCTCCCGGACGTGTACGTCGAATGCAAGGAATGCGGGGGCAAAAGATATAACCGGGAAACCCTGGAAGTGAAATATAAAGGCTATTCCATCAGCGACGTGCTGAATTTTACCATCAACCGGGCGGTGGAGTTCTTCCAGCACATTCCCGCCATATCCGCCAAGCTGAGGACCATACAGGATGTGGGACTCGGATACATAACCCTCGGGCAGCCCTCGACCACCCTTTCAGGCGGGGAATCCCAGCGGGTCAAACTGGCTGCCGAACTGGCCAGGAAGGATACGGGCAAGACCCTGTATATCCTCGATGAGCCGACAACGGGACTGCATTTTGACGACATACGGATCCTCCTGGAGGTCCTGAATAAACTGGTTGACCGGGGCAATACAGTGATCGTGATCGAACATAACATGGACGTGATCAAGGTTGCCGATTACATCATTGACCTTGGAAAGGAGGGGGGATTGCGGGGTGGCGAGGTCATGTGCACCGGGACCCCGGAAGAAATTTCCCGGTGCAGGACCAGTTATACGGCAGGATTTCTGAGGGAGGAACTTAAACGCAGCTCACCCGCCTGACATTTGCAGATTTTTCCTAACTTGAGCCTTCCAATAAAAAGAGTTGCATATGAGCAGTGACGAAAAAATCATCAAGGCATTCGAGCAAAAGAACTGGAATGAGATACAGGCTGCAGATTCCTGGAAGATCTTCAAGATCCTTTCAGAGTTTGTCGAAGGATTCGAAAAGCTGGCCCGTATCGGTCCCTGTGTATCGATATTCGGTTCCGCAAGGACCACCCCCGACAATCCCTATTTCAAACTTGCAGAGGAAATAGCCTACAAGCTTACCCAGAGGGGTTACGGTGTGATCACGGGCGGAGGGCCCGGGATCATGGAGGCCGCCAATATGGGTGCCAAGCGCGGGAGGGGGAAATCCGTCGGGATCAACATCGACCTTCCCCTCGAGCAGGAGCCCAATCTTTTCATCGATACGGATAAACTGATCACCTTCGATCATTTCTTTGTCCGGAAAGTGATGTTCATGAAATATGCCCAGGGATTTATCGTCCTGCCCGGGGGATTCGGCACCTTCGACGAGCTTTTCGAGGCCATCACCCTGATCCAGACAGAAAAGACCGGGCAATTTCCGATCGTCCTGGTAGGAAAAACCTACTGGTCCGGTCTTATAGACTGGATCCGGGAAGTCATGCTGGAAAGGGAAAAGAACATCAGTCCAAAAGATATGGAGCTGTTCATCCTGGTGGACACTGCCGAAGAGGCCGTGGAACACATCGATGAGTTCTATTCAAAGTATATACTGAGTCCCAATTTTTAGCAACCCGGGGTATTGTTCCCGCGTATATGGCTGCATAACAAAGGTTTGGTTCTGATTCATATTGTTAATTTTTATTTTTGAATTGTAGGGAAATAATTATGATATTTACCTACTAAATGTAAAATACTGATAATCTTATGATTAAATCGTTGAGCGCCCTTTTCATTCTCGGGATCTGGTCCTTTGCGCTGAAATCGCAGAATCCGATCACCGTCCGAATGAGTGTTCCTGCCGAGGTAGTAGCGGGACAGGAATTTCTGGTTTCCGTGGAGATTCAAAAAGGAGAACTTGAAGAATTCTCGAGATTCCAGCAGGAATTGCCTGCCGGTCTGATAGCCGTTCAGGAAAATTCGGGATCTGCGGATTTCAGTTTTGAAAACCAGAGAGTTCGGTTCCTCTGGCTGAAACTGCCGGCCGAATCGAACCTGAGCATCAGCTATAAAGTCCGGGTGAACGAACGGCTGAAAGGTACCCTGACGCTGTTCGGTGAATTCTCCTATGTTGAGAAAAATGAACGAAAATCAATCGTCATTGATAAAAAAGTTGTGGAGATCCTTCCTTCTCCGGAAGTAGCTGCCGACCAGCAGATTGACATAGCAAACTTTGCCGCCGTGATGGCCAGGGAACACACCGCTGCGAGTCCCGCCCTCGGGATCACCTGCATCCGGCAGACCCCTTATGCCTCCAGGACCGGGAACGACATTCTGGTAAACCTCCTGGTATACAAAAAGGACATGAACAAGTTTGCCAAGATCGAAGAGAAGATCCCGGAAGGATTCGAGGCGGTGAGCATGGAATCACAGGACGGGCTTTTCACTTTCAAGGACAGGGTGGCCAAGTTCGTCTGGATGAACCTGCCGGATGTACCCGGCTTCAAGGTATCCTACAGGCTCATACCCCAGGCCGGGAAAACCCTCAGCGACCTCCGGATCTCCGGTGTCCTCTCGTACATCCAGGAAGGCCGTAACATCACGGTGGACGTGGTGCAGAAGGACATCGACCTTGCAGAGGTCGACGAATCCAACATTGAAGCCACGCTGGCCATGCTTGACAGGGGAGAAACCCCGACGGTTACAAAACCCGGAAGCGGGCAGGCTGAAACGATGAAAACACCTCCGCCCAGGGAGGAAACGCCAACAAAAGTGGAAACCCAGGTAAAAGAGAAAACCCCGGCAACCCAGGAGACTGTTGCAAGAGAAAGCAAGCCTGCCGTGCAGCCCGGTTCTTCGAGGATTCCTTCAGCCCAGCTCCTGCCCGTCTACGACGGGGTGTACTTCCGTATCCAGCTTGCCGCCACCAGGCAATTTACGGATGCCGGCAGTTCCTTTGAGGCATACCGGCTGTCCCGTCCTGTCCTGGTGGAACAGCACGATGGCCTGTACAAATATACCGCCGGATCCTTCCCGACGTATCCCCAGGCGCGTGAATTCAAGAATGCTGCAATCTCCAGGGGGATCAGCGGGGCCTTTATCGTGGCTTACAGAAACGGCAGGAGGATCGATGTAATGGATGCCATCCAGGCAACCGGGGGCAAATGATCTTGGAATGAGGTTTCGGCATTTGATAACGGGTATTCTTTTCCTTGCGGCTTTGCTGTGGGGACGGGAATTGCGTGCACAGGAGATCAATTTCGATTCCCTGCTGATACGCAAGGTTACCGTAGAGAACCCGACCTACATGCCCGTTATCGGATTTGCCGCCGGCACCATGAACTTTTTCGGGGATGTGAGGAATTCTTACGCCACTCCCCTGACCAGTAAATACGGACTGAGGATCAATGTTTCCTCCCCGCCCTTTGACCGGAAACGAACCTTCCTGGTCAATTTTTACCTCCTGATGGGGGAGGTAACCGGCAATGAGCGGTCCCTTACCAACCTGGAACGCAACCTCAATTTCCAGTCCGACATCACATCCTTCGGCATTAACCTTGAATACAATTTCGGCCACCTGTTCAAAAAGGAATCGCCCGTTCTGAAGCCATTTGTTTCTGTGGGCTTTGAACCTTTCATGTTCAGTGCCAAGGGAGATCTTTACAGGGGGGCGGATGCCTATTATTACTGGTCGGACGGTACCATAAGGGACATCCCCGAATCCCTGGGCGATGAGGTAGGGAACAGGGTTTTGATGCGGGACTGGACCTTTGAGACAGACCTTCGTGATGCGGATCTTTACGGGCTGGGGAATTACAGCCAGTTTAACTTTGCCATACCCTTTGATGCGGGGTTGGACTTCAATGTGAGTCCCCGTATGAAATTCAGGCTCGGAGCCTCCTTTCACCTGACCTTTACCGACCTGATCGATAATGTGAGCTGGGAGGGACAGGGGATCGTCGGGAACAAGGCCAACGACCATTTCCTGTATACCTACCTGAGCCTCCATCTCGACCTGTTCTCGGAGCCAAAGGTCCGGACCGAGGAGCTTTTGTTTGCTGAGCTGGATGATTTTGATTACCTGATGTTTGAAGACGATGACAACGACGGGGTGCTGAACGGGTCGGATGATTGTCCCGGTACACCCGCCGGGGTTGAAGTGGATTCCCTGGGATGTCCGCTCGACGGTGACCTGGACGGCGTTCCGGATTACCTTGACCGGGAAGACTCACGTCCGGGCGCCATCGTCGATTCCGTCGGGGTGGAAATGAGCGAGGATGAACTGATCCGCCTGCTGTCGACCCGTGAAGCCGTTGCCCGGAAGGATCTTTACCTTTACATCACACCACAGCAGCAAACCGCACGGATGACCATGGCTGACCTGCCGGAGAAATTCCATGTCCTGGATAAGGACGGGAATGCATATCTCAGTTTCGATGAACTGCTGCTTGCGATCAACGATTTCTTTGATTACCATTCCTTCATGGACACCCAGGAGGTATACCAGGTAATCAACTTTTTCTTTGCCCAGTAGCACTCCGTTACCGGACCCTGCCGAGGCGCTCCATGTCCCGCTTCAGATCCTTCTGCTTGATGGCTTCCCGCTTGTCGTACTGCTTTTTCCCGCGGACCAGTGCGATCTCGGCCTTTGCCAGTCCCTTTTCATTGATGAACACCCGCAGCGCCACGATGGTGAGTCCCTTTTCCCGGGTCTGCTTCTCGAGCCTGTTCAGTTCCCTCCGGTTCATCAGCAGCTTCCTGTCCCTGTAAGGTTCGTGGTTGTAATGCGTAGCGTGATCGTACTCGGAGATCCTCATATTCCTGATCCATAGCTCGTTCTTTACGAAATAGCAATAGGAATCCGCCAGGCTGGCCTTTCCCATGCGGAGGGACTTGATCTCGGTCCCCTTCAGCTGCATGCCTGCCACGAATTTCTCGAGTATCTCGTAGTTGAAATACGCTTTCTTGTTCTTTATGTTGATCCTGTTCTCCATGGATTGATCCGTGGTCCCTCAAAACGGGCTGCTAAGTTAATAAGAAATTTTGCGAACTTTATCCTCATGGTTCCGGAGAGCGAAGTATTCAACCTGATCACGGTCCTCGGGCACACCGCCGGCGGAAAGACCCGGTTTGCCGCATGCCTGGCCGACAGGACGGGGGGGGAAGTGATCTCGGCCGATTCCAGGCAGGTTTACCGCCGCATGAACCTGGGCACGGGCAAGGATTACCTGGATTACCTGGTGGACGGGCGGACCGTCCCCTACCATCTTGTCGACATGCTCGAACCCGGTTATGAATACAATGTTTTCGAATACCAGAGGGATTTTCTCAGGGTTTACCGGGAGATCAAGGGCAGGGGAAAGCTTGCCCTACTCTGCGGGGGAAGCGGTTTGTACATCGAAGCGGTGCTGAAGGGTTACCGGCTCATCCGGGTCCCCGTCAACCCCTCACTCCGTGATGAACTTAGCACACAGAGCATGGAGGAACTGGCCGACAGGCTGGCCTCGTTCAGGAAACTTCATAACAAAACGGACACGGAGAACCGCAAGCGCTTGCTGCGCGCCCTGGAGATCGAAACCTATTACAGGGATCATCCGCAGTTTGACGATGATTACCCTGCACTCCGGCCCCTCATACTCGGGATCCGGTTCGACCGGGATGAAAGGAGAAAAAGGATCAGCAAGCGTCTGAATGCGCGCCTGAAGGAGGGCATGGTGGAGGAGGTTGAAGCCCTGCTGAGGGAGGGGGTGCCGGAGGGGAAAATGATCTATTATGGCCTTGAATACCGGTACATTACCGAATACCTCTGCGGGGAAACGGATTACGAGGAAATGGTCTCCGGGCTGGAAACCGCCATCCACCAGTTTGCAAAGCGTCAGATGACCTGGTTCAGGGGAATGGAACGAAGGGGACTGAGAATACACTGGATGGACGGCATGCTCCCGATGGAAGAGAAGCTTGACCGGGCTTTGGAATTATTCAAGGGAACATCTTCCGCGGCGAACACCTGATGCCCGGTTCGGGCTGCCGAGG
>Ga0307445_10000869_pt1 | contig 16725 bp, 15 predicted proteins | sample SalMarSW160330MG_FD_202147 | JGI IMG/M metagenome (GOLD analysis project Ga0307445, IMG submission 202147) | Salt marsh sediment microbial communities from the Plum Island Ecosystem LTER, Massachusetts, United States - SW1603-30 | ecosystem: Environmental > Aquatic > Marine > Intertidal zone >...
CATAGATCCTCCTTGTGCGTGTCGTCGTCATTGTACAGATTACGCTCTGCGCATCAACGCTTGTAAAGGCATCTCTCTCGTGGCTATGATCACGCCATGATCCCACTTCGCGACTATAGACAGAGCAGAACCTTCCCTGTGATTACTGTCGCGTTGATCATTATTAACCTGCTTCTGTTCTCGTATCAACTCACGCACAGCTCGCGTGAGACGCTGACGCTTGACGTCTCCTCGTGGCACGATTACGGGATGAATTTCGCCGACATGTCGAGGCCGGTTTCCTTTGTACGAATATCACCGCGGGACACATTCGTATTCGCATACGGATTCATTCCAGGAGAGTTTCTGTCGGGAAAGGATCTGCCGCCGACGATTGCCCTTCCATTGTTGATAACGCTTTTTAGTTCGATGTTTATACATGGTGGCCTTCTGCATCTCCTCGGAAACATGCTTTACCTCTGGATATTCGGCGATAATGTAGAAGACGCAATGGGTCATGGAAGGTTTCTCGTTTTCTATCTCCTATGCGGACTTATCGCAACAGCAGCGCAGACGGCAATTTCTTCCCACAGCCCTATTCCGCAGATCGGCGCATCGGGCGCGATTGCCGGCGTCCTCGCAGCGTACTTCATGCTCTTTCCATACTCTCGCGTCCTTACACTCATCCCCATCTTCTTCTTCGTGCGATTGATAGCGATCCCCGCCGTCTTCCTTCTCGGCGTTTGGTTCCTGTTTCAAGTCGTAAGCGGCGCGACGACCACCGCCGCCGGCGGTGGAGTGGCGTTCTTTGCCCACATCGGCGGATTCCTCGCAGGCGGATTGCTTGTATTCATCTTTCGCCGGCGCAGCGTGCCGGTCACGTTATGGCAATCGATCCGTCGCCGCTTCTGATGTGCTGACGAGTTCACACTTCAAGATCGTCGCCACAAGAGCTAGCGCTCTTCCCACAAGCAAGATGTCGCAACCTTCACATCAGGCATGAAACCTGGTATGATGGTTTACCGCATCCAGATCGATAAAGGGGTGATGAGGAATGCGAAGAGGTGCACTCCTAGGTGTCACCGTTGTATTTGTACTTCTTGTTGGCAGTGTGGCGCTGGCGTCCGACGGCACGTTGGTCGATCACCATCCGATCGTCATCGGGAGTAATTACGAGTTCACATCCGACAATGGCGTTGTATCAGGATCGGGGACAAGCGATGATCCATACATCATTGAGGGATGGAAGATCGACGCCGGATATCACAAGTACGGAATCAGCATCCATCGCACTGATAGATACGTCGTCATTCGCAATGTTCAGGTGAGCGGCGCGTCACAGTCCGCTATCCTGTTGAGCTATGTAGAGAACGCAACGATTGCCTACTGCACACTCTCGGGAAATTGGATTGGGGTCACGCTCAACTTCGCATCAGCGAATATGATCCGGGAATGCAAGATTGCAAATAATACCGACGGCGTCCATCTCTACTTCGCACACGACAATCAGATATTCCAGAACGTCGTCTCCAAGAACGACACCGGAATCTGGTTCGACGCATCTAATACTAATGAGATAATCAGAAACGAGATATCGTCGAACCACATGGGGGTCTATCTCGATCTGGGCGCGCAAGGGAACCTCGTCTACCACAACGCCTTCATCGACAACTACCACAACGCCCACAGTGTTGATGTCAACCAATGGGACAAGGACGGCGAAGGCAACTACTGGTCGGATTGGAAGGCAATAGATGCAGATGGAAATGGTATCTGGGACTCTCCATATGTGATCCGCAGCCAGGGGGATCAAGACAACTTCCCGCTTGTGACCCCTCCGAATCTTCAGACATCCAGAAGCAAATAGTCGGAACGAAATGGCCGCGATCGTCAACCGCTTTCGCGGTCGGTTCTATCGTTTGTCAGTACTTGACTGCCCGCGGCACACATACCGCTTATCTGTCTTCTTTGTGGAGGGCCAATGTGTCCTGAGAAATTCTCTCACTACCTACAAGGCGAGATCCCTTATCCCTTGACGCATGTGCTCGTTCAGGACATACACACCGGTCAACGGATCAGCCAGTGCTTCCTGGTTAGGCAGAAGACCCAGCGAGCCACACGTGCAGGTGATCCATATCTGGAGATCGTCCTTGCCGATAGATCTGGGATGATCCCTGCACGCGCCTGGGCCGATGCGACACAGCGGTTCATGACGCAGTTTGATGAGGGAGATTTCGTCTTCGTCGAAGGCCGGGTGGAAACCTACCGCAACGCGTTGCAAATCATTGTTGAGACGATCAGGCGATTGGAGACGTACGAGAAAGAAACGGGAAAGGTAGCAGGGTTCGACCCCGGGCTTCTTGTCCCGACAAGCGAACGCGACCCCGAGGAGATGTGGACCCAACTGCAGACTCTCATAGGGACCATTACTCCCGAGCAGCTCCGGCAGTTGGTGGCGGACGTTGTAAACGAGAACGCCGAAGCGTTCCGCACATTCCCAGCCGCAGTTCAGTACCATCATGCCTACTTGAGCGGATTGCTTGAGCACACGCTGGAGGTTACCGTCGGCGTGCATCGCCACGCCGAGGATTCAATCCTCGATCAGGGGATGGCCACTGCAGGGGCGATCCTGCATGATATAGGCAAAATAATAGAGCTTGAGAACCCAATCGCGCCCCGCTACAGCAGCGACGGTCAACTAAGTGGTCACCTCGTCATCGGGCGGGATATGGTTCGCGATGCAGCGAGAAAGATCGAGTGGAGTGATCCCCGCATTCCGGTGCTTCTGGAGCACATCATCATCTCACACCACGGAGCACTGGAATTCGGCGCCGCCGTTCTTCCCAAGACCGCCGAGGCAATCGCCATCTACTACTTCGACAACCTGTCAGCTCAGCTGAACATGGTCAAGATGCACATCACTCAGGACAACGAGCAAGGCGATTTCACCGATTGGCACGGCCTGCTGAAGCGGAAGTTTTTTAAGGGAATCGATCCGCAGGACTGACGGCTAGCTCCTTTTTCGATCGCGTCATCCGTTTACAGATGAGGAACCCCCATATTCAGCGCCGCCTCGGCGATATTGAACGCATAATCGCGGATGCGAAGCAAGCTATCAAAAATGGTCGCAAGCCCCGGTGCGTTTTTCCCGCCCTTTGCCACCCGCACCTGTTCCTCCCATTTGGGAGTACGGTCACGTTCGGTGAGTGCATTGTTGGCCTCGGTGAGGTCAGAGTTCAGGAATGCCTCGACGCTGCGCGAGGCGATCGCCTCGGCATCCGCGGCAAGCGTGGTTATGTTCGTGATCGTTTCGTCGGAAAGCTGGCCGCTGATGCCGGCGACAGCCCGCGAAATCTTGACAGAATGGTCCCCGATCCGTTCGAGGATCTTCGCAGCACCGTGATATTCATGGAACAGGATACGGCTCATGCCGATCTCTTTCTCCAAGAGCAAGTCACGCAGCAGCAGTCCCAACTCGCGTGACATGACACGAGTAAGTCGATCAGCTTCGGTATCACGCTCGATAACGTCATTCGCCAGATCGATATCCAGAGAGACAAACGCGCTCACCGCATCACGCAACATCGCCTGCGTGATAGCGAATATTCTTCGCAAGGTCGCCTCCGCCGCGAAATCGCGCATGCTTACGAGACAATGCAGTACGATGCGATCCTGCGCTTCGTCCATGATCTCCAATCCAACAAGCGACTGCGCCACCTGTCGCACCGCTCGCCGCTGTCCGGGAGAGATACGCGCACCATCGACCTCAATCACATCAAATCCAGTGATATAGCAAGATATAATCGCCCGTTCTATCCATACGGCGTCCTTGCCTTCCAGAGATAGCGAGACGCGATTCTCACTCTTCAGGTCGTGCGGAACTAGGAGAAGGCTGCCGGTTGTGTTCTCGACCACCGTGACTTCCGATCCCTGATGAATCCCGACTCCCGTTGCCCATTCTTTTGGGAGGGTGACGAAGAATGTTCCTCCGCCGGTTATTTGCACCTTGCGTCTGTCCATTTCTCCTCCGGTCTGAGTATAGATAACCTGAGATGTATATACAAACCTACGGGCAATGCCTTTGCTCCCGGCGAAAGAGTCCATATAATCTCCCTCATACTCGACCTAGCGAAGGAGCGTTTCATGAACAGAAGTGATTACTGCGCGCATCTGTCAGCAAAAGACATCGACCGACGAGTGACCCTATGTGGCTGGGTGAAGCGCCGCCGCGATTTGGGTAGCCTCACGTTCGTTGATCTGCGCGATAGCTCGGGCGTGATCCAGCTCCTGTTTCCCGGTGACGATCCACAGCTTGCCGCCGGGCATACGCTCAACCGCGAGGATGTCATCGCCGCTACGGGAACAGTCTACGCCCGCAGTGAAGGGAACGTGAATCCAGAGATGGCAACCGGCGAGATCGAAGTGCGGATAGACGAGGTGGAGATTCTCAACCGCTCTCACACGCCGCCCTTTCTCGTTGAAGGTAACGGCTCCGACACGACCGAAGAGACACGACTTCGTTATCGCTACGTCGACCTGCGCCGAGAACGGATGCAGCGCAATCTGACGCTGCGGCACCGGGTGTTTCACAGCGTAAGAAACTACTTCTCCGACCACAGCTTTCTGGAGATCGAAACTCCCGTTCTTACCAAGTCCACACCGGAAGGCGCGCGCGACTTCCTCGTCCCCAGCCGCTTCTTCCCTGGATCGTTCTTCGCCTTGCCGCAGTCGCCGCAGCTGTTCAAGCAGCTGTTCATGATCGGAGGAATAGATCGCTACTTCCAGCTTGTCAAGTGTTTCCGAGACGAAGACCTACGCGCCGACCGCCAACCCGAGTTCACCCAGCTCGACCTCGAAGTCTCGTTTCCGCACGGCAAAGACGAAATCTTCACGCTTCTTGAGGGAACGTTGCGCGAGGTCTTCCGCAAAACGCTGTCGATCGACCTGCCGATTCCGTTTCCCCGTCTGACGCACGCGCAGGCGCTTGCTCGCTACGGTTCGGACAAGCCGGACCTCAGATTCGGCATGGAAATCCACGACATATCCGCCACTGCGAGAGACAGCGGGTTCAACGTCTTTGCCGACGCTGTTTCCAACGGAGGCAAGGTGGCTGGAATCGTCGCCAAGGGGTGCGCTGACTACTCGCGCTCGCAGATCGATGGACTCCAAGAGATCGCCGTGCGCGCTGGAGCTAAGGGGCTTTCCTTCATCAAGGTGAAGGAGAACATCTCGTCACCACTCGCGAAATTCATCCCAGATGAGATCATGAGGCGGATAACGAGGGAACTCGGAGCAGAGGCCGGCGACCTCGTTCTCATACTCGCGGGAGAAGGAATCGAGAAGGCGTTGGGTGAATTGCGGCTGACAATTGCAGGGCAGAATGAGCTTGCGAAAGACGGATGGAACTTCCTGTGGGTGACCGACTTTCCCCTGTTCGGACTCGACGAACACGGACGACTTGCGAGTGAGCATCACCCGTTCACATCGCCGCGGGACGAAGACCTGGCGAAGATCGAGGAGTCCCCGCTGGCTGTATTGTCGAACGCCTACGATCTGGTCCTAAACGGCGTCGAGATGGGGAGTGGAAGCATAAGGATCCACTCGCGCGCACTGCAAGAGAGGATCTTCAATCTCCTCGGGATTTCGGCACACGAGGCCGAGGACCGGTTCGGCTTCTTCCTGCGAGCTCTCGAGTACGGAGCTCCGCCGCACGGAGGGTTTGCGCTTGGTCTGGACCGCCTAGTGATGCTGATCGCCGGAGAGGACTCGTTGCGGGACGTCATTGCCTTCCCAAAAACGACGACTGGGACGTGCCTGTTGACCGATGCACCGATGCCCGTCGATGCGGCGCAACTAGAGGATCTAGGCTTGGCGCGCACGGATTGATCGCGTGCCTTTCATCTCCGCCTGTCGTGTCCGGCGGCTTCGCTGCTTGCAGCATATGATCCGCAGATGCAGCACTGAGCGTACTTGGAGACAAGCAGATTGAACCGACAACGTTTGTTTCTCGTCGTGGTGCTCGTTGCCTTGTTTGCGGGCCTCTTCGTCCTCATCGGCGGCATAAACAGCTTCCAGCCCCTGCCCGGCAAGCGCCTCCCCAATCCATTCGCCGCTTTGCGAAACCGAGCCACCGAACTCGAGCCTGATGAATCGGTCTTCGGAGCGGACGCAATTGTCCGCCTCATTCAGGCACTGTTCGTTCTAGGAGCTGCGGTCATTCTGTTAAACCTTATCATATCGCGTCGGTTTCGTAAGCAGCTGGCATTGATACTCGTGCTGCTACTGTTGGGCACATTCGTGATTTCTCATATCAAGATCCCCGACAGAGGCAACTCATCTCTTGCCGCCAGCTCAGGCGGACCCAGCTCGTCAGTCTCGAGTGACGAACCGCGGCCCGAGATCCCGCCTGCTTCTGCCTCTAATTGGTTTGTTATCCTGATCGCGGCGGTTTCCTCCATTATCGTCGCCGGACTCGCGTTGCTGTTCTATCTCAACGTGTATCCAGCGATGCGCAAACGCCGCGTGACAGAAGAGACGATCCTCGACAAACTCGGCAAACAAGCAGGACAGGCAATAAGACGGATACTGGACGGCGACGATCCGCGTGCCGCCATCCTGAGGTGTTACCAGGAAATGAGTACAATCATGAGCCGGGCCGAGCGCCTTCCCAACTTCTCTTATTTCACGCCACGTGAATTCGCGTCACACCTACGCCTTCGTGGCATGAAGGATGAACATGTCGACCGTCTCACCGCGATCTTCGAGGCTGTCAGGTACGGCGGACGAAGCGGCTCGGGATTCGTTAATGAGGCCCTTGCTTGCCTTCAGTCAATCCAGCTTACGTACGCCACCGACGAGGAGAGACTGTGAATCGGAAGACGGCCATATTGCTAATTGCAGGCGGAGTGCTGATAGCGATCGGTCTTTCACTCGCGTTCGCGTTCCCACTGCGAGATGCGTTTCGTGCCGCCGTGGCCGAGCCATTCATTTCCTCATTCTATTTGTTCCGCTGGTACCTCCATCGTATATCGCAGGCCGTGCTGTGGGGAACGTTTGTCCTCCTTGGAGGCTTCTTGCTTGCGAGGTCGTTTGCAGGAGCGTTTCCGTCGCGAAGGAAGGAATACCAAGGGCGCATCCGCGCCGCAACTGAGCCTGTAAGCGAACTAGATCGGCTCGCAACGATAATCGGTCATACTCATCGGCGCCCATTTGCACGCAGGCGGATGGCGGTTGAACTTTCCCGACTCGCGATCCGGATGATCGCAAAGAGAGAAGGGATATCTCTCAAGGAAGCAAGAACAAGGTTCGAGTCATTCGACTGGTGTAGTGACGGGGCAATTGCCGATTTCTTCTCGTACAGACGCCAGTACCACGGACTAAGAAGAGGAAGGGACTTCTCAATGTTGCTGCACAAGACAGTCTCATTTCTCGAACGCTACTATCAGGGGGTCTAGATGGAACTTACGGAAGTAGGCGCGCGCAGTCACGCAATCGTCGATGAGGTTGCAAAGGCAATCGTCGGAAAGGAAGACGTACTGAAACAGGTCATGGTCGGAATCCTTGCCGGTGCGCACATCCTGTTCGAAGACTATCCCGGACTGGCAAAGACGATGATAGCCCGCAGTTTCGCACAAGTACTCGGCCTCGATTTCAAAAGGATTCAGTTCACGCCAGATCTGTTACCGAGCGACATCACCGGTTCACACGTCTTCGACCGCGAGAAGGAGGAATTCACCCTCACCGTCGGACCGGTGTTCGCCAATGTCGTGCTGGCGGACGAAATCAATCGAGCGACGCCGAAGACACAGTCGGCGTTGCTCGAAGCGATGCAAGAGGCGCAGGTCACGATCGATGGTGACACGCACCGCCTTCCCACACCATTCATCGTCATCGCGACGCAGAACCCGATCGAATACGAAGGAACGTTTCCTCTTCCCGAAGCACAACTCGACCGTTTCATGATTCGCCTTTCGGTCGGTTACCCGGATAGAGAAGGAGAGGTTGAGATACTGCGGCGGCGGCGCGCGCGTAAGACTGACGATATCGATCTTGTTCCTATCATCGATGCTGCCGTGCTGCAACGGATGAAGACAGCTGTGGAAGAGGTATTCGTCGACCCCGACATAGAGGAATATATCGTCTCTATCATTAGCAAGACCCGCTCCGATAGCAACGTGTATGTCGGCGCGAGTCCGCGCGGTTCGCTCGCATTGCTGAAACTTGCGCGCGCCCAGGCTGCACTGGAAGGACGTGACTACGTTCTCCCCGACGACGTCAAGATGTTCGCTGTACCGGCATTGGCCCATCGCATGATTCTCAGTCCGGAGCTGTGGTCGAAACGGATTGCACCCGCCGACGTCGTGCAGAAGATCCTACGGCTGGTACCTGTTCCCAAGGTCGATTGACGTGTCCACTCTCAGGCGGCTGAACATCACCATCGGCATCGCAATCGCAATGGCGCTTGTGGGCGTGCTCATACGTGACGGCCGCGTCCTCGCCATGTCGCTGCCGTTCCTTGCTTACGCCGGGCTGATGTTGTTCAAGTCACTCGATCGCCGCGGGCTCAAGTTGGAGATCGATCGTTCTCTCAGTTCCGAACGGATTGTCGAAGGAGAAACGATCGACGTCACACTCTCTGTCATAAATCGTGGGGCATCTGTCCGTAATGTCTGTGTTTCAGATCGCATACCGAAAGGAGCTGCGATAGCCGGTGGAGAAGCGTCCACTCTCGTGTACCTAAAGACGAACGATTGCGTAACACTCTCCTATCGGCTCACAGCGCAGCGCGGCGAGTACAGCCTCCCTGGGGTCGATGCTACATCGTGGCGTCGATCACTCTTGGCCCCTCAGGTTCAATTCTTCAGACGTGAAACGAACTTTCTCGTCGTTCCAGTCGCCGAGCCAATCTCCGATGTCGAGATTCGACCGCAGCAGACGCGCGCCTATGCCGGAATCGTGCGCGCAAACCAAGGGGGTAGTGGCATTGATTTCTTTGGATGCCACGCCTACACCACCGGAGACGATATTCGCCGGATCAACTGGCGCGCGTATGCCCGCACCGGCGAGTTGATCGTGAACGAGTACGAACAAGAGAGAATCGCCGATGTTACAGTATTCCTCGACGCTCGCGCAGGCGCGAACCCGCGCGTAGGCAAAGAGGACACCTTCACCCACGCCGTTCGCGCCGCTGCAAGCGTAAGCAAACACTTCATCGGCCAAGGAAATTGCGTCGGACTTCTCATCTACGGGGACTATCTCAACTGGGCATTCCCCAACTACGGCAAGATACAGCTTGCTCGCATCCTCGATTCCCTCGCACGAGCAGAGCCTGCAGACAAGGAAGTATTCGACGATCTCCGTTCCGTGCCGACGCGTCTCTTTCCCCCCCGTTCACAGCTTGTGATGGTAAGCTCGATTCCCAACATGAGGGACATCGAGGTGATCGGTGTACTGCGTGCCCGCGGGTATCGTATCATGATCGTCGTCCCCGACTTGCTCGCGTATCAGCTGGAAGATGTTCCATCGGGAGCGGATCGCGATCTCGCTCTGCGCGTGCTCACACTGAGGCGCCGGTTACTGTTGGATACGTTGGCAAGGATCGGGATACAGGTCGTGTTGTGGGACGTGACGAAGCCTCTATCCGCTTCCTTTGGTTGGTCATCATCACGACGGGGAAGGAGGTCGGCATGAGGACAGCCGCGCTTGTATGTGCCGCCATTACCTGCGCTATCCTTGCCGAAAGCGGGTTCTCCCTCGGATCTATACCCTTAGGTGGAGCGGCGGTTGCTCTCGCCGCGGCATGGGCGATCATTCTGTGGAGCAACGCTTTCGCGGGGCTGCTGTCGTTTCTCCTCATCATGGAAACGTTACTTGCAGCAATCAATGTCCTGTATGGGACATCGGCCTATGTAGGAGGAGCCGTGGTCGTGCTTGCGCTCGTCTCTTGGGAGCTCGCACTCGCAATCGAGCCGCTTACCTCGTTGCCGAAGGAGAAGGTGCGTGCGCTTGTATATCGCCATATCACACAGATGCTTATCGTCGCCATGGGCGGGTATGCGCTGTTTGCAATCCCGCTACAACTTAGTCTGCATCTGGATTTCCGCGTCGCTCTCGGACTCGGGCTCTTCATATTCTTGTTGTTTGGCCTATTGCTGCGCCATCTCGTCGACCGCAGGGCACGCATCCGAAACGGGCGCCTCGTACCGCTCGTTAGAGGATGGAACGCACTGAAGGCAGCGCTGGCAAAGAAAAACGGGCGACCCTAGCTTGATCAGGTCGCCCGCTGGTAGCATCTCCTGTCACTGCCCGATATCCAGATCCCCGCAAACAGAGGTCTTCACGCGCGACTCCGCGTAACCGCTCACCGCACCCGCCAGATGCGGAGAACCGCTTCCCCGCGAGGGGTAGAGTCGATACGTAACCGTCCAAGAATCTCCGACCTCAATCGGACTCATCCACAATATCTGCAGATCCTGGCCTTCTTTCTTTGTCACCGCATTGGCAGCATCGAGAATCTCCCACTGCCAACCGATAGGCACCGTCTCTTCCAGTCCGACGGCGCTAACTTCGCTACGAGCGCTGACAGTTACTTGCACAAGGATTGACCCGCTCTCATCCGGTGCAACGTCTCGCACCGCGAACAATGGAGACTCGCCTACGAGCATCCCCTTGCGGCAGGTGGCATAACGTCCGCCACCTTCGTCGACCCGCAGGGTGACCGCAACAAATCCCGGCTCCGAAAATGCATGTTCGATTATCGGTTCGGTCGTTGACACTTCGTACGTTCCGTCGCCGTCGAAGTCCCAATTGTAACTCACGGCATCGTAGGAAAGACAGGTCTGGCACACAGTAAACGTGATATCTTCCCCAACCGCTGGGTTGTAGGTCGTCGGGGCGAAGTTCGCCGTTCCAGCGAGCACCGCCACTTCGGCGACCATCACCAGGATGAGGAACAACACAAGTCCCTTCATTCTGTTATTCATTCCCCCCTCCTAAACCACTGCGGGCACGAGCCGCCCCTAAGGGAGCGGTTCGTGCACCGAGGTATTGGTAAGCCAATAGGCAACCAGATCCCGAATCTGATCGAGAGTGATCTTGTTGTTGTCTGTCGGCGTGTACGTAACGGGATTACCGTTCAGCCACAGCGATACGGCGTACTGAATCTGATCGAACGATATCTGATCAGGCAGACAAAGAACGATCTTCTCCTGATCGACATCCCAGCGAGAGATGACAACCTTGATCGGAAGCGTAGGAGCAAAGACTATTTTGTCCTCTCCAAGCACCATGCGTGACAGCCGTGGAGACGAACTCTGAACGATCCCGTTGATTGAGACCTCAGTCTTGTCAGGCGGAGTACTGGGCGCGGTGAGCGAATAGGTGATCACCCGCGTATCCCCGTCTCTGAGCGTCTCCATAAACAGCCAGTCATAGCCTTGTGCATTATCTCCGCTTCCCTTGTGCAATGTCGCACTGGCGTTGTCGCCGGCAGCGAACGTCCATCCGGCCGGGACATCCTCGTGCAACGTAAGCCCGTTCACCGTAGTGTTGGCCGTTATCGTCAGTGTAACCGTCACCGTCCCTGCGGCAATCGTCTTGTCTCCAGGCAAACACGTGTCAATCGTCCGCACTGCACTGACGCTCGGGAGTACGGTCAACGACTTCCTCACAACTGCGCTTGCTCCCTCATCATCGGTAACCTTCAGTGCGACGCTTGTCTCGCCGGCGACGGCGAACACATGATCGATATCAGACGAGGCGGTCTCGGCATCGTACTGCCCATCTCCGTCGAAATCCCACGCATAGGAGACAATATGTCCGTCGATATCGTTCGAGCCACTGGCGTCAAACGTGGTTGTAACGGCGACTCGAGGCTTGTCCGGTGTCAGTCTGAACACGGCCATTGGGCCGGTGTTCTTCACCCGAATGACCTGTGTGACGGAATCCGACTTGTAGCCATCATTGTCCGTAACGACGAGCGTCACAGAGTAGCTGCCGCTGTGGGCGTAGCTGTGGGTTGGATTCTGATCGGCGCTCGTGTCGCCGTCACCAAACGCCCATGCCCACGCGACCACTTGTCCGTCCTTGTCGCTCGATCGATCGCTGAACGTCACCATGTCCGTCGTACTTGGAGTAGCCGGGACATAATCGAACGCGGCAATCGGCGGAGCGGGAGGAGCGGGAGGCACTATTGCGTGAAGCGTCACGCTTGGGATGCCTATCGTGTTCTTCACTCCGCGGAAATCAGTGTATGTGACGGTCGACCCTTGATCCGTATTCAACGTCCCAGCGCTGATCGCCTTCAATGTGATTGCGGCACTCCACTCTTCATCGAGAGAGATCGAGGCGATCTGCCAGATTAGGGTCGTCGTCCGGTCGGGATTGGAGACGATGCGCGTCGGTGCCGGATCGGCGCTTACGTACTGAACACTGCTCGGCAGCGTTTTCCTAACCGTCACGACAGTTCCGGCCGTCTTCACAGAAATCAGCTGGTTTATCTGGTCAACTACGGAATCGGTCGCCCTCTTGAAGAACCGCCCATTCGTATCCGTTGCGAGCTGTTCCAATAGATTGCTGTCGATCAGATTACCGATTCCAACCGGGATGATCCTTATTCCCGCTTCACTGGCAATGTCGCCCTCGCCCTGCGGGTCACGCCCGGAGTTGTTCTGCCCGTCGGTCATCAGAATCTCCACCAAGATCGCATTTGGGCGTCCGCGCGCCAGTAGCTCCTGCCGCGCAAGCTGCAATGCGTCACCAAACGCGGATTTCCCGCCCGTGTTGAGATCGGCTATCGCCGTCTTCATCTTCAGGCGATCGGCAGTGAGCGGTACCGCGAGCTGTGCAGTGGTGGAGAATGTAACGAGTCCGATCTGGTCCTGATCGGAGAATGAGTTCATCAGATCAAACGCCAGTTGTCTTGCGATATCTATCTGGGCGGTTGCCGAGACGTCGATGACGAACACGTAATCAATCGGGAAGCGTGCCTCCGGCCCGGCACCATCCAACGCAAGACTGACCACAGACGTATCCGGCGATCCGGTCCCTGCAACGTAGATCTGTTGAGGGCTGATCTGCTGCTCCACCTGAAGATTCGCCCCTACCCCCAGCACCTGGATACCGATGAGCAGGACGGCCAACAAAAGGACGGCGAGGGGTCCCCCCCTCGCCGCAACTCGTTCACTTCTTTTCATCATCTCCTCCTTAGGTGACCACAAACTAGCCGCACGGTGGGGTGGTTTCGTCGCAAGTACCCGGCACCGATCCTGGCAACGGAGAACAGATGTTTGTGTTGGTCAGCCAGTAGGCGATGATCGTCTTCAGTGTCTCATAGGTAACCGTCTGCCCACAGGTACGTGGAACAACTTCGTCTTCCAGCCAGAACGCAATTGCACGCTGCACCTGCTGGAATGAGATCTTATCGGAGAGTGTGATGTCGATAGTATCGTTCTCTACATCCCACCGTGAGATCGCCACCAACACTGAAACGCAGTCGGCTACTGCTACCGAGTCATCCCCGGTCACTTGAGTGTTCTGGCAAGGCAGGGCGGAGTCGACGGTCCCCTGCAAATCAGTGCTGCTCACGTAACACGGATCGCTTCCTGTCGTCTCGATCGCTTGTGTTTGCGGCACTTCAACCTGATAGATGATCGTCTTCGTCGTTCCAACTCCTAACTTGCTGGGGAAGACCCATTCCACTTGTGATCGCTTGTAAAGGAACCCGTCGTTCTCGACCGGAGTAACTCTCCATCCGGTGGGGAGCTCTTCCTTGAGCCCAACTCCGTACAGATCTTGATCGGCACTGATCTCCACCTTGACGGTGAACGTGTTGCCGGCCGGGTTGCCGTCGGGACCATAGTAGTTAAGCAAGATGTTCCCGCATGGGACCGGTGTGGCGATAGTACGAACGGCAGTGATATTCGCCTGCGGAACCGCTGGCAGATCAACGTCGACCGGTGTACAAGTGTATGCGTACGCAGCGATGTCTTTCATCGCTTCCAGGTCGATCGTCGCTCCTTGCGTCCAGGGCACCGTTTCCTCGTTCTGCCACATCTCAAGAGCACGAGTGAGCTGATCGGGCATGATCTTCTGTGACAAGCGCAGATCGATCGTGTCGTCACTGTCTTCGCCAACACGCGGAACAAGATGCGCGATTGCGGTCTTCAACGGTAGCGCATCGGTTATCTCTATCGTTGAATCACCCTCCACAGGCAGTTCGAATGCAGGGGTTCGCGCTTGGAATATGCCGGTGATGTCGAAACATACAGGAAGGGTGGTGGCGATCAGTTCGTTGCTGGACGGCACGGTTACTTCGTAAGAAATGACCTTGCTTGTGCCGGCCTTGATCTCATCTATGAATACCCATTGCACTGCCGCCCGTTTGAAAGCTGCGCCAGCGTTTTCCAGCGGCTTTATCTTCCAACCGACCGGGAGCTTCTCTTCCAACCCGACGCCGGCAAGATCCATTTGGGGCTCGATACGGACGACCACTTTGAACGTGGTCCCCGGAAGCGCCGCGATTGTTGAGATCGTACGTGTGACCTTAACCGCTAGGTCGGCTACGTTGACGGACACCGAAGTCCGGGCTGTCGCTCCTGCGGCATCGGTCGCTCGAAGTGTCACGTTCTTCATCCCGCTGACCGCGTAGCTGTGCGTGACAACAGGATTGGTGGTCGTCTGATCGAATATACCGTCGCCGTCAAAGTCCCACTCGTACTTGGCAATACTGCCATCCGGGTCCATCGAGGCGCTGGCATCGAACGAGATCGCCTCGTTGATGTGCGGATCGGTGGGGGAGATGCTGAACGACACCTTGGGTGGCTGGTTCAGCGTCCCCTGGAAAATGATCGGATCGATCAGGTTCAGGCTCACCATTTGCGGTGAAGAAGCGCTGCCGGACGGGAGTTTGACCGCCGTGATCCCGGCGGTGAACTGTGGATACAGAGTCAACTCAAACTCGGAGCCGAGCGGTCCCAGGACCATACCGTCTGATTTTCCATCGTCCCACGTCCACGAGACACTACCCGTGGGGGGAGTGAGTTGCCACACCTCACGGAAATCGGCCGGGCCGTCGTCCTGAACGGTAAAGCCCGCTCCGGCCGGTACACCGGACATGGTCAAGGACGTTGACCCCGCCGTTCCGCCCGTGCCACTTAGCAAGACGAACAATGACACCGCACCTGTTGTCGTGTTGCGATACAGGAACAGCACCGCGGTATTCGTCTCCTCCAAGCCCGTGTTCGACTGGTTGTTCGTCATGTTGTAGTAAGCATCGGCGGCCGTCGAACCCGAAAGCGGGACTATCTGTACCCGCTTATCCCCTTGGCTGACCGTGTAGTACCCTGACTCCTGGGCAAGTACACTCGCCGGGAAGAGGAGGGTGCCGAGTACCAAGAGGAGGAAAAGGCCATAAAGGCTAGCCTTATACACCTTCATTGCTACCTCCTTCGTGCTGATCTCGCGTTCTCAATTTGCAATAGTGAATCCCTATCATTCTACCGATCGCCCTCCTTGTAAGTCTGTAACGTCGGTTACTCTCTCGCTCGCACACTGTCATCATAATGAAACCGCCAGTTGATAGAGCGCCGCGTCGATCGCCTTCTTCGCTGCTTCTAGTGGATCGGCCGTCAACAGCGACAAGAGAGGCTTATCTTCGTTCGTAACCGTCGTCGTAAACTCTATGTCGCCAGAAGGGTTGAACACCGTTGCGAAAACGCTCACCGTCGCCTGTTTGTCAAGTCCGAACAGAAGCCCTAGCGGACTGGTGAGAAGTTGCATCGAGTTATCCAAGAACGAGCTTACCCCAAGGAACAACAAGGAACGTTCGGGTCTAAAAGCGATATTGGTATCCCATCGAACGATTCGAAACACAATGAGGTGATCCGCGTCCAGCGTTTGAGCAAGTCTTCGCATTCCTTCAAGCGGGACAGTGTTTCCGATGTAGGTGTTTGTGAGACGCTGTGCGTACATCAACTCGCCAGCGGATGCGACCGTCGTGCCGGTGATAATGGCACAATGTTGGTTGGCGTAGCTCTTGAGGATCTCCAGTTGCGATGCCGGAATAGGCACCGCCGCCTGTACAAAGACGGCCACCTTCTCTCGCTGGCCGAATACCGGGACAACAGCCGTCAGGCTGACCAGTAGGATAACAAATCCGTACAGCGCAAGACGTAGTTTACTCAACATATTCTCCCCACCACCCGTTTGCTTGCCTGTTTCATTGCTCGGAGTCTACCGAGCGGGGAGGCGGGGAGAAAGGAACGGTGTCAAACGTCACCCACAGCTTTGTCTAAGGGGTCATAGACAAATGTCCGGTGACGTTCAGTCGCAGATCTGTTTACAGAGAGATCTCTTTGGGATTCTGTGCGACGTGGGGATGGACAGGGCCTTCATAGACCTTGAGTTTGCGCAGCATGCGGCGTCCGAGCGTATTCTTGGGAAGCATTCGCCGCACCGCTTCGCGAACGGGTGTGGTGGGGCGACGCTCGATCAAATTGCGATACGACATCTCTTTCAGTCCGCCAATGAACCCGCTGTGGCGTTGAAACATCTTCTGGTCCCACTTGTTCCCGGTCAGGCCGACCTTTTCTGCGTTGATAACGACGACATAGTCGCCGGTGTCTACGTGCGGGGTATAGATCGGCTTGTGTTTGCCTTGCAGGATGACGGCGATTTCGCTCGCGAGCCGTCCGAGATGCTTGCCGTCCGCATTTACGACGTACCAATCTCGATTCCAGCTCTTACCTA
>Ga0307445_10000870_pt1 | contig 16724 bp, 12 predicted proteins | sample SalMarSW160330MG_FD_202147 | JGI IMG/M metagenome (GOLD analysis project Ga0307445, IMG submission 202147) | Salt marsh sediment microbial communities from the Plum Island Ecosystem LTER, Massachusetts, United States - SW1603-30 | ecosystem: Environmental > Aquatic > Marine > Intertidal zone >...
CTTCTGACCGGGCTGGGATTCTACATGTGGCCCCATGTGTTCGGCTCGGTCTTTTCTGCCAAAAGCGCCAACATCATCAAAAGAAACGCCATCATCATGCCCCTCTACCAGATCCCTATCGTTCTCATTTTCATGGTGGGATTCACGGCTCTACTGGTCATCCCCGGCTTGGCCAACGGAGACATGGCCTTTCTGGAACTGGTCAACAGGACCTATCCTTCCTGGTTTATGGGATTTGTCGGAGCTGCCGGTGCTGTAACGGCCATGGTCCCCGCGTCGATCCTCGTGTTGTTCGCTTCGACCCTGTTGGCAAAGAATGTTTACAAGGCTGGATTTCGTCCTAAAGCCAGCGAAGAGACTGTGATGAGGCTTTCCCGGTTTCTGGTGCTCGTTATAACGACCATCGCGCTGGTATTTGCGATGGCCTTTCCGGAGGAGTTGGTCAATCTGCTGATCTTCGGGTATGACGGCGTGTGCCAGTTTTTTCCGGGAGTCGTTCTGGGGCTGTTTTGGAGGCGGGTTACCAAAACAGGGGTTTTCAGCGGCCTGGTCGTGGGGATCGCTATCGTGGTGGGGCTCATCGCCAGCGGTCGTGACCCGTTCCTCGGCATGAATGCCGGATTTGTGGGATTGGCCATAAACAGCGTTGTGACCTTGGTGGTCAGTCTGAGCACAAAACCAACGAGCGTGAAAAAACTTGGATCGGAGGACAGTCATGTGGGATGAACTCAAAAAAGAGACGGAAAAACTGTCCAGCCAGTTGGTCGCCTGGCGGCGGGATTTTCATCGACATCCTGAAACCGCTTTCGAAGAGCACTGGACGTCTTCGGTTTTACGAAAATTCCTGGAGGATCATGGCATCCCTGTCCAGGTCATGGCTAAAACAGGGCTTCGGGGTGTGCTGAAGGGAAAACCCGGGGGGAAAACCGTTGCCTTGCGGGCCGATATCGATGCCCTCCCTCTAAAGGAAAGCGGGGAAAAAGAGTATTTGTCTGAAAATCCTGGAGCGACCCATGCTTGTGGCCATGACGGGCACATGGCGATCCTGATGGGAGCGATCGAGCTTCTCTGTCGGAAAAAAAAAGACTTGCAAGGCGATGTGGTTTTCCTGTTCCAGCCTTCCGAGGAGAGGATTCCTGGAGGGGCAAAGGGCATGATAGAAGAGGGCGCTTTGGATGGCGTGGATGCTATCTTCGGGCTCCACCTCTGGCAGCCTCTTGCCACGGGTATCGTGGGGCTAGTGAGGGGGGCCATGATGGCCCAGCCGGATAAATTCACGATCCGCATCCAGGGAAAAGGAGGGCATGGTTCCATGCCCCATCAAACCGTGGATCCTATCCTGGTGGCTTCTCATCTGGTCGTGAATATCCAGAGCATCGCCAGCCGGAATGTGGACCCCTTGAAGCCTGTCGTTGTTTCCTTCGGAACCATCGAGGGGGGCACGATTTACAACATCATTCCCGAGGAAGTGGTTATGACGGGTACGGTACGGAGTTTTGACACCGATGTGCAAGAACTGTCCGAGAATCGATTGAAGGAGTTAACCGATGCCACTTGCGCTGCCTTCGGGGCCACGGCTGAATTTCAGTACGAAAAGGGCTATCCCCCTGTTGTCAACGATGAGAGCATGGTAGATTTTGTGGGCCGGACCGCCGAAAGCCTTTTTGGAGAGGGGAGGGTGCAAGAAATCAGCCCTGTCATGGGTGGCGAAGATTTTGCCTATTTTCTCCGGGAAGTTCCCGGGGCCTTTATGTTTTTTGGCATGGGAGACGGGATGGCATATCCCCATCACCATCCGGCGTTCGATATTGACGAAAAAGCTCTTCCCCAGGCAACGCTTTTAATGACCGCTATTGCTCTGGCGTATTTGGAACAGAATTCCTGATGAACCTTTTTCTCGTTATTCCCGTCGCTCTGGCACTGGCCATGGATACTTTTGCCGTATCGATCGGGCTCAGCGTGCTCCCGGGGGGACTAAAAAGAACCCAGAGTTTTCGTTTGGCCATTTTTTTCGGATTTTTCCAATCCCTGATGCCCCTCGTCGGATGGTGGGCAGGCCAGGGATTTCTTGAGTATATCCGAGATCTGGATCATTGGGTGGCGTTCGGATTACTTCTCTTGATCGGAGGAAAAATGGTGGCGGAGTCCTTCCGCAACAGGAAGGCGGTAAAAAAAGTACCGGGTGATCCGACCAAAGGTGTAACCCTGATTTTGCTTTCGGTTGCCACCAGCATCGATGCCTTTGCCGTGGGCTTGAGTTTTGCCGCTATCCAACAGAAGATCCTGTATCCCTCCATCATCATCGGAGCAGTAGCCTTTGCGATGACTTTTGTAGGAACAAGGTTAGGAGCCACGATCGGCAGGGTTGCCGGCAAAAGGGCTGAGTTGTTCGGAGGTCTTATCCTGATTTTTATCGGGATCAAAATCCTGACCGAGCATCTATGATTTTCAACAAAGGAGTTCCGAACAAGAGAGGAATCATGCTATTCGGGCTTTGTGTTTTAGTTTGTCGGAAAAAATTGGAAAGAAAAAATAATCCAGAATGGAGCTTTCTTCGTATTTTTAAATGGGCCCTTTATTAAAAGAGGATGAGAAAAGATTTGACCGTTCCGCTTCCCTTTTCCCAAAAGGTCGGAAGGCTCGAAGGGAATATCGCAAGATACAAGAGAGAATACCTCCGGATTTGGGGAGAGGCCTCATCCGCTCCTCCCGAGATGGGGAAAATTTATCCGGAAAAGCAGCAGAAAGCCATCGAAAAAGAATTGTTCCGGTTCGTCGATGAAGCCTCTGCAAAGGTCGATGAATATCCCGCTGTCAAAGACAAGCAAAAAGCCTGGATGGCCGATTTTGTGGCCGAAGTCAGAGAATTCAGCCGCCGGTTTCTGGAAATGTCCGAACTCTCTCTGGATATCGTGTTGCAAGAGGACTTTGTCCGGTCTACCCAGATGTTTGTCGAGAAAGCCAAAGAGTTCGATCCGGAGTTTGCGATAGAAAATGTTTATCAAGCCTTGAGGAATGCCTGGATCATGAATTCCCTTCAAATGTACCTTGGATTGGAAGTAAAATTTTGCGATTCCCTGTTTGCCTACAGCATGATTTATCCTTACATGGACAATTACCTGGATGATGTATCACTGTCTCTGGAGGATAAGCTCAGACTGATCGGCAGATTGAGGGATTGGCTGGAAGGAAAGCAAAATCCTCCCGAGAATCGGAATGGAGAAAAGATTCTGCGTTTGATCAAAATGATTGAGTCAGAATATGACAGGGAAAAGTTCCCGGGTGTTTACCAGAGCATGCTGGCCATATTCAATGCCCAGATCAAAAGCCTGATCCAGCAAAGGGAACACACACTTCCTTTTGAGGTCGATATCCTGGACTGCAGTTTTGAAAAAGGCGGCACTTCGGTCCTGGCGGATGGATTTTTGGTCAGTGGGACATTGACCGGAAAAGAAGCGGATTTCTGTTTTGGTTTCGGGACCTATCTTCAACTTGCCGATGATATACAAGACCTTGAAACGGACCAAAAAAACAAACACAGGACAATTTTTTCATTTTCCTCGGGGAAAAATAGCCTGGATCACCTCGCAAACAGGCTGCTGAATTTTATCGCCATATCTTTGGATGCCAAACTGGATGAAAAAAAACAACGGGAAAAAGCTCTGAAAGAACTGATCTTGAAAAACTGTGCCCTTTTGATTCTTGAGGCTGTCGGCAAAAACAAGGGCTATTACAGTCGGAAATATGTGAGCCGTATGGAGAAGTATTTCCCGATCCGGTTTTCAAGGCTGCTGAAATTGAGAAAAAAATTGCAGAAAAAGTTTCTCAAAGACAGAAGACATGTCATCGACCTGAACCTGGCCTCCGCCTTTCTGTTGACCGCCACTTCCAGGATTCTGTGCGGCAGATAATTCTTTTTACGCCAGCTTGTTTTTCCGTTTTTCTTCCAAACCGCCGAAGAATTCGTACATGACGGGAACGACGATCAAGCGGAGCAGGATGGCAAAGAAAAATCCCCCGATATAGACAGTAGCCAGCGGTCGATGGAGTTCGGCGCCGGTTGAGACAATCAAGGCCATCGGAAGAACCGCAACGATCATCACCATGTCTGTCATGATGATCGGCCTGAATTTCGTCATGGCCCCTTCCACAACAGCTTGATGCAGCGCTATCCCTTTTCTTCTGTAATCGTTGATCTTAGCCAAAAGGATGACATCGTTTTGAACGCATATGCCGAAGAGGGCGATCAGCCCGATGGTAGAGGAAACATTGAGCGTTTGCCCGGTGATCAGAAGGGCCAAAATCCCTCCGATAAGGGTAGTGGGGATATTTAAGATAATAAGGGAGGCCTGCCAAATCGAACCGAACGAGGAAAATAGTACCACAAAAATAATCAGGATCACGATGAGCATCAAGGTCGTCAGGTGGCTCATAGCTCTCTGCTGACTCTCGAATTGTCCGCCGAAGGTCACAAAATACCCGGGAGGAAGGTCAATCTCAAGTTCGATTTTTTCTTGGGCTTCTTTAACAAAACTCCCGATATCCCTCTTAACCACGTTGCACAGGATGATCTTGCGACGCATCAAATTCTCCCGGAATATGGTTTGTGGGCCTTCGCTCTTGGTTATTTCCACTAGTTCAGAAAGGGGGATTCTCTCCCCGGTCGGGGCATCTACCAGGAGGTTTTTGATGGCTTCCTCGCCATTTCGATATTTCTCAGGAAGCCGGATGAGGACAGACGTGATCCTGTCCACCTCGTAGACATCCGTCACTTCGATACCGTTAAGAGCGGTCTCGATGATATCAGCGACATCCCCAACTGGAATCCCGTATCGGGCTAATTTATCTCTTTTGAGACTTATTACAAGTTGAGGAATACCGGTTGTCTGCTCGATCTGGAGGTCTGCTACTCCTTGGATTTCTGATATGACATTGCGGATCTCCTCGATTTTATCGTTCAGGATGTAAAGATCTTGTCCGAAAAGCTTAACGGATAATTGTCCCTCGATTCCGGTCAGCATCTCAGCCAGTTTGTTGGCGATGGGCTGTTCGAATATGTAGGCGACACCGGGGACCTTATCCAATTCTTTACGCATGGCTTGTGTGATTTCTTCAAAATCTCGTTTTCTTTTTTCTCTGGGAAGGAGTTCGATATTGTAATGGCTGTGGTTGACGGGATGAAGATGTTCAGAACCCTCAGCAGTCCCTGTGGTACGAGAAACGGATATCACTTCCGGGAATGAGAGGAATAGCTTTTCGATTTGCGTCCCAATCTTCATGGACTCTTCCAGAGAAGTTTCCGGGAGCATCACGGTTGAAGCCAAGATAGCCCCCTCATCCAGAGGTGGTACGAATTCTTTACCCAGGAAGGTGAATGAGACACCGGTGCCGATGATGAGAATGACAAAAGCAACCAGAATGGTTTTTTTGCGCTGGAGAGCTCCGGCAAGTATGACCCTGTATTTTTTGTTCAGAAATTCCGTGATCGGATTCTTTCGTTCTTTGATGTGTTTCTCTGTCAAGAATAGGGATGCCAGGACGGGTTTTAAAGTGAGATTGAGAAGGAGGGAACCGAAAAGGGCAGCAGCCACAGCAAAGGCTGTTGGCCGAAACATCGCGCCTTCGATTCCACGGAGAGTTAAAAGGGGCAGAAACACAAGGATAATTATGAGATTGGCGGAAAAGAGAAATTTCCCCACATCTTTGGCTGCTTCAGAAGTGAGAGCTAGAGTGGAAGCTTGACCTTTTTTTTCTCCTAGAACTCGGTAAATATTCTCGACCATGATGATGGAGCCATTGGCAACTTTACCGATGCCTATGGCCAATCCTCCTATTGACATCACCGTCAGGTCAACCCCGAATATGGACATAAATACCAGCGCAATAAGTATGGAAAAGGGGATGGTCAAAGAAGCGATCAAGGAACTCCGCAGGTTCCACATGAAAAAGATCATCACCAGGACGATGAGAATAGCCCCTTCCAGGATGGAAATTTCTACATGTCTGATGGATTTTACGATCAGTTTGGATTGATCGTAGAAGGGTTTGATCTTGATTGTTTCAGGGAGATCCCTGGCGATCTGGGAGAGAGCATTTTTGATGTTCCGGATGGCTGCCAAAGTGTCTCCGCCGTATTGTTTCTCGACTGTCACATACACGGATTCTTGGGCGTTATGACTGCCTGATTCCCTCCTGAATTTTCCCCCTATCTTCACATCCGCCACATCCATCACGTGCACGGGAATATTATTTCTTGAGGTGATCACCGTGTTTTTGATGTGGTCGAGAGTTTCTATGCGTCCGAGGCCCTTGATCAAAACCTCTTGAGAACCTTTCATAATGATCCCGCCCGAAAAATTGCGATTGCTGTTTTCGATCGCCTCGGTAACTTCATGGATCGTGATGTCGTAGTGCTTGAGCATTTCGGGATTGAGAAGGACCTGGAATTGTTTGATAAAGCCGCCCAGGTTGATCACAAAAGACACGCCGGATACACCCTGGAGCCTGTACCGGATCGTCCAATCCGCGACCGACCGCAGCTCCATGGGATCGGTTCCCTCGCCGGTTACGGCGAACTCGAAAATCTCGCCCATCCGGGACGAGACCGGTCCGAGGATCGGACGGGTCGTTCCGATCGGGAGCCGTCCGGCGATGAGTTCCAGTTTACTCGATACGATCTGCCGGGCAAGATAGATATCCGTGCCCCAGTCAAACTCTGCCGTGACGACGGAATCTCCCGTGGCGGATTCTGATCTCACCCGCGTGACTTGAGGAGCACCGTTGAGCAGACTTTCCAGAGGAAATGTGATGAGACGTTCCACATCCTCTGCGGCCATGCCCGGATTTTCGGTGATGATAACCACCAACGGAGCATTCAGATCAGGGTAGATGTCCTTCGGCATTTTTGTATAAGCGATTACTCCCCATAGGGATACCAGCATAACGAGCAGGATGGTCAAAAGCCTATGTTTCAGTGCATAATCGATTATTTTATCTATCATTCTTTTTTCTCCGTTGTTCAAAAGAGACCCGCATCAATGGATGCCGGCTTTTTTCAGGATTTCGTCATAAAGTTTGGATTTGAGCTGGAAATTTCCGATGGTCACGACCTCAGCGCCTTCCTCGATGCCACCCAGGATTTCCACAAAACCTCCGTTGCGGATCCCGGTTTTAATGATCTTTGGTATGTATTTCCCATCGACCTTGAGAAAAACGATGTTATCGTCTCCTTCGTCCAGGATTGCTTCCAATGGAAGAACGAGGACATCGCTTTGGTGGTTTAGCAAGATATTGATATCGGCAAACATACCGGGCTTAAGCTTATATTCCCTGTTTTCGACATCAGAACGCACGGTAATGGTCCGGGTTTCTTCGTTCAACACATCGCCGATGAAGCTGATTTTCCCTTTGAAGGTTTCTCCTGGATAGGCGGGAACCGTGGCTTCCACCTCCTGTCCGATCCGAATCTTCGCGATATCTCTTTCATAGATATCGGCATGGATGCAAAGCACAGAAGGATCCATGATGGTCAGTATTTCTGTTTCCTGGTCGACCATGGCGCCAAGGATGGCATTGTGTTCGATGATCTTGCCGCGTATCGGTGCATACAGCGTGATGATCGGATTGATCTGGTGTGTCTCAGCAATAGATTTGACTTGTTCTTCTGAAAATCCCAACAAGTGGAGTTTTTTTTCGGCTGCGTTCAGGTTGGCCTCTGCCACCTTATACTCTGCCTCACTGGAAAGAAAATCCTTTTGTGCGCCGACTCCTCGGTCATAAAGTCTCTTTTGTCGCTCATGATTCACCTTCGCCAACTCGTAATCCGCCATTGTTTTATAGAATTCCGATTTGGCCGATCCCACCTCTTCGCTTTGGAGGGTGACGAGCTTTTGTCCGGGATTGACCCAGTCTCCCAGGATGACATGGATTTCGGCGATTCGAGCAGAAAAGGGGTAGCTGACGATGGCCTTTTTTTGGGGATGGGCAAAGACTTTTCCCAAGGCTTGAAGTTGAGACTGGAGGGGTTTGAAGGAGGCTTGAACCGTCTGTATGTCGACGGCGCTTTCTTCTTCTGTGGATAATTCCACAACCGTATCCGGGCCCCAGGCTCTTTTTGCATTTCTGTTCGCGCCTCTTTTGCCGAATCCCTGGCCAACCGCCTGTCTTTTTTGCTGTCCTCTCCCTCTGCCCAGAGGCTGTTGGAGTTTTTGGGAATTCTCGTTTTGTGTTTGGGAAATCTCTTGCCCGGCATTTTCTGCATGGTTTCGTCCTTCTCGGCATGATATCCCGAGAGTGATCACCAATATTATCATCAAAACACGGATAATCTCTTTTCTCATTGTCCGTCTCCTTCTAGTTTTTGTCCGATGGATTTTTCCAGGGCTGCGATGGCCACGTCATAGTTGAACAGGGCGTCGGCATAAGATGTTCTTGCCTCGATCAACGTGCGTCTTGCCTCGATCAATTCGATTCCGCCTATTTCACCTTCCTGGTAGCTGAAAAGAAACATGTTGTACACCTCTTCGGCTTGAGCAAGTATCTCCTCTTCGAACAGACGAATCTGGTTATTGACTGTAACCGCATTCATGTAGGCCTCTCCCACCTCAAGAGTTATGGCGTTTTGCAGATGTTCGGCCTCCCTATTGAGGGCCAGGATGTTTGCCTCCGCTTCAGCTATCTTCCCTTTTTTGGGTTGCCAAAAGAAAAGAGGTATCGGGAAGGACAAGGTGAAATCCCAAAAGTCTCTTTCTCCTAGGATGCGGTGCTTGTTGACGCCCAAATCGAAATCGGGCAAATAGCTCATGTAGCCTTGTTTTTTAGTGAGATTTTCTCGTTCCAGTCCCAAATCGATCTTTTTGACCTCCGGGCGGAAGGCCAAGGCCCTGGTGATCAGTTCATCTTCATTCAAGTCGATCGGAGCCCTCTTGAGATTGCCCTGAATTTCGATGGGAGAATATTTTTTGCGCGCCAGTAAAAAATTCAGCATGGCTTTGGCCAGTCGAACATCGTTCGCTGCCGAACGCACTTCGTTGGCAGCTTTAGAGGATTCCACTCTTGCTCTTAGGGCTTCGACCTTGGCCACATCACCGGCTTCGTATTTTAGTTCCGCTTTTTGCAAAAAATCTTCAGCTAGTTGAAGGTTTTGCTGGGCATATTTGAGCTTTTCTTCGGAAAGGAGAAGATTGTAGAAGGCTTGTTTTACCTGAAAGACGATGTCCAATTTGAGGAGTTCCATGTCTTGGAGAAGTTCGCTTGCTTGTTTGGACGCAATTTTTCCTCGAATGCTTCTTTTGCCGGGGAATTCCAAGGCTTGACTGATCCCAAAATACCATTCCCCAGAGTTCCCGAACTGAAAAAGTTTTGGTTGAAGGTCCGAATCCCAATTGAGTGATGGCTGAGCCAATGCCTTTGCCTGGCTAATCCTGGCCAAGGAAGCGTTGTACTGCTGCATCGAGGACAAAACGAGTGGATTTTTTTCTATTGCGATGGAGATGCATTGGTCCAAGGTGAGCAAACCTTCCTCGATTGTTTGGGCCAACAGAAAAATCGGGAAACACAGTATGATGCATAATATGGTGGCTGCTTTTCTTTTTGCTGTCATTCGACCTCCTCTTTATAAGGGTTTGGATTGCCGGAGAAGGGAGGCTTCTCGGCTTTGAAAGGAGAGTGAATCAGGAGTGAGGAGGTGACCGGGAAGAAGGTTTGATAAAAAAGAATTGACAAAGAGCAGAGGTTTCGAAAATTTGAAGCGATTCAAGTGGCAAAAGCTGGGGGAGATGGAAAAAATGGATCTGAGCGGTCATCAACGTGGAATGTTGAAATTGGCAAGCCGGACAATTTTCGCTCCTTTTGAGCGTCACTTCTGTGTGAAAATAGTTGATTGTCAGCGTGAGGAACAGGAAGAGGAACAGGAAAGCGATGTTGAACTGATTTCTGTGGGACTTAGCCATAAAACCCTTTGAGGCAATAATATAAGGGAATGAAGGGGAAAATGTCAAATAGTATTAGGGTTTAAAGTTAGTTTTAAATCCTCCGTAAGCGGAGAGCCCGGGTGTTCCGTAGCCTTTGATCCATTCGTGCTGTTGATCCAGGACGTTTTCCACGCGGAGGTAAAGTTGTAAATTTGGGAGAATATCCCAGGATATGGCTGCGTCAAGCAGGGTGAAGGGGTCCATCTGAACTCTGGCCGCAATCCAATCGATCCATTCCATGTCCTCCCTTGCCCCGAGATGGGTTAAAGTAAGTACAAAACGCCCTTTGACTAAAAATCCGAAATTCAGATTGGCCGTGAACTTTTCTTTCGGCCTTCTTAGGAGTGCTTCATCCGTATCCAGGTCTTTTGCCACTGTATGGGAGTATGAGGCGGAAAGGGCGAGATTTTCGGCAGGAGTCAGTTCGAAAAAAAATTCCACCCCCTTCGAAGATGCCTTGGTTATGTTGATGTAGCCTCGGGTATAGTCGTATTCGATGAGGTTTTCGAAGCGGCTGGAGAAGTAGGTTCCGCCTAGATGGACTTTTCCATCCCAAAGATCCTGCTCGATCCCTGCGTCCCAGCTGTTTGTCTCTTCGGGTATGAGGTTTTCGTTCCCGATAGGTCCCCAGATATTTGCCGGAGCATAGAGCTGGTAGAGGGAAGGGGATTTGAATCCTGATCCAAAGGTTGCTTTCAGCTTGGTGTTTGTCTGTTGGATGAAAAAAGCTGGTGCGATCCTGTAAGTTGTCGAACGGCCGGATTGGCTGTGGGAATCCAGCCGAATTCCTGTCGTCAGAAAAAACACTCCTGCCAATCTCATTTGATCCTGGATGTAGATCCCTGAGTTGTGGGCTTTTTTAGGCGGAAAAAAGCTTGTGGAAGGTCCCCAAATACTCTCAGAGGAATAGCTGGATTCTCCTTGTTCTTGCTGGTATTCTGCACCGAAAGTCAAGGTGTGGGACTTGTGCAGAAAAAGGTTGTTCTGCCAGTCCAGTTCGGTCAAACGGCTTTTGTAGCGTGAACGGTCTGCATCGAACGGATGTTGCTCATCCGTGGGATTGTCTGTTTTTCTGTTAGAGTGAACATGGGAGAGAGTTAATTTTTGTTCCCATCTGTTTTTGAGGAAAAGCCCTCGGATATGTCCCTTTAAATAGAACGTATCATATGTCTGGGTGTTGTTGGGATCGTCTCCGAAGGCGCTCCCGTAATTGTCGATATCGGACTGAGTGCCGATGAACCGGGCTGAAAAATCCAGATCGATATTATCGGAAGCTTTGTAGCCTGCTCTGGCAGACAGGGAAAGATTTTTGTATCCATCCGCTTCGCTATTTCCTTCGAGGGCGGCATTGGCCGCTGAAAAACCTTGGGATGTTAAGGTCGATGCCCAAAAGGAATAGTGAAGTTTTTCCATGCTTCCGGTCAATCCGGCAGAGCCGGAAAATGTTCCGTAGGAGCCTCCGAAGGAGGAAAGATGAAACCGAGGTTTCCCCTCGCCTTTTTGCGTGATGATGTTGATCACTCCGGCCATGGCATCGGAACCGTAAAGGGGACTTTGGGGACCCCGGAGGATTTCGACACGTTCGATGCCCTCCACGCTGATATGTGAGAAATCATAGGTCCGGCTGGGAGTGATGGGATCATTGACCTCGACTCCGTCTATCATCACAAGTGTATGCTCGGAGTTGGCTCCCCGAAGCATAACGGATGCCGAACTGCCAAGAGGTCCAGATTGGAGGATGGATACTCCCAGGACCTGCTGGAGCGCCTCGAGGATGAATGTTTTTTTCGTCTGCTCCAATTCTGCTTTTGTGATGACTGTGACTGAGGTTGCAATTTCTTTTGCAGGTGTAGCGATCCGACTGGCGGTGACGATGATCTCATGCCTGAGATCGGTCTTTTGTGTCTCTTCTTTTTCGGTTAGCAACCCAAACGGTGGGAGTGTGGCGATGAGGACAAAGGCGAGAATTTGATTCCACATGGATATCCTCCTTGAACTTTTGCCCCCGGTTTGTTTAGCAAAAAAAATCGACCCGACCTTCCTCCCGAAGATGGGCATTGTCAGCTTATGGGAGGTCTCCTGACTCTCGGATCGTCCTTCTTCCAGGCCTTCCCATTCCCTCGAGGAGAGAACAGTGGCTAGTCTGGAATTTGTCCCCGATTACAGTAGCGGGGGCTGTGTCCGTCTTTCACGGACTTCCCTGCCCGATAAGCCGTTCAAATTCACATGTCAAAGACGAATGCAGGATAACACAATTTTTCCCATAAAAAAAGGGGAATAAATAGAGAGGCTGCCTTCTACCTGATGGTGGAATCGGCAGCCTTTGAGGGGATGGATTAAGAGGTTAAGGGATCTATGTGAAATCCTTCGCTAAAAGGAGGGAAAAAAAGGAGGGAGTTTCTTGTTCGTTGTTCTCTCGCTTTTTTCATCGTTTTTGTCATTCCATATATATATACGCGTGTTTTGGATAAAAAGTTGCTGAATTTGAAAAAAATCACGACTGGTTTTATCTTTTTTGGAAAAACACTGAAAAACTGGACCGGGAAAGGGAAGGGAAGACCGGTTTTTTCAAAAAAAGAATAATGGAAAAGACAGGTCTTAAAAAGGAGTGTGCATATAATTGCTTGAAAGGAAAGAAATTAGACAAAAAAACCTGGAAACTTAAATTTATTTGACCCCTTTTGGAAACCTTTCTATTATTATATCACAAAAAGAAAGGAAAATTCAACGATTATTTTTATTTTTTTTTAAAGTGTTATGTTTGCTTGGACAAAAACACATATTGTGCCTGAAAATAGGCTTTTCTGTCCGATTTTTGACGGGAATAAAAAAAACACGACTTTGACTGGAATAAGGATTTTTTTTAGAATGAGGCGAGAGATCCAAAGGAGTAACATTATGGACAAGGAATCTTTTAGGCGCCATGGGTATCGATGCGTAGACTGGTTGGTGGATTATTTTGAAAATATCGCAGAACTTCCTGTCAAACCTCATCTCGATCCGGGAGATATTCGCAAAAAACTTCCGGAGAAACCGCCAGTCCAGGGGGAATCTTTGGATTCTGTTTTTCAAGATTTTCAGGACATCGTCCTTCCTGGGATTACGCACTGGCAACATCCTTCCTGGTTCGCTTACTTCCCTGCCAACAACAGCCCTCCTTCCATCCTGGCAGAAATGCTCACGGCCGGGATTGGCGCGCAGTGCATGGTCTGGCAGACCTCCCCTGCTGCCGCGGAATTGGAAGAGGTCGTTTTGGACTGGCTGCGCCAAATGCTGGGACTGCCAGAGGATATGTCCGGTGTCATCCAGGATACGGCTTCCACGGCCACGCTTGTCGCCCTTCTTACGGCAAGAGAGAAAGTGACGGATTTTGAGGCTAATTTAGCGGGGATCCAGAACACTCTGACGGTCTATGCTTCGGAAGAAACACATTCCAGCATCGAAAAGGGCGTGAAAATCGCCGGATATGGCAAAAAAAACCTCCGGCTTATTCCGACCGATGATAGTTTTGCCATGATTCCTGAAAAGCTCGAAGAGTCCATCGTCGAGGATAAAAATAAAGGATTTCAACCCGCCTGTGTTATAGGAACAGTCGGCACCACTTCCTCCACCGCGGTGGATCCGTTGGCCCCCATCGGAGAGATCTGCCGTCGCCATAACGTGTGGTTCCATGTGGATGCCGCTTTTTCCGGAACTGCCGCTATTCTTCCCGAAAAAAAATGGATGCTGGATGGAGTGGAACATGTGGATTCTTTTGTGTTCAATCCTCACAAATGGATGATGACGAATTTTGATTGTTCGGCCTATTTTGTGAAGGACTCAGGGGCTCTGATCCGGACCTTCGAGGTCCATCCCGCGTACCTCAAGACCGGAGTGGATGCCGAAGTGAAAAATTATCGGGACTGGGGCATCCAATTGGGCCGGCGCTTCCGGGCGCTCAAGCTTTGGTTCGTGATCCGTTCCTATGGGGTGGAAGGAATTCAAAAGATCGTACGGGAGCACATCCGGTTGGCCGGGATGGTCAAGGAGTGGGTGGAACAGGACGATCGATTCGAGCTAATGGCTCCTGTGCCCGTGAGTTTGGTCTGTTTTCGTCTTAACGACGGCCGTGATGAGGATCGGCTGAATGAGTTGAATAAAGAATTTCTAGAGAGGTTGAACCGGACAGGAAAATTGTTCCTCACCCAGACATCGCTTAGGGGAAAATATGTATTGAGGATGTCCATTGCGGCCAGGTTGACCGAAGAGAAGCATGTGCGGGAAGCCTGGAAACTGATCAAAACGATAGCAGAAGAGTTGTTGTCTTGAAATTCAAGATAGATCCTGGAATTTTTGGAACTTTTCCAGATCTTCAAATCGGTGTTGTGCATGCCAAGGAGGTGGACAATCGGGGACATTGCCCAGAGGTCCTGGAGAAGATCAACAAGATCCAAGGAGAGATCAGACGCGATTTCGATAAGGAGACATTGGCAGATTGCCCGAAGATCCAGAATTGGAGGAAGGCCTATAAAGCTTTTGGCGCCAAGCCGAAAAAACATCAAAGCTCGGTGGAAAACCTTTACAGGATGACCCTGGAGGGAAGTGTTCTGAGGTCGATCAACACGCTGGTGGACATCTATAATTGTGTTTCCCTTAAACACATGGTCCCTATCGGGGGGGATGATCTGGCACAGGTTGAGGGAGACATCGTTCTCAGGTTTGCAAAGGGAGAGGAACCTTTTTTTCCTCTGGGATCTAAGGAGATGCAAAAAGCCCGAGCGGGAGAAGTGATCTATGCAGACGAAAGGGAAGTTTTATGCCGGCGTTGGAACTGGCGGGAGAGCGAAAAAACGAAGATGTCCGAAGAAACTCAAGATGTGCTTTTGGTGTGCGAAGGGCTTCCTCCATTGACCGCAGAAGATATCAGACAAACTGCCAAGGATTTGGGCCAAATGGTAAAAAATCATTGTGGTGGGGAGATAGAAATAGCCGAATTAGGGATTGCCAGCAATGAGTTTGAGCTTTGAACGAATCCTTCCCAACAAAACATCCGCGACCATTTCGGCTCCTGCCCTGTTGAGGTGCACGCCATCGATGGTGTAATGAAAGCCTCTCTCTGTCGCCACTTTTGCCGATTCTTCAGGAGACTTGATGACAAAAGCATCGAAGATCACTCGAAAAACGCTCTTAGGGATATAGGGGGAGACATTTTTCGTGGCAAGCTGGGAGATAAAATGTTCCCTCAAATCGACAAATTCGACTTTGGGGTAGAGCAGAGAAAGGCCATGAATTATTTCAGAGAGAACAGCCAATTCCATGTTCCATGCGTTGTGGATATCCTCTCCTATCAGAAGAGGTGGAAGAACGAAAATATGGGTAAAATCGTTCTCCAATAATTCCAAAAGAGAGCGATAATACTGATAGAATTGCGCGTGATCTTTTGCCCAAGGCTGTTTTCGCAGGCGTTTTAAGAGCCGGAGAGGCCAGCTGGTTTTAACGACTACGTCATTCACGCCTATCCAGAGAAATCCTATGTCCATAGAGGTCGAGAAGCCCATCTTGTGTACGCGGCGAAAAAGGCTAATCACCGTGTCTCCGCCTTTGCCATAATTGAAAAACTCATGTGAGGACAATTTGTTTTGGAGAATGTCATAATAGGAAACCCCGGCGATCCCTTCTGTCAAGCTGTCTCCGATAAAGGCAATTTTCATCCGGGTTTTATCCATAGTACCTCTTCAGAACTCTCCTCGCATTCAGTGTGACCCACTTGCTGGGTTTGCCTTTAGATTCGATGTTGGCTTGAAAACGGCCATTATACGTGTCGTCAAGAAGCCATTTCCCCTGTTCATTTTGTTTGGATAGGAGTAGATCCATCGCCTCTTGCATCCTGTCGTCTCGAATCCCCAGTCTGGTAAGGATGAGCGACATCTCCAAAACATCGGTATCCCACATCCAGGGAAACCAGAGCCGGGTCCATTTTGGCTTGGCCGATCGATCGAGATCGTGGCTTCTTTTATACACATGATGTTTCAGGAGAAATTCTGCGGCATTCTGGATAAAGATCTTTATGTTTTTTGACCTTCTCCGTAGAGGAATTTCTGCAAGGGCTTTAAGCCCCTTCACCACACCCAGAAAACAGGTGTGTTTTCCCCAGCATTGTTCGAACCGGTCATACGGCCATCTCCTGGGAGCTATGCTTCCCCCATCATCGAATCTCTGGTATGTTGTGATCCAATCGATAGCCTGGCGTACTCGGGGATCATCCATATACCCGAATCGGATCAGACCCCACGCCATGTTGCCTGTAAGACATGGAATGACTCCACTGGAATACCCCCCTCCTTTTACGCTGCCTCTGCAGGAAAATCCCCCGCTTTTCCTGTCTTGAGACCAATCCAGGATAAATTCACAGGCCTTTTGTATGCGCGGATCTTCGGGATCGGCCATCAGTTCCGCAAGGATAATGAATGTCCATACCGACCCTTTGTATTTTGTGCGCACATAAAAGTCCTCGGGCTTTTCCCAATATCCTCCGGGAGATTGTTTGGCCAGCAGTTTTGGGATCGCTCCGGATGTCATGATGTCTTTACGAGTACCGAGGACTTCGGGATCGGACTCTGGGTTTTCCAACAGTTCCGTTAAAGTCAAGTATCGAACAGAAGGGTTCTTATCCTCCAAAAGCCAGGGCGTTGCGTCGGCATGGAGCAGGTCTTTCCAGGTGGTCATTCGATTTCGGTTTTATATTCGAGTTGGCCCTCTGGATCCACGAACCGG
>Ga0307445_10000872_pt1 | contig 16718 bp, 13 predicted proteins | sample SalMarSW160330MG_FD_202147 | JGI IMG/M metagenome (GOLD analysis project Ga0307445, IMG submission 202147) | Salt marsh sediment microbial communities from the Plum Island Ecosystem LTER, Massachusetts, United States - SW1603-30 | ecosystem: Environmental > Aquatic > Marine > Intertidal zone >...
TAGGTCATCCGTTGTCCCGATCGCAAACAGGTCCTGCGCGGGGAAATACTCGGCCCACGTGCCGTTGGATCCCATCATGTACCAAACCGATCCTTCCGCGGTCGGGAAGACGATCATGCCGGACGCATAGTACAACCCCTTGATTCCCTGCGGCACTTCCAGCATCCGATTGAGCGTTTCCGGATTTTGGAAAAGATCGCCGTCCTTCAGCCGCCCGAGAAACAGTCGCAGGTCCGCGATGGTGGAAATCACGCCTCCCCCGCCCCAGTCGAAAGAGAAATCCACGCCTCCGCTCATGGCGGGCTCATTCCACGCCCAGACATCCGCGATCTTTCCGGCGTCATCCCCGTCCGGAAGGGCGGCGTCGCCGATCAGGTAGGTGTCCCGCATCCCCGCCGGGTCGAAGATGCGTTCCCGGAGCGCCTCCGCCAGGCTGCGCCCGGTCTTCCGCTCGATAACCAGCCCCAGCAGGAGATAATTCGTGTCGCTGTAATGGAAACCCTTCCCGGGCATCCACAGGGCGTGTTCGTTCATTCCCGCCAGGTAGAAATTCAGCAGGCCAGCCATCCGGTCGGCGGGATCGTTCCGCCAGGCCGCCTCATTCCACGCGAGCCATCGGCGCCGGAACAAGTAATCGTCAGGATGGCATTGCGCCGGAATGTTCTCCAGCGTGCAGCGCACAAGCGGCGCAAGTCCGAATTGGCTGTCGAAGGCCAGCTTACCGATCAGGGAATCGGGGGCGGCGCCCTCGGCCGTTCCGGGCATCAGCGACACCGGCGCAACAGGGTCGTCGAAAAACAGATCTCGCAGTCCGGAAGTCTGATTGAGGAGATGCCGGAGGGTGATTTCGTGCGCATGCGATTCGCCGTTCTGTTTGTGGAGTTCCGGCAGGACGTCCGCAGGCAAGACGTCCAATTCCGGAAGGGTGGCATCGATTCCCTTTGAACCAAACGCCCCCTCCTCCGCCAGCTGGTGGATCACCGCCGCCGTCATGGCCTTCGCGACGCTGGCGATGAAAAACGGCCGGTCCGCCGTCATGGGAAAGCCCGAATCCACCCGCGCGAGCCCGGCCGCACCCGAATAGGTGAACGAGACCGCCGGCACCTCGATGTACAGCACCGCATGCCGGTTGACGATGCCATTGCCGTCCCGGACGCTGGATTCCAGCAGCGCGTCGAGCTCCATCGTTGCACGGTCCGCGTCGAATTTCGCCGGAGCAGGTCCGCAACCGGCGAGCAGCAGGGTTCCCGTCAGGGCCAACGCCGTCCAGAGGGCCGCCGACAGCATACGCGGCCGATGGTTTCTTTTCGTTTCCATTTCAATTTCCTTTTAACCGGCAGCCGGGATCGACCATCCCGGCCGCAGGGGATTATTCCAACGGTATGGAAAAATCCGCACTTCCGCCGACCCGCCGCGGGATCAGCATCGGCCCGCATTTCGCCGGGCGGATGCCGCCACTTGTAAGTCTACGCAAAGACTTTCCATCCGCTCACTCGTACCGGAACCGCAGCACACCGACCGCGATAAAAAGAACCGCAAAACCGCACAACACGCCCACCACGGGAAGCACTCCCGCCAGATCCTGTCCGCGCAGCAGGATGTTGTTCATGCCGATCATCGACCAGGTCGTGGGCAGCGCCAGCGTGATTTTCTGAACGACGTCCGGGAAAAGCTCGCGCGGGTACCAACAGCCGCCGAGCATCGCCATCGACATTCCCAGCGCCAGACTTAATCCGCCCGCCTGGGCTTCGGTTGTGATAAACGTGCCCAGCATGGTGCCGAAGGCGACGGCCGCCAGGCCAAATGCCGTAAACATCGCCAACGTCGCCGCCGGATGATTCCACCAGGGCAGCCGGAAAACCAGCGTGCCGACCAGGGCCAGGATCATCATTTGCACCATGGCCGTTGCCAGCTGGCCCGCAATGGTTCCCAGCAGCGCGACGGTCTTGCTTACCGGCGCGCTGATCAGGCGCCGCAATGTGCCCTGCCTTCGTTCGAAGGCGAACAGGGATGAGATCCCAAGCAGCGGGATGAACACCCAGGTGATCAGCTGTCCGGCGGATGCCTGGGCTTGGGAAGTCAAGGTTGCCGGATCGGCCCCCGCCGTTCCCGGTTTGGTCACCACGATCCGGTCGGGCTGCTCGGCGAACAACGCCTGGGCATCGGCCTTCGCCGAATCGTAGAAGGTCTGCCGCGCGGCGGCATCCGCGAACGGCCGGATCTCCTCCGCCGCGGCGGTGACGATCCCGGCGGCCTGCAACGATCTTCCCACCGAACCCAGTGCGGCCCGGACCGCCTGCTGTGCGGCGATGGAATCCGTATTGCCGGCCGCGGTGGTGAATTCCAGATCGATGGCCTCCCCATGGGTGCGCGCCCCTTCCAAACCGGCGGGGATGACCAGGATGGCCGGCGCTTCCCGCTCTTTAAACCGGGCCTGCGCATCCTCCATTCCCGTCAACTCCACGCGCACCGTGGCCGAACCTTCGAGCGCTGCGATCAGATCCTTCGCCAGCTCCCCACCGTCCTGATCCACAACCAGCAATGGTATCCGGGAGTCATTATCCGATCCATAGGCGGATCCCACCCCGAAATTGATCACCATCGTAAATACGACCGGCAGGACGAGGAAAAAAAGCCATTCACCCCGCGAGGAGAATCGGATCACCGTGTCCTTCCAGGCGATGGCGAGTATTTTTTTCATGTCATTTCTCCTATGCACTCATGGTTTCCCGTTCGCCGGCCGTTGCGAAGCCGCCTTCCCTACCCGACGGCATGGGCCGGAAGGAAAACGCGCGGGAGGAGCCGTCAGCCGCGTAGGATGCTCCGGCGGCGGAAAATCCAGACCGACACAAGGAAGAGCACGACCGCCATGACCAGCAGGCCGGCCAGTGTTCCAAGGAGTTGCGGCAGACCGTCACCCAATCCGAGCGCGACAAATCCGTCGAGTCCCCAGGCGTTGGGCGTGATTTTTCCGACAAGGCGGAACCAATCCGGCATCCCCGATACGGAGACAAAATTGCCTCCCAGCACGCCGAAGGTAAGCATCATCGCCGATCCCGCGGTGGTGACCTGGCCCGGGGTGCGGGCCAACGCCGCCAGCAGGATGCCCCAGGCCGTCGCCGCCGCGGCTAGGGAAACCACCAGCGCCGAAAGCGCGAGCGGATCCCCGAAGGTGACGTGGAACAACACCACGTTGATTCCCATCAGAATGGCCATTTGCGCAAGCGCCGTCAGGTATATTCCCAGCATCTTCCCGCCCAGGATTGCGGCTTCCCCGATGGGCGCGCTGGAAAGCCGCGCGAGGGTACCGGTATCCTTTTCGTCCAGGAGGCTTTTCCCGCCCAGGGAGACGGTGAACATCAGGAAGAAAATCGCCATCGACGGGCCGAAGTACGCCATCGGGTCGAAGTCCACGGCCTCGGAGGTCGCTTTTTCCGTGGACATCAGCCGGATCGAAGCCCCGGAATCTCTTTCCGCCGCGGCGCGTTCCCCCACCCGCACTCCGGTTTCCTGCGCTTGCGCGGGAGTGATCATGCCCGCCGCGATCAGCTCCTCCACCGCGACCTGGCCGCTTACTCGACCCAGCGCGATCTGCTGGATGAAGGATTCGACGATCGCCGTGACGACCTGCGCGGATACTTCGCGCTCAGGATTGGCATACACCTCAATCCGTCCCTTTTCCGGCGCTTCCCCCGTGCCGGTGATCGAATCCGTAAATCCGGGCGGGATGATGACGGCCGCGGCGGCATCGTTTTCATCCACCAAAGCCCGGCCGGCGGCGGCGTCATCCGCCGTCTGCGGATCGAGGAGGCCGCCCAACTCCTCGGAGGAGAAGGCCGCAACCAGTCTGCCGCCGATATCTCCGGCATCCTGATTGACGATGACTACCGGAATATCCGCCAAGGTCGGGCCGGAGGGGCCGGTCAGACGTCCGCTCACCAGCGCCATCCCGAAGGTCAATACAACCGGCGCGACCAGCATCAGGAGCAGCCCCGTCCGATCGCGGAAGGCAACGGTCAAATCTTTGAAAGCAATCCGCAGGAATTTCATCGTCCGTCTCCTAATCCCGCAGCGCGCGGCCGGTGAGGTGCAGGAACACCGCTTCGAGGTTGGGTTCGCGGACGTCGATCCCGACCACTTTGACGCCGCGCGCGTTGGCCACACCGATCACTTCGGGCAGCGAAGCGTTGGCGTCGTCGGCCACGAGGAGCACGGTATGATCCTCGGCGCGTGCGCTGCGCACGCCCTTAACCTTGCCGAGCGCTTCGGCCAGTTCGGGCCCGGCGTGCTCGGAGGGGATCTTGAGTTCGATCTCATCCTGGCGGCCGACCAGCCGGGTGAGTTCGTCGAGCGTTCCCAGCGCGATCAGCTTTCCATGGTCGATGATCCCGATCCGCTGGCTGAGTTCCTGGGCTTCCTCCATATAGTGGGTGGTGTAGAGAACGGTCATCCCCTGCGCATTGAGCGCCTTGACCATTTCCAGGATGTTGCGCCGGCTTTGCGGATCGATGCCGACGGTCGGCTCGTCAAGAAACACCAGTTTGGGTTTGTGCAGCAACCCGGCCGCGATATTGATCCGGCGTTTCATCCCGCCGGAGTACGAATCCACCCGGTCGTTCCCGCGGTCCGTGAGGCCGACGGTTTCGAGGATCGCGTCGATCCGGCTCCCGAGATCCTTCCCGCCCAGGCCGTACATCCAGCCCCAGAAGCGGAGATTTTCACGCGCCGTAAGACTCGGATACAGTGCGATATCCTGCGGAACTATTCCGATCGCGTGTTTGACCGCCTCGGAATCCGTGCGGACCGAGTGGCCGTCGACCGTGGCGTCGCCGCCGGTCGGTTTCAGCAAGCAGGAGAGCATCCCGATAATGGTGGTCTTTCCGGCGCCGTTCGGTCCGAGCAGGCTGAACACCTCGCCGCGCCGGATTCCGAACGAGACTCCTCTGACGGCGGGTTCGGCCGCGCCGGAATATTGTTTGACAAGATCCTGGACTTCCAGAATGAGTGGCATGGGACCTCCCGAAATTGGACTTACTGAAATATACGCTTCGCGCGCGTATCGCGCATCGGCCGGGAGGTCTATTGCGGGGTCACATCTTCGGCTGGGAGGGGGTCACAGGGTAGAGCAGGAGGGTGCCATGCGACACAGACGATGGACTATGGCCGATTGTTGTTTAGGATGGGTTACGCTTATAGATACGCATAATTATCCGTGCAGCCGCTCCGATCCCTCTCCGCGCTTCGCCCCGGAAGGCCATCGGATCTACGCTCCTCTCCCCTTCCCGCATTGTCGCTGTCCTAACCCCCTCTCCCCGCCTCATCCTCGGAAGACCATCGAGGCTTCGGCACCCCTCACCCCCTTCCCCTTACGGGGAAGGGGGTGAGGGGTTGGGGGTGAGGGGGTTAGGACAGGATGCGATAAAATTCGCGCCACAACCAAAGGGGGATAACATGAAACGCTCCATTCATTCTTTGCAGGGAATTCCAGACGGGAAGTTCCGAGAAGCCCGGCGGCTGCGCCGGGAAATGACTGATTCGGAACGAAGACTATGGACACGGTTGAGAAGAAACCAATTAAATGGTTTGCACTTCAGGCGCCAGCATGTCCTTTTCGGGTTTATCGTCGATTTCTATTGCATCAAGGCCAAATTGGCGGTCGAAGTGGACGGGGGAGTCCACCTCGATCAAAAGCAGCAGGATGTAATACGCGATGGAATTCTATCTTCAAAAGGTATCGAGGTATTTCGAGTAACCAATGAGCAGGTTGATCGCTCAATCGAGGATGTGATAAAAAAGGTTTCAGAATTATGCGATCAGCGAAATAATCTAGCGGAGATAGAAAAATGAACATCAAATAATAACCGTCTCCCCCTTCCCCATACGGGGAAGGGGGAGACGGTTGGGAGAGGGGGTTAGGGCAGGAACACGCGCGAAGAGTGATTAACCTTCTTGCGTGATCGTAGAGGTAGGCGAGGAAAAGGGGAAAGAGGGAGAGAAGGGGTCAGGTTTTACAAATTTTTCGTCAACGCCAAAGGCGCCCATTAACACCGCAGCCATGGTCGATGGTCGATGGTCGATCGTCTATCGTCCATCGTCGGATTTCTATATCACACCCAACGCCCTCGCCTTCATCGCCGCCTCGGTGCGGTCGGCGGCTTCGAGCTTGGAGAGGATATTGGTCAAGTGATTCTTTACCGTGCCCTCCGCGATCACCAGCTCGGCGGCAATCTCCTTGTTGCTTGCCCCGCGCGCCACCAGCCGCAGGACTTCGATTTCCCGTTCCGAGAGCGGCTCGGCCAGCGCGTCCGTCGGCCGCGGGCTGAGGCGCGCAAATTCCGAAACCACTTTGGCCGCCACGGACGGCTCCAGGAAGGATTCCCCGCGCGCCGCCAGCCGGATCGCCTCCACCAGCTTCGCTGATGGCGTATCCTTCAACAGGTAACCGACCGCCCCGGCGCGCAGGCCTTCGAACACGTTTTCGTCGTCGTCGAAGGTGGTGAGGACAATCACTTTGGCATCCGGCTGCCGGGCTTTCAGGCGGCGCGTCGCCACCGCGCCGTCCATCACCGGCATCTGCAGATCCATCAGGATGATATCCGGCTTTTCGGCATCCGCCAGACGCAGCGCTTCCTCGCCGTTCCCGGCTTCGCCCACGACTTCCAAGCCCGCCTGGACCGAAAGCAGAGTCCGCAACCCTTCCCGGAACAAGGCTTGATCATCGACAATGAGAATGCGGATGGATGCCATGCTGCTCCTTCCAGAACACTTTCCAATCTTTGGCCGGAAAGTGAAAGATCCCTTTACTGGATTATCATATCACTCCGGGAAAAAGCCGCACCGGATCACCGCCCTTGTGAAAAAACGCGCGGGAACGACGCCGGTAGGTCGAAACCGGATTCATATATAATGAAAGACAAATTGGAGGACCCATGAAACGACTTTTCCTTTTTACACTCATCCTCGCCGTACTGATGCTTGCCTGCAACCTGCCGGGACAGGAGACGCCGGTCCCCGGGACCGGTATGCCGCCGGCGGCGACGGAGACCCCCGCCTTGATGGAAACACCCACCATCACCATGACCCCGACGATCGAAACCAACGTTCAGTGCAATGAACTGTCGTTCTACCTGGATCCCGCCCTGGCATCCGGCCACAACTGTGAGACGGTTCCCGAAAACACCGAGGTCGATCCCTGGCAAACCCCCGAATACACGGCGGTTACGCTCTCAGGGTATGTGTTGCCTGATCAACCGTTCTTTCAACGCATCCATGTCTACCGCCTGGCGGAGTTTCTGACATTGCGCCCCCAGGCATCCGCCAGCGTGGATTCCCTCAAGGCGCTGATCGCCGGCGGCGCCCCCGGCCCCGACGCGCTGCCCGTGTTGGATCTCTTTGGCGCCGCGCAGATTTTCCACGCCCAATATCAGGTGGTTTCCTTTGCCAGCGGCAGCGGGATCCGGTTCATCTCCGAATACGCACAATTCTATGCGCCGATCAACAACAACGATATGTTCTTAATCTTCCAGGGCCTTACCAGCGATGAACAATATTACATTTCGGCCGTTCTGCGGATTTCGAATCCGATCCTGCCGGCGAACGCCGATAATCCGCCCGGCGGGCTGAGCTGGGAAGACTTCGGCAACCAGTACGCCGCTTATGTCGCCGATATCACCACCCAATTGAACGCCCAATCCGAAGCCGCGTTCATTCCGAGCATCACCCTGCTGGATGCGCTGATCGGAAGCTTCACCATTACTCCGTAGCACTCCGGATGCGATCGGCGATCGCATCCGGACAATCGTCACCCATCCCGGCCGCACGGCCTGTGAAGAAACCACCGCTCCGTATCCACGCCGGGCGGTGGTTTCTTCATGAGAGATAGGCATTGCACCGCGCGCGGCCTCTGCATGCATTTTCTTCCCTACCGTGATCCGGATTCCGCCGTCCGCCCGATTGCTTCCGCCGTAAAAGCTCCAAAAAACCTCTATAAATATCCCAAGGCGCCGATAATCGGTATATAGTGGAAGTTGGACGGGAAAGGAACAAAAACGATCATGAAAAGGTTGCTTGCATTTTTCTTCCTTGGGCTTTTCTGCGCGCTTTTTTCCGCATGCACCCCCACGCCGGGATCCCCGGATATCTACGATCCGGGTTGCTCATCATGGGCCCTGATCGAGGCCGTCAATCAGGCGAATATTGATCCAGGACCGGCGGTCATCAACCTGGAGGCGGATTGTGAATACCCGTTTGCGATCGCCGATAACACCCAGACCATCAACGGCGTCGCTATCACCAGCGCATTACCCGCCATTACCAGCGATATTTCGCTCGTGGGCAACAACGCCACCCTTGCCACCACCATCGGATTGGGGCCAGACGCTCCGCGCTTCGGGTTTTTCCTGGTCCAGCCGAATGGATATCTGCGGATGGACGATCTGACGATACGTCACGGATGGCGTTCTCTTGGCGGAGCCATCTACATCAACCGGGGAAGTGTCTTTGCCAAATCGATTCTTTTCTACAACAATATTGCCGAAGGGCAGCTACCGGGCATCCCCGGCAAGGGCGGCGCCATTTACAACCGGGAGGGGAGATTAACCGTTCTCCACAGCAGCCGGTTCGAGTACAACGACACAACCAAGCTTTATTCCGAAGGAGAAAAGACGGCCGGCGGGGGTATTTTTTCCAGCAATGGTTTCCTTTTAATTTTGAATAGCTCCTTTACCGGGAATGGCGCGTCGCAGGGGGGAGCTATAGGCCTATGGAGATCCGAAGGCGCGGAAGGCCTTGATGGGGTGATAATATCCGGAAGTCAGTTTGCTCAAAATACCGCGGTAACAGCCGGTGCGATCTATGCCGAGGGCGAATATACACCCTTCTACATCTCAAGCTCCAATTTTATGGAAAACCAAGCGGCCGAACTGGGCGGAGCGATCCAGATCAAGGATTCCATCCTGGATCTGGGGTATAGCGATTTTTCAGGGAATGAGGCCGACAGCTGCGGAGCAGTGGACAATTCCACGGATTCAGAAATGATCGTTTCCGGCGTCACCTTCGAATCCAACATCGCAAGCGAGTCGGGTGGCGGGCTTTGCCATGAAGGCAAATCGCTGAGGATCAGCAACAGCCGGTTCTTGTCCAATCTATCCGGAGCCTATGGGGGAGGTATTTATGCGACTCGTTCCTTCTCCATACGAAATTCCACCTTAGATACCAACCAGGCTGTGGAATATGGCGGCGGGGTTTATACGAGCGATACTGTGGCCATTAACGGTTCATCATTTTCGTCCAATACGGCTTATAGGGGAGGTGGTCTGTATGCCGGGTGGCTTCCTGGAATTTCGGACGGGCCGGACATAACCGTTGGAATCCACCAAAGCACCTTCTATGCCAATAAGGCGGGAAGTTCAACTGGCCATTGGGATCCGGTCGGGGGCGGGATTGCCTTTGCGGGCATAAATCTGGACATCGATCAGAGCACGATCTGGCGCAATCAATCCCAGATGGGAAGCGGCGTGTACGCGTCCAGCGGAAGAATAAATATCGTCAACAGCACCATCTCGATGAACCAATTTGGAAACGGAGCCGGGCTGTATCTAACCGGCGGCGTGGAGTCTTCCTTTTTACACGCAAGCATCGTTGACAACCAGTCCTCAAGCGGTAGCGCGACTCTGGTTGTGTCCGGCCCGACGACATTTAAGAATACGATCGTGATCAGCATGGCAGGCGACATGCCAGGATGTCAGTTTTCCGGCCCGGGACCCATTTCCGCTGTCGGTGAAAATATGAACAATGACGGTTCCTGCACCGGCTTCAGCCTGATCACGTCGATCCACGGCGTGAACGGTTTGGCCGATAACGGCGGTCCCACACTCACCCATCCGCTGACCACCAGCAGTCCAGCCGTCGATGCGGCCGCGGATTGCGGCGGCCTGACCGTGGACCAGCGCGGCGAACCCCGCCCGTACGGGGCCCTTTGCGATCTCGGCGCTTATGAACTCGGCGCGTATACTCCAAATCCTCCGCCGCCGCCTTTGCCGGAAAATCCCCTGCCGGTAATAACAGATACTCCGCCGGCGGCCCAGGGTCTCTGCGAATACCGGGCCATTCAGAATGCCAATTGCCGGGAGGGCGACGACGCCCGCACTTCGCTCATCGCGGTCCTGAAGCAGGGGGAAGTATTCCAACTGCTATCCCTCAATCCGGAACTCACCCATGGCTTGTTCGAGATCCCGGACGGCAGGTCCTGCTGGGTGTGGCTGCCGTTGATGGAAGGTCCGCCTGATCCGAGGCAAAGCTGCAATGCCACCATCAACGATCCGCCGGACTACATCCCCGTCCCGCCAGCATGCTCCGCCGACCTTCCGGAAGGTCAATGCGAAGCTGCAGGCGGGACGATGTCCGGCGGCGCTACCACGGCACCGAGATGCGTTTGCCCTACATCGGTAAAATTACATCCCCGGATTTCACCTTTTCTTTCCAAGGATCCGGGAGACCCTTCCGCCGATCCGCGCTTGCTATCCTGTTCCGCCGGAGCACGCAGGGAATAGAGGAAATATCCCGGCTGGGATAGGCGAATCGGCGATATTAATTTCCATTGGTGGGGGAATTAATCGTCCGCAAAACATATGAAGCCAGGAAATGGATCCCCCGATGCCTCGACGGGGGATCCATCTACTTGAAAGGTAGATCCACCATCAGCTTCACCCCGCCGTCGGGATTTACGCTGATTTCCATCGTCCCTTTCAGCAATTCGACCCGCTCGCGGATCCCCCGCAAGCCGAATTTTTCCTCTTCATTTTCCGCATGCGAGAATCCGACTCCGTTATCCCGCACCTCCAAATGGACGGATTTTTCACGGTAGTCCAGGAGCACCTCCGCTCGCGAGGCGCGGGCGTGTTTGCGGACGTTGGTCAGCGCTTCCTGCAGGATCCGGTACAGCGCCAGTTCGATCTGCGGAGAAGCCGCCCGCGGAGGACTGGCGGGTTTGTACGAAACGAGCAATCCGGCTTCCTGATTGTCGGCGATAAGCGTCTTGACCGCCTCGAGGAACGGTTTTTCGCCCATCGGATCTGCGCGCAGAGCCGCCACCGACCGCCGCACGTCGGCCAGGCCGTTGCGGGTCAGGGTCTGGGCTTTCTCAAGCACGGCATACAGGTCCGGCGCCGTTTCCTTCCAGCCTTTGTTCTCCACCAGCGCGCGGGCGGCTTCGAGCTGCACGTTAACCACCGTCAGGTAATGCCCAAGGCTGTCGTGGATTTCGCGCGCCAGGCGGTTGCGCTCGCGCGAGCGGGTCAGCTCTTCGGCCTGCACAGCCGATTCCCGCAGGCGCATGTTGGCTTCCTCAAGTTCCCGCGCCAGCCGTTCCACATCCCTGCGGATCCGGTGTTCACGGACCGAAACTTCGGTGAAGATCCACACGAAGACAAGCGCAGAGGCAAAAATCAATGAATTTTGGATGGCGTTTTCGGGCCGGTCCCAATGCAGGGGTGAAACGAACGCGGCTACCAATATGACAAAGAACACCGCCATCGCCCGGCGGGAAAGGATCGCCGCCGCCGTGCTGGCCAACGGCATCAACATCAGCCAAAAGTATCCCTGGCCGATGTATTGGACGATCATACAGATGGCGGTTTGAAGGAGAAGATAAAAACCGACCTTAATGGGAGTGGCGGGGAAAAAGAAGGTCCGGTCGGCCATCGCCGCCAGCCCCAGATGCACGGCGCCAAGAAGGATGAGGATCGCCCAGGTAACCGGGCTGAGCGCCGATCCGATGGCGATGAATCCGGCGACATACGACACGACTACAGTGAACAGGATCAGCAGACCGCCGCGGTGTCCCGGATCGAATCGGCGATCCAACGGAGCCAACATAATGAATATTCTCCTCTACCTTTTTCAGATATCCCCAATCCCGGGAGCTTTGAAGCCGTGGGAAGAGATATGCGAATATCATATCATCCTTCTCCGGCCGTGGAATCGATTAAGAAACACGCCGGGATGACAAATAGAAAACGCCGCGCTAAAGCGGCGCGGCAGTGACTCAAGATCGAAATACAGCTTTCCGTCAGGGCGGTTCCGGTTCCGCGGTTTGCTTCGCCCCCCGGCCGTAGATCGGGCGCGTCCTTGGTCCGGTTATCCGCGGTCCGGCGCCCGGGAAAGGTCCGCCACAGCGGAATAATCCATCCCGCCCCACCCGCGCGCATCGGCTTCCGCAAATAACTCGCAGACCCGTTCGGCGGCCGGAAGGCGCAAGCCCAACTCGGCCGCATATTCCAGGCCGTAGCGGAGATCCTTTAACATCCAGCGCAAGGCGAAATTCGTATCGGAGAAATCCCTTTTCAAAATGAGGGGGAGTTTCGATTTAACGATCGGGCTGGCCATCGCACCGGTCTGTATCGCCTCCGCCGTAAGCGAAAGGTCTAGTCCGCACCGGTCGGCGAAGGCAAATCCCTCCCCTGTCACCAGGATCTGTGAGGCGAGCATCAGATTATTGATCAGCTTATACGCCATGCCCATTCCGGGAGGTCCGAAGCGGAATATGTGCGCGGAATACGCCTCCAGGACCGGTTGTACCGAGGCAAGCACAGCCTCCTCGACGCCGGTCAGCAAGGTCAGCGTTCCTTTCTCCGCGCCTTCCCTGCCCCCGGTCACCGGGCAGTCGACAAAGGCAAGGCCCCTCCCTGCGGCCAGGCCGTTCAATTCGCGGATCCACTTTACCGTCAGGGTTGCGCATTCCACGGCAATGGATCCTGGCGCCATCGCCGCCAGTGCCCCCTGCTCCCCGGTCCAAACGCCGCGCGATGCGTCCACATCGGTCACCGCGTCAATCACCACATCCGCCCCATGCGCGGCGGCGGCGGGGTTCGCCGCCACACCGGCTCCGAGCGCCCGGAACGGTTCAGCCCGCTCCGGGGTCCGGTTCCAGACCACGACCGGGAACCCCCTGCCCAGCAAATTCCGGGCGATACCGCCCCCGATGATTCCCAATCCCAACACGGCGATTTTTTTCATGCTCCTCCTGATCCGACCCCCATTGTACATCCGCGCCGAACGGGGATTGACAGGACCTCGGAGCGGGCATATCATCTCCATTGCATGAATATTTATTCATATATCAATCTTTTAATCCCGCCGCAAGGAGAGAGGACGGCATGGCGAAAAAAAGCTCTTCCCGTAAAATGGAAAGCCTGGATGAACATATGGCCGCGCACGTCGCCGAATTGTTTACCGCCTTCGGAGATACCAGCCGCGTGCGTATCCTTGCCTGCCTTTCGGCAGGGGAACAGAACGTCGGCGCCCTGGCGCAGCTGGTGGGCATCTCCGAATCCGCCGTGTCCCACCACATGCGCCAGTTGCGCCACCTGCGCCTGGTTTCCAGCCGCAAAGCGGGGCGGGAAGTTTTTTATCGGGTGGACGATCCGCATGTCCTGACGCTCTTCTGGCAGGGCGTGCATCACGTGCAGGAAGAGTAACGCCGCTTTTATTCGTTTTTTTGGAATGCCGCGGTTGGCCCTTTACCGCAGCCCGGTCCGCGCGCGCCATCACCGGCATTTGGCCATGGGGAAAATAACGGGTTGTGAATTTGGAGAGGAATGCGTGGGGGCCAAGAAGCTGAGAAGAAGAGTAATTCGAAAAACCGGCCGCCCGTCTTACGAAGGCCTCAGGTAATTCTCCACCGCCCAGCCCTGGCGCGATTTATCGTACACCCCCTCCAGCAGCCACCAGGTGTACCCGTCGGCCTGCCGCGGCCCCTCGATGACGGCAAACAACTCGTGTGAACTGGCCTGGCTGAGGATCTTGCCCTTCAGCGACGGTTCATCCCGCAGCCGCAGGCCGTCCTCGGTCACCTCGACCATCGCTCCCACGCCGATCGTTCCGGGTAAAACCGTGGGAAGCGCGGGTGTGACCGTAACAAACGGGGTGAAGGTCAGCGTGGGCGGAATCGGCGTGTAGGTCGGGGGTGGGTAGACCGTGAAATACGGCGGGATGGCTTCCGCGGGCAGGCTGGGAAGCGGGGCGGCAAACAGGAGGACCCAAACGACGATCACGGCGGCCAGCCCGATCGTCGCGCCCGCCGGCCACACCCACCAGGCAAGCGACGCACGCAAACCGCCGGCCGGAGCCGGCGCAGCGGCAACCGGCGCGTCGGAGGGCGGTTCGGGCGTTTTTTCCTTTACCGGACGGGTCGGGATCGTATCCATTTATGATATGAATTGCGCAGTGCCGGAGGCTGTGCTATCCTTCCCCCGGGATGAAGCCAATGATTGAATTGACCGGAAGTCTTCACAACCACACGGGCTATTCCGACGGGGAATTGTATCACGCTGACCTGGCCGCCGCCGCGGCCAAGGCGGGGCTGGATTTCCTCATCACCACCGATCATAACATTTATGTCGACGGCGTTGACCGTTGGATGGATTTCCCCGGCGGCCGGCGCGTGCTCGTCCTGGCGGGGGAGGAGATACACCATCAGGATCGGATCCCCCAGAAGAATCATCTTCTCGTCGTCGGTGCCCGCACGGATCTGAGCCGGCTCGCTCCGGATCCCCAGAAGCTGATCTACGCCGTGCGGGATGCGGGCGGCGCGGCTTTTCTGGCGCATCCCTACGATGCGGCCGCGCCGTTGGCGCATGAGGATGCACTGGGATGGGATACCTTGGACGTCCAGGGTTTTTCCGGATTGGAAATTTGGAATTTTATGAGCGAGTTTAAAACGCTCTTTCACAACCGGTTCGAGATGATCTTCTACGCTTTCTTCCCCTCAGCGGGAATTCTCGGACCGGACCCCCAAACCCTTGCCCTCTGGGACCGGTACCTGGCGGAGGGGCGGCGGATGTCCGCCGTCGGCGGACCCGATGCGCACGGCCATTCCTACGCGATCGGGCCGCTGCACAAAGTCGTCTTCCCGTATGAATACCTGTTTCGCGCCGTGACTCTGCATGTGCTGGTGGAAAAGATCAGCGGGGACGCGCAAACGGACGGCCGGACGATCGCCGAAGCGCTGCAATCGGGCAGCGGATGGGTGGCGTACGACCTTCCAAAATCGACCAAAGGATTCCGGTACAGGTCGGAGGCGGACGGCACGATCACCGGTCCGGGCGGAGAGGTTCCGTTTGCATCCGGTCCTGTGCTGAAGGCGGACCTTCCGCATCCCGCCGAGTGGCGGATCATCCACGCCGGCGAAGGAATCGTTGCGAGCGGCACGGGGGCGCGTGTGGCTTTTCCCCCGCGCGGGCCGGGCGCTTACCGGCTGGAAGCCCGCCGGCGCTTCCGCGGCCGGATGCGCGGCTGGATTTTTTCCAATCCGATTTATATCACTTAAAATCGGACCGGAAAACTGGAAGCGCCACATTTCTTCATTATTATCATTAAAAATGAGCTCCTCACCCCGGGATTAAGGCAACCTTGCAGGACCCGCAGCCGGGAATGATAAAATAAGCGCCGATTGCCCGCTTTAAATAAGGCGGCCGATTCAAAATTTTTTAAGTGTACTGAAGGAGAACTCCATGAGGTCTGCCGCAATTCCCATGCTTGCCTTGCTCGCGCTGGCAACTGCTTCCTGCAGTGCGCAAACACCCCCCGTTACCCCGACGACTGCGGTCCAGTCGGATACGCAAACCGCGCCCACCGCGACGCCCGAGCTCCTGCTTTCCACGGATACCCCCTCCGGACCGCTGGGCTCGATTTCCGGAACCATTAAACCGCCGCCGATTCCGCAACCGGCCACCGCCATCCGCATGTACGCGCGTCAAAAAACAACCGCCTTGGTATTTTTCATCGAGATCCCCCTCGACCAGACGGCGTACACGATTTCCGGACTGCCGATGGGGACCTACACCGTGTTCGCCTGGTATTACCCGGACGGCATGCCCGGCGCGTATACCTCGTCCACAGTGGACGTCGTCGAGACATCTTCCGACCAGTTGAAATGCAGCAACTCGCTGATCGATATCGTCCTTACCGAACGGAAACCGGATTTTCAGGGTGCGAATATAAACTGCTGGGCGGGGAACTACTTCATCTATATGACCCCCATCCCATAAGCGGTGTTGCCGCGTCGGAAAAAAACGCCCGGAGCATTCCGGGCGTTTTTTTCGTTCATTCCCCCATAACCTGGACGACCAACTCCCGCTTGCGCGGGCGGATGTCGAAATCGACGTAGATGACCTGCTGCCATGTTCCGAGCGTCATCCTCCCCCCGGTGAAGGGAATGGTCAGCGATGGGCCGAGCAGCGCGGCGCGCAGGTGCGAATGCCCGTTGCCGTCGTCCCACGCTGCGTTGTGGTCATACGCGCGCGCAGACGGGATCATCTCCTCGAACATTCTCTGCAGATCGGCCACACATCCCGGTTCGTATTCGATCGTCGTCAGCCCGCTGGTCGAGGAAGGGCAGAAGACGGTCACCGTTCCCGCCGCCAGTTCGCTGCGGGCAATCACTTCCTGAACCGCGCCGGTGATGTCGCGGACCTCGGTGTGACCGTTGGTAGAGATGCGGATCGGATAGGTTCGCACACTCATGAAAAACCCTCCCGGAGGAATAGATGGAATCCCCATTCGCGATGTGTTCTATTTTTACCACTTTTCACGTGATCGGCGGTTCGCATTCCCCCACCCCTTTTCCGGCATCGTCCGACCCCGGTGGATGTACTTGTGAAAATATTCCATCCCAAAGAGCACATGGAGCACAAATTAATTTGTGCCTTATCCGCCTTTTG
>Ga0307445_10000874_pt1 | contig 16714 bp, 13 predicted proteins | sample SalMarSW160330MG_FD_202147 | JGI IMG/M metagenome (GOLD analysis project Ga0307445, IMG submission 202147) | Salt marsh sediment microbial communities from the Plum Island Ecosystem LTER, Massachusetts, United States - SW1603-30 | ecosystem: Environmental > Aquatic > Marine > Intertidal zone >...
GCAGCGGATTGCCGCGCGGCGCAGGAGCGAGGAGGGTGGGATCCAGCTTTCATATCTACAGCAGCTCGAGGCCTTGCACGATCGATGGCTGCTAGAGCATCCTCGTGTAGTGATCTTGGATGGGAACAGGCACTGGACGCCAGCGGAAATTCTGGAGGCTACCAGGCCCCTTTGTGGCTGGGAGGACTGAGCCAATAGGCTGTCTGTGATCTCCTGACACGAGGCGGGCCGGGCCAGACGGGCAGGTGAAGTGTGGTCCTGATCTGGGTCTCGATCTCGTGGATGCTGGGTATCTGGGTCGCCTCGCGTCTCGAGACGCCGCTTGCCTCCTGGGGCATCTTGTCTCTCCTTCCCCTTTCGATTGCCTGGATGTGGCGACAGACGCCTCGGGTGCGGCGGGCTGCGGTGTGCGGCCTCTTCTTCTGCCTGGGCGGGCTGCGCTACGTGTTGGCACTGCCTCGCGTGGACAAAGATAGCATCGTCGTCCATAACGACGAGGGGTGGGCGACACTGACCGGCGTGGTGGTAGGCGAGCCCGACGTGCGAGACCGCTACGTGAACCTGCGGGTTCACGCGGAGGAGCTAGCACACGGGAGTGATGCGCCGGTCCGCGTGCACGGTCTCGTGCTGGTCCGCGGGCCGCGCTACCCCGTTTCCCACTATGGCGATCGGATCCGCGCTAGCGGGGAGCTGGAGACACCGCCTACCTTTGAGACGTTCTCGTATCGGGATTACTTGGCCCGGCAGGGTATCTACAGCACGATAGCCTGGGCGCGGATCACGACGTTGGCCGAGGGAGAGGGGAACGCGCTGTTCGCTGCCCTGCTGCGCTGCAAGGCGCGCACACAGAGGGCGATCGCTGACGTGCTCCCAGAGCCTCCCGCGGCGCTACTCACGGGCATCCTCCTCGGCGTCGAGAGCGGCTTGCCGCCCAAGCTGGTCGCTGATTTCCAGACGACGGGCACTTCGCACATTATCGCTATCTCTGGCTTCAATATGTCGATCATCAGCTTGACCTTGACCCGGCTCAGTGTGCGCGCCGTGGGCCGCCGCTATGCAGCCTGGTTCTGTACGGTGGTCCTGGCTCTGTACACGGTCTTTGTCGGTGCATCGGCGGCGGTGGTGCGGGCAGCCGTCATGGCGTGCGTCGCCGCGTGGGGCGAGCATTTTGGGCGACAGAATTCCTCGGCCAATGCCCTCTTTGCCGCGGCCCTGGTCATGACGGCCTGGAACCCGAACACACTATGGGATCTGGGCTTTCTGCTCTCCTTTGCGGCGACGCTGGGCCTGATCGCGCTGGCCGACCCGCTGAGCTTGCGCCTCATGTGGCTGTTGGCCCGGGTCTTGCCCAGGCAATGGGCGGAAACACTGTCCCGGCTTCTGGATGAGCCGCTCGTACTGACGACCTGTGCACAGTTGACCACATTGCCCATCATCCTCGCTACCTCGGGCGGGCTCTCGCCTGTGACCTTGTTGAGCAACTTTATGATTCTACCAGCGCAGCAGCAGGTGATGTTGTGGGGGGCGCTGGCTACCGGGGCGAGCCTGGTGTGGCTGCCTCTAGGCCGCGTACTGGGTTGGGTTGCATGGCTGTTCTTGGCGTGGACCATCGAGGTGGTCCAGCGCACTGCAGCGCTGGCAGCCGTGACGCCCTTTGCCAGTACCATACACATCGTGTACGTCGTGGCGTGGTACGGAGCACTGGGGTGCGGGGCGTGGTGGCTGTGGCAGACAGAGGAGCGACGGCTGATGCTGCGACAGAGGATGGGATCCTGGCTGCGGACCAACACGGTACGCAAGGCCCTGCTTGCCGGCCTGGGGATCGTTGCTGCCCTCGTCTGGGCGGCAGTGCTGAGCTTGCCGGATGGCAGGCTGCACATGACCTTTCTTGACGTAGGAGCGGGCGACGCAGCCTGGATCGAGACGCCCTCAGGGCGGCAAGTGGTCGTCGACGGTGGCCCTTCCGGGACGACGATGATGGCATACCTCGGCCAGCGCATGGCATTCTGGGATCGGGCGATCGACATGGTGGTGTTGACGGATGGCACAGACGCGCACGTGTTCGGCGTGGTGCCGATTCTCGAGAGGTATCAGGTCAGCCGGCTGTGGCTCCCACCTGCCGCGAAAGGGGCAGGCGCAGCTTGGGAACGCGTTGGGGCACTGGCTGAAGCGAGGACCATTGCGGTGGCAGAACCTCTCACTGGAATGCGGGTCGAGGTGGGGGATGGGGTCATCCTTACCTTCGTGCATCCTTCTGCGCGCGACGAAGAGGGGGAGGGCATAGTCGTGCTGCGGGTGGACTATGGTACGACCTGCTTTTTGCTTTCAGCCAGCGCGGATCTGTCTGCGGAGCAGGCGATGGTGGCGCGGGGAGAGGAGCTGCGCTGCGATGTGCTGCAAGTAGGCAGGCAAGGCAGCCGGGACGCCACCTCGCTGCCCTATCTGCGCGCCGTGCAGCCTGCGTTGGCGGTCGTCTCGTGTGCGGGCGAAACAGAGGGCGTACCTGACGAACGCGCCCTGACCAGGCTCGACGAAGCGGGGGCGACGGTCGTGCGTACCGACGAAAGCGGGAGCATCGAGGTGATCAGCGATGGAACCAGTTACGCGGTGAGGCGCCATCCCTAAGTCAGCCGATGCGCGTACCCGGCTCTCAGCCAGGTACGGTCGACTTAACCATCCTCACCTGCTTCCCCCTCGACCATCTGGATAAACGTTCCGTGCCACGTGTGATACCATACCAGGCCCGTCCGCCCGTGGACGCTGAGCATCCCATCGATGTGGCCGTCCCGGATGGTATGGATCGTATAGTAGCCATAGAATGCATCGGCGTGTCCCTCTGTCTGGACACCGGGTTGGTGTTCGTCCAGCCACGACTGTGCGATGGCAACTGCCTGATCTCCGGTCAGCTCGTTCATCGCGCCCGACCAGCCCATCATGCCTCGCCCGGCGTGCATACCGTAACGCGTGTTCCACATCATGTTGGGACCTATCTCTGGGCTCACGTTTCCTGTGGTCTTGTCGATGAGCAGCTCCATCGCGCCGATGCCGCTGTTCCGCTCGCTCACGATGGCATAATAGTTGTGCTCGAATTCCATTAGCTCGTCGATCTCGATGCTGCTGCTCGCGCCCGCAATGTAGCGTTCGACCGCGCTCCTGGCCTGGTCGATGCTGATCTGGCCTGTTGATGCCGGCAGCGCGACACCAGGCGCCTGGCAACCCGTGCTGCTTGTCGAGCTCCCATCGTCCATGGTGCCCAGAAAACGCGGTCCAGGTACGGACAACCACGTTTTCACTTGTGGGAAGAGGCCACCCTGGGTGGCGCTGCCTTGCTGGGTGCAATCATCTCCACTCCACATCATGCCTGGTCCAACGATCGGCCCTGGCTGCCACAGCAAGCGTCCCCATATCAGCCAGCCTGTGCCCAAGCCGAAAACGGCCAGAGCGACTGCCGCAGTGATGCCAAGCGCGATCTTGAAGCCTGTGTTCACCATAGTGCCCCTCCACGTAGAATCCTGTACGCTGATTACGAGTGTACCACAGCGACGAGGGAACGTGGAGCGCCATTTGGCGGGGGAATCCGGGCAGAGAATGACCTATTCGGGGTCGGCGGCCTGAGCCGGGAGGCGAATCGTCAGCCGTGTACCTCGATCGGGGGCGGTATCGATCTGGAAGGCGCCCCCAAGTTGGGTAGCCCGTTCCCGCATGCCGAGCAGCCCATAGTGTCCCTCTCGTGTGAGCAGATCCGGCTGGGCAGGGAACGAGAAGCCGACGCCGTCGTCGGCGATGGTCAGTACCAGAGCGCCAGGCTGGCGGGCCGCATGCACTGAGATGTGTTCCGCGTGCGCGTGCTGAACTGCATTGTTCAGCGCTTCCTGCACGATGCGATACGCAGCGAGCTCAACCTCGGGCGGGAGACGGCCGATCGCTGGCGCGGCTTCCAGGCGAACCTGGGCACTGGTCCGCTCGCCTGCCTGCCGGACCAAAATCTCCAGGGCAGGCACAAAGCCGAGGTCTTCCAGGTAGATCGGCCGCAGTGACCCGATCAAGCGGCGCAGTTGCCGGACGGTATCCTCCTCCGTACGACGGAGTTCCCCTAGCAGTGCGCTGGCACGCTCGATCTCATCTCTCTCCAGGAAGCGCTGCGCCATCTCGGCACGTTGCCCGAGGACGATGAGGTCCTGTACCGGGCCATCGTGGAGCTCTCGGGCCAGGTGAGCACGCTCGACTTCGCTGGCCTGGGTAACCGCGCCCAAATAGTCCCGCATGCTCGTTTCATAGCTGCGGATGCGCGCCACCATGTCAGCCAGTGCCTGGTGCAGGTCGCGGATCTCTTGTACGCCCCGGACCGGACGTGCCAGAGACCCGTACTGGCCCCACGAAACTTGCTCCGCCGAGCGTGCCAGCTCTTGGAGGGGGCGGACGATCGTGCGCCATCCGAAGGAGAGGACGAGGAGGGACATGAGACCTGCTCCCACAGCCACGATGGGGATGAGGCTGGGTAGGCGGAGGAGGGGACCGATCAGCGCGTCCACAGACTCCCGGGTGATGACGAGCCAGTCTGTGCCCTGTATGGGCGCAAAGGTGGTGAGTACAGCCCCAGACGGTCCGTGTACGATAGCAGAACCGCTGTGTTGTCTCCTTGCCTCGGTGATACCCGGTAGTTCCACGATACTCGTGCCGACCTGCGTGTGATCTGTACTGGCCAGGACGATCCCCTGACCATCGATGACGATGATCCTGCCATCGAGCCCGTCGCCGCTCAGCTCCATCCACGCGTCGAGTCCGCTCCCATCCCCGGCGACGATTCCCTGTGCCAACCCGTCAGCCGCGATGCGAGCCTCTGTCTGCGCAATGATCGCGTCGCGCTCCGCGACAAAGTCCCGCATCGTCCGCTGGTGCGCATAGACGCCACTGAAAGAGATAGCAATGATCAAAAAACTGACCGGCATCACTGCCCACAGAAAGAGCTGCACGTGCAGGCTGCGCAGCCAGCGAGCAAAGGCGGCACCTCTCATTCGATCACGATCCATCCGCGCCTGAGCGCCTCGGTGACTGCTTCGGTCCGACTGTTGACGCCCAGCTTGGCATACACGCTGGCTAGATGGCCCTGGACCGTGCGATGGCTGATGCCGAGTTCGTGGCCGATCTCGCGGTTCGTCATCCCATGTGCTGCCAGGCGAAGTACATCGAGTTCACGCTGGGTCAGTGCCTCTACCTGCTCGACGGCACCGGCAGGTTTGCCACTCGTGACCTGTTGTATGACCTTGCCAGCCACCTCAGGGCTGAGGGCCGGGCTGCCGCTGTGCACCGTACGGACGGCACGCACCAGTTCGTCGGCGCTAGAGGTCTTGAGCACATAGCCGTCCGCACCCGACTGGAGCACGGCAAAGACGTAGGGGTCGTCGTCGTAGGCGGTGAGCACTAGGACGTGCACGCTCGGAGATTGTGCCTTGATGCGACGCGTTGCCTCGACGCCGGTCATCTCTGGCATACGGATGTCCAGCACGGCGACGTCGGGTCGGTGCTCCTGGACGAGACGTACCGCTTCGACCCCGTTGCCCGCTTCGGCGATCACCTCGATGTCGTCCTCGTCCTCCAGGAACTCGCGTATCCCTTGTCGAACGAGCACGTGGTCGTCCGCTAATAGGACTCGGATAGGATCGGGCATGTGGCACCCTCCTTGGGGCAGGATGGGCAGCGCGTGCCCATCATTGGTGATGGTCCACTCCTCTGTAGGCCTAATAAAGCGCAGGATCCGATTTTCGTCAAGTCTCTCCAGTACGCCGGTCCATCCGGCTCGATAGCGTTGCCCTGCCGCGCGATCCGTGGTAATATGGACAAGTGCTGTCGTCCGTCTCGTTCGTTGGCCGCACGGTTCCGGCTGCGGATAGAGTCGACCACCGACCCGGTCGATCGCGCCGGATGCTCTCCCCGGGTGGCCGATCAAGATTGGACGATGGGTGCAACCGAGCAGGCTTCTGTAGAAAGGAGAAGGGGCCCTCGCATCCGTGAAGCGTCGACTGCGGGGCATGATCGACCATGACAAAAACAGCTCTCGTGCTCAGTGGTGGCGGTGCCAAAGGGGCCTTTCAGTTTGCGGCGGAAAAGTATGCCCGCGAGGTAAAGGGATACCGGTGGGATATCATCTCCGGCGTATCGGTCGGCGCGCTCAATGCGACCATGCTGGCCATGCACAAATACGTGCGTCTACAAGAGATCTGGCAGCACATCTCCAACGACCAGGTCTACACGGGCAAGATGAACGTCTGGGCGATCTTGAGGCTCCTCTTTGGCGCCAAGTCGATCTATGGAAATGCTCCCTTGTGGCAGATGATCGAGCGAGAAATCGAGCTCGATCAGATCGAGACAGACTTGAGGATCGGTTCGGTCTCATTGCGTACGGGCGAGTACGTCCTTTTCCGCCCCTCTGACCCGGATTTCAAGCGGGCATTGCTTGCTTCCACCGCGATCCCAATCATCTGGCCTCCGACCCATGTGTCGGACGCCTATCCAGATATGGTCGACGGCGGCGTGCGGAACATCAGTCCCCTGGGCGATGTGCTCGACGACGACCCAGATGAGGTCGTGGTCATCAACTGCGGTCCGCGGACGCCTGCCCTGGCCGGCAAGCCACTGCGCAACGCGCTGGAGATTGGCATGGCCGCGCTGGAGGTGGCGATGGATGAGATCTTTGTCACCGACCTGCGCGAGTTCGTCCGAATCAACCTCAACGTGTTGGAGGCGGCAGAGCAGAACGTGATCTTGCACAACGAGGCCGGCAAGCCGTACAAGTACTACAGGTGCGCGATCATCGAGCCGGATGAGCCTCTGGGGGATACGCTAGACTTTTCCGAGGCGGCAACGATGCGACGGATGCAGGCAGGGTGGGAAAAGGCCAAAGAGGTGCTCGGCTAGGGATGAGGAGGGTGGTTCCTGGAGAAGTAGGCCCGTTTCTTGCGGAGAGGCGTAGGAAAGTGTATAATTGCGTGCCATCACCGCAATAGGTGGCATGGCCTTTCACGTCCGCAAGGAGGCGTCGGCGTGCGTGTGGTGAGCTCAATGTGGGTGAGGGCTCACTCTATCTTTCGCCAGAAAACGCCGGCGAGCGGAGAAAACATGAATAAAGGAGAAGTGGATTCGATGAAGTGGCGGGTGTTTGCCGGGGTGGTGATGCTGTCATTGCTCGTCGTAGCGTGTAGCTCCAGGGCCGGTGACGAACCAACGCCGACGCCAATACCAACGTCCGTGGTTCCGGACAAGCCTACCTACGAAGTGCAGCGCGGCACCGTAGAGCAGTTGGAAGAGTTCACAGCGCGAGTATCCCCGATCAAAGAGGAAGCGCTGTATTTCAAAAAGGGCGGCTACGTAGAGGTTGCGTACGCAGATCGTGGCGACTGGGTAGAGGAAGGAACGATCCTCGCAGAGCTTGAGGTCGAGGATCTCCAAAACGAGGTTGCTCTGACCGAACTGGACCTGGACACTGCGAACCAGCAGCTCCAGGCAGCCCAGGATTCGCTAGAGAAGCAGATGTACACTGCACAGATGAACCTTCAGGCTGCCGAGCTGCGGCTGAAGCGAGCCCAGGAATCGCCGCCGCTCTCGAACCTGACCTCGGTCAAGCTTGCGGTACAGCGGGCCGAGGAGAACCTCCAGAAGGCCGACATTGCCTACAAAGAGGCGCTTGACCGGCCCTGGGAACCACAGCGCGTGCGCGACTCGCTGCTCGAGAACATCACCAATGCAAAGCGGGCGCTCGAGGAGGCACAGGCGCGCTACGATGAGGCCGTTGCCCAGGAAGCGCAGCAGCGAAAGACCCACGAGAGTGATCTCACGCTCCTGGAGCTTGACGTCGAAAAGGCTCAACAAGAGATCGCGTGGCTGGAACGCGGCGTTGACTCCTCGCTCACACAGCGCGTCGAATCGGCCCAACTCAAGGTAGATCGTTTAGAGGCGCAGCTCAAGAGCTCACAGTTGATTGCACCCTTTGATGGCGAGCTGACTTCTTTTACGGTGATCCCCGGTAACGCGGTCGATGCGCGCAAGAACGTTGCTGTGATCGCCGACCCGAGTGTAGTCGAAATCACCGCGGACCTCACAGGCGACCAGATGAGCATTATGGAAGAAGGCATGCCGTGCGAGGTCACGTGGAGCAAGCGGCCGGGCGAGGTTTTCACCGGCATCATCCAACTGCTGCCTTATCCGTACGGCACGGGTGGGGGGGGAGTACGTGTAGAGAATCCCGACGAGCGAACTCACCTTCTGCTCGATACCGACATCCAAGAGACGGGTCTGGCGGCGGGCGATCTGGTCAAGGCCACGGTGCTGATCGAGAGGAGTGAGGATACGTTGTGGCTCCCGCCTGCGGCGATCCGGACGTTCGAGGGGCGCCGATTCGTGATGGTTCGTGTCGGCGATCGCCTGCAAAAGGTCGACGTCAAGCTGGGTGTTGAGGGCCAGGATCGCGTCGAGATCCTGGAAGGCCTGGAAGAGGGACAGATCATCGAAGGTCTATGAGCAGGATCCGCTACGCTCTGGCGGTATTCGGAGTCTCAGCGCGCAGGCTGGCGCATCAACCGGGCCTGGCCTTGTCGCTATTTGTAGGGCTCGTTGCTGCCGTTGCGTTGACGGTCAGTATCCCGATCTATGCTGATGGTGTCAGTTACCGCGTTCTGATCGACCGGCTGTATAACGACCCGAACGATACGGCGCCGCCGTTTTCGTTCCTGTTTCGCTACGTAGGTAGCTGGAGCGGCTATCTAGAGTGGGAAGCGCTCCAGCCGATAAACCAGTACATGCAGACATCGGCTGCACCTACGATCGGCCTGGCTCAGCGCACGGCTGTGCGCCATGTCAAGACCGATCGTATGCGTTTGTTTCCTGCTTCCACGGGCATGTACGAGAGCGCCTCGAATCCGCTCGCGTTTGTGTCGCTGGGCTTTCTCAGCGATTTCCAATCGCATATCGAGATCCTCGATGGGCGGCTGCCAGAGGCTTCCGGCAGCGCAGGAGAGCCGCTGGAAGTACTCGTCTCTACGCGGCTCGTGGGGGAGACGGGCATACAGCCGGGTGAAGAGTATATCGTTTACTCGGAAGAGTCGCCACAGGCCGGCGGTAAGGTGCAGCAGTCAGTGCGCATCTCCGGCGTATGGCGCGCGCTGGATCCGGCGGAGGATTATTGGTTCTACCCGCAGTCTGCCTTTGACGAACTGCTGTTGATGCCAGAGGCGAGCTATGCCCAGATGTCCGCAGGGATGAAGGGCGAGGTGGGGTTGGCCCTGTGGTCGCTGGTGTTCGACGGAGATGGGCTCGAAACCTCCGATGTGGGCGAACTCGTCGGGCGCATCCTCACCGTGGAGAAAGAGGCCTCGGCCCGGCTGGATAACCTCGACCTGGCTCGCTCGCCCAGGGACAAGCTGCTGGAGTTCAGCCGGGCGGTGCAGTTTCTTACCGTCTCGCTGTATATCGTGGGGCTGCCGATCATCGGGCTGGCGATCTATTTTATCTCGCTGGTTTCGGGTATGCTCGTTGGGCGGCAGCGGAACGAAGTGGCCATGCTGCGCAGCCGCGGCACGTCGAGATGGCAGATCGTTGGCATTTACCTCTTTGAGGGCTTGATCGTCGGTAGCATCTCGGTCGTGGCAGGTATCCTGCTCGGAGAGCGCCTGGCACAGGCGATGGGGTTGACGCGCTCTTTCCTGGCGTTGGGGCAGGGCACCGTGCTGAAGACGACGCTGACGTGGGCGAACCTGCGCTATGGCCTGATCGCAGTGGTCGCATCGCTGCTGGCCAGCATCGGCCCAGCGGTTAGCGCAGCGCGCGAGACTGTGGTCACGTATAAGCAAGAGATGGCGCGTGAACTGCGACCGCCATTCTGGCAGCGTGCGTATCTGGATGTGCTGCTCTTGTTGCCTGCGCTCTATGGCTACTATGTGATGCGACAGCGAGGGACCATCTCGTTTCTGGAGGTGGAAGGGCAAGCGGGATCTCCCTTTGGTAATCCCTACTTGTTCCTGGTGCCGGTCCTGTTTGCGTTTGCTCTCGCCTTGCTGGCGATACGGCTCTACCCGTCGGTCATGCGCCTGTTGGCTTGGTTAGCCGGTGCGTGGAAGGGGTCGGTTCCCGTACTGGCCTTGCGGCACCTGGCACGCAGTGCGCGACACTATGTAGGGCCGCTGCTGCTGCTCGTGCTGACCTTGAGCCTGGCCGTCTTTACGGCCTCCATGGCACGGACGCTGGACGCGTACGCGGCGGATCGGTCATATTACGAAGTCGGTTCGGACTTGCGCCTGATAGAGATGGGCGAGAGCACAGAAAGGGTGCAGCCGACCGGGTTGGGCAGCGAGGTCGACGAGTCCGAACAAGCGGAGGTGGCAGAAGGGCCGGCCTGGTTGTTCCTTCCGGTCTCTGAGCATCTCCAGATCCCAGGGGTGCGTTCTGCAGCGCGCGTGTGGGAGAACGAGGTCACTGCCAAGCTGGCGGCGGGCAATACGAAAGCCCGGTTCATGGGCGTCGACCGTGTCGACTTTGGCCAGGTGGCCTTTTTCCGGTCGGATTTTGCCCCGGCCAGCTTTGGTGCGTTGATGAACGCACTGGCGGTGCGAGACGATGCCGTGCTCGTGAGCCGCGATCTATACGAGCAAGGTCTGGAGGTGGGAGACACGGTTCAGATTCAGCTCCCGCTCGGCGACGAACCTACAGTCCGGTTCACGGTGGGTGGTGTGGTCGATCTGTTTCCGCGGCTTTATCCGGAGGATGGCCCGTTTTTCGTCGGTAACCTGGCATACGTCTACGATCACCTGGGCGCCACATATCCATATGACGTGTGGCTGAGAACCGATTCTACGGTGACAGTGGATGATGTGCTGAAAGGTACCGACGAGATGGGCATCGACGTGATGCGGGCCCACGATGCCCGAGCGATGATCGATCTCGCGCAGGTCAGCCCTGAACGGCAGGGCATGTTTGGCCTGCTATCGGTTGGATTTGTAGCGGCTGCATTGCTCACCGTGATTGGCTTCCTGGTCTACTCGTATATCTCGTACTTGCAGCGCTACATCGAGCTGGGTGTTCTGCGCGCGATTGGGCTCTCGGTGAGCCAGATGGCAGCATTCCTGGCTGTGGAGCAGCTCACCTTGATCGCCACAGGAGCGGCGGTGGGAACGGGCCTGGGTGTGCTTGCGAGCAGGCTGTTTATCCCGTTTTTTCAAGTGCAGACGGGTGACCACCCCTTTACGCCGTCCTTTATCGTACAGGTGGCATGGGATCAAGTGCTCTATATCTATGCCGTCTTTGGCATCATGTTCGTAGCGGGTGTTTTTGTTCTCTATCTCTCGCTGCGGCGTATGCGCATCTTTGAGGCTGTCAAGCTGGGTGAAGCAACGTAGGATTAGAATAGGAAAACGACTGTGAGTGAAGAACCTCTGATCATCTGCGACAACCTGGTCAAGATTTACAAGATGGCTGACCTCGAGATCGTGGCCCTGCAGGGACTGGACCTGGTGGTCGAAGAGGGAGAGCTGATGGCCCTGGTCGGGCCTTCGGGCTCTGGCAAAAGCACGCTGATGAATATCCTGGGCGGGCTCGACCGTCCGTCGGCCGGGCGGGTGACCGTCGACGGGCGCGACCTCCTCAAGCTGTCGGAGAGCAGGCTCAACAAGTACCGGCGCGAGGAAGTCGGTTTCGTATGGCAGCAGCCCTCACGGAACCTGATCCCGTACATGTCGGCACAGGAAAACGTGATGCTGCCCATGATCGTGACCGGTGTGGGCGGACGGGAGCGTAAGCGTCGGGCCAACGAGCTGTTGCAGGCTGTGGGATTGGGCCAGCGCAAGGGTCACCGTCTGGCCGAGCTTTCGGGTGGTGAGCAGCAACGTGTGGCCATCGCGGTTGCTCTGGCCAACTATCCGCGTCTGCTCCTAGCAGACGAGCCCACGGGTGAGGTAGACTCGGCTATGGCCCAGGAGATCCTGGGTGCGCTCCGCAGCCTGAACCGCGAGTTGGGCGTCACTATGTTGATCGTGACGCACGACCCGCGGATCGCGAGTGAGGTCGACCGGGTGATCGCGATCCGTGATGGGCGAACGAGCACCGAGACGACGCGCCAGGTGCTCGCTCCACTCTCGGAAGGGGATGAGGGCGAGAACGGCGATATGCTGGATCGGGAACTGGAGCACGAGATCTTGTACGAGGAGCTCGTGGTCCTCGATGGAGCAGGCCGCTTGCAGATTCCGCGCGACTACCTGGAGGAGCTGCGGATCGGCGACCGGGCGCGCGTCGAGCTGACTAACGAAGGGATCCTGATCCGCCCGGTCGAGGGCCGTGAGGCGGTTGCCTCGCGCGTGTCCGAAGAAGAGGAGTGGCAGGTCCAGGTTAGCGGCCTTTACCTACGGCAAGACAAGCCGCCGCCAGCACACCACAGGAGGGCGCTGGACTGGTTGCGGCGTCGTCTCGGTGGTGCCAAGGCCGAGTAGAAAGAGGTACAGCACAGTATGATGTCGTCTGACGACAAAGAGACCATCATCCGTACGGAGGATTTGACGCGCACATATCAGTCGCGCGGCCGAGAGGTGCGCGCCCTGCGTGGACTCTCGATCGAGATCCCGCTTGGCGAATACGCTGCCATTCAGGGAAGATCGGGCTCGGGAAAGACTACGCTGATCAACTGCATCGGGGGGCTGGATCGGCCCACCTCGGGTGATGTGTATTTCAAGGGGCGGCCCCTGTCACAGCTTAGCGAGCGCGAGATCACGCGGCTGCGTCGCGTCGAGTTCAGTTTCGTCTTTCAATCGTTTGCGCTGCTGCCGACCTTCTCTGCCTACGAGAACGTCGAGCTGCCACTGCGGATTCAGGGCTTGTCCAGGCGTGAACGCCGCGACCGGACGATGCGCTCGCTATCGGTGGTCGGGTTGAGCAAGTGGGCAAAGCATCGTCCCTACGAAATGTCGGGTGGACAGCAGCAGCGTGTAGCTGTGGCGCGCGCACTGGTGACCCAGCCTGAGGTGATCCTGGCAGACGAGCCCACAGGTGAGCTGGACAGCGCCACTGGCCGCCAGATCATGTCGCTCTTTCAAAAGATCTCGATCGAGGAGAGTGTGACTGTGGTGATGGTGACACACGACCCCATCGTGGAAGAGTATGCCTCGCTGGTCTACCATCTGGGCGATGGTACGATCCTGGATGTGGTGGAGCATCCGCACAATCGGTTCGTACTGGAAGAAACCTAGCGCCGCATTTCAGTTCATGCCAAAGTGAATGTCGGCAAGCCGCTGGCCCAGTTCCTTCTGGCATTGTTCGCAGTATAGAACCTCAGCTTTGGTTTCCTGCTCTGCGTAGGCAGTCAACATCGGCAGAGTCGTGGCAGGGCGCAGTGCGCAGACATTGGTGCACTGCGCTCCCCTTCTTGTCTCGTAGATAGGCACGGCGAGCGTCTGTCCGACGTAGTGTGCTGCAAGCCGGCGGAGCAGCATCAGGCGTCGCCACGAGTCGGAGAGGGTATGTAGAGCGTGAATGGAGAACACCGCGGCCGCGCCGCGTACTGCCTGGCCGAGGAGAGGGTCCCCGCCTGGGCCGAGGAGCGATTGGTGCAGCAGGGACAGATCAAAGTGAGGTGTCTCGGCCTGCCAGGGCTCGTGAACGACGACCTGGAGAAACCTCTGTGCATCGATCCCTCCTCTTTTTCGGTCCATGACCTGCTCCTGGTACCAACGAAAGCTGGCATATTCTGCTTCTGGGTCGACTCCCTGTAGGAACCAGTCGCCATAGGGCCTGATCTCCGGCGGAGGCACCAGGCTACTATGTGAGGGTAGTCGCTGCCATGCCACTTGAAGGGCTTCGTGTACTGCACTGACAAAGACGACTGCTTCATCGTCATCGATCTCGCTCGTCCACGTTAGCGAAAACGACCGCATACATCCTTCTCCTTGCTGGTTATGCCAGTGGCAGGGCACGAAATGTGTCTTCACCTGAGGCTGTCGGTGGCCCGTGGCGGTCCTATTATACCGGATCTGAGCACGGCGACAAGGAGTGCATTGCCCAGACCCTTGTACGAGCGGCAGAAGAGTGTTATAATCCTCCCAGGTGTTCGTATGCTGGGGGTCGTTCCGCTTGGAGGAGACACGTGGATTTTCGCTGGAGCGCTGAACAAGAGATGTGGCGCAAGGCCGTGCGCGACTTTGCGCAGAACGAGGTCAAGCCGCGGGTGCGCGAATACGACCGTAGCGGAGAGATCCCGCATGATCTGATCGAGGGCATGGCACAGATGGGCCTGCTCGCGCCCACGGTGGCCGAGGAATTTGGGGGCATGGGCGCGGATTGGGCGATGGCTTGCATTGCGGCAGAAGAGCTGGGACGCGGCGATATCAGCCTCGCCCTTCCGGTGCTCTACCTGGTCGAGGCAGCGTGGGGTTTCATTTTCGACAGGTATGGCTCGCAGGAGCTCAAACGTGAAGTGCTGCCCAGGGTCTGCGCAGGCGAAGCCTTTCTCGGCATCGCCACGACCGAACCAGGCGGCGGATCGGACATCGTGGGTGCCACGAGATGTCGTGCGTCCAGGAACGAGGCAGGCTGGACGGCGAACGGCGAAAAGATGTACATCAGCGGCGTGAAAGAGAGCCTGGAGATGGGAGGTATCCACCTGACGCTGTTTCGGACGGCCGATGGCGAGGATCACCGCTGTTTTACCTTCCTGGCTGTGCCCCTCAAGGGTACGCCTGGCGTTTCGCCAACGACGATCGAGGATATGGGGCGGATGGGCATCTCCACTGGCGGGTTCGCAATGGAAGGCGTGCAGTTGCCCCTGTATCACCAAGTGGGTGAGCTGAACCGCGGCTTTTACCACGCCATGGAGGGTTTCTCCGCAGCACGTACGCTGATCGGGGCGACGTGCATCGGCGCGGCAGAAGCTGCTCTGGCGATGGGTATGGATTGGATTAAGGAGCGAAAGACCTTTGGACGCCCACTTGCATCCTATGAGGGGATCCAGTTCCCCCTCGCGGATCTGTGGGCTGAACTGGAAGGCATACGGCTCAGTGTGTACAAGGCTGCCTGGGAGATGGACCGTTACTATCAGCACCGCCAGGGCGGGCATCACGATATTGCACAGGCGGCGGCGATCGTCAAACTGCGCGCTCCGATGCTGGCGTGGAACGTGATGAACGAGGTCGCCAACTGGTTCGGCGCAGCAGGGTATTCCAAGGAGTACCCAATCGAGATGGGCATTCGCGGCGTACGCTCCTACTCGATTGGAGCAGAAGGAACGGTCAACATCCAGCGTCTAGTCATTGCCCGGGAACTATTGGGATCAGAGTACATGCCATACCGAAACTAGGGGACAGATCTTGGCTCCTATCGTCGAGATAGAGGGAGACAGTGCGCTCTTTCCGGGGGACGCGTGTGTGCACTGCCTGAGTCCTACAACGCACCGGGTGCAACTGCTGAAGGTCAAACGATCGGCAGTTCGTCGTGTCAGCGTCCCGTTGTGTGAAAGGTGCGCTGCCGCGCGCGAGGCCAAGTCGCTGCTCCAGATGCGATTCGAGCGCGCTGCTGCCGCGGCGAGCTTTTTCGTCGCCTGGGCGATCGGCGTATGGGTCTATCTGGCCGCACTATCATGGGATGCCATGCACGTGGAAAAGGGAGCGCTGTGGAGCGCATTGCTAGGGCTCTTGGCGGTCGAATGTGTGTTTGGCGTGCTATACCTGATCGCGAGGCGATGGTCCTCGCACTATCGAAGCGATGAAACCAAAGCTGTGCTCGCCTCAGTGCGGATCCGCAACTTTGACTGGGAGACGACGAGCCTCGAGTTTGCCGACCCGGCTTATGCGGAGCGCTTTGCACTCGCAAATCAGGGGTATGGAACTGCCTCTACATCGAAGGAAACGGGGGCTGTCCACTGGGATTCATAGGCGAGCGAAGGCTGCCGTTGGCAGGCGGCGAGGAGCCTGGGCCGGCGATGGCGGTCGCGCCCCTGCTGTCGGTATCCGCGTACATCGCGGCGCAGATGCTGGCCGACGTGGCGAGCCTCAAGATCGCGCTGCTTCCCGCGGGCCCGGTTGGGTCCCTGAGCATTGACGGCGGCACGTTCATCTATCCGCTGACCTTTACGCTGCGCGATTTGGTGCACAAGATGCTGGGCAAGCGTGCCGCGCGCGTGCTGATCATCGCTGCAGCCGTGATCAACCTCTTTATGGCTGCGCTGTTTGGCTTTGTCAGTTGGCTGCCTGCGGATCCCTCATGGGGTTTACAGGCCGAGTTCGCTGCTATCCTGGGCCCGGTGTGGCACATCGTGATTGCCAGCATTCTCGCTGAGGTCGTGAGCGAGCTGCTCGATACCGAGGTCTACCATCTATGGGTCACGCGGGTAACGACGCGCTACCAGTGGGCGCGTGTCCTGGTCAGCAATGCGTTTAGTGTGCCGGTCGACAGCCTCATCTTTTGCTGGATCGCGTTTGGCAGCACGCTGCCCGCGGCAGTCGTGTGGTCGATCTTTTGGAGCAACGTGCTGGTCAAGGGAGCGGTGACGCTGTTGAGTCTCCCGGGGATCTATCTCGTGCCGGAGGGTGCGGCGAGCGCCTAGTCGGTACGTTGTGGTAGCTGGCGCAGGATCAGCACCTCACATTATCCAGATACCAGTTGGAGGCGATCGAGGAGTGCTCGCGTGTCCTGCACGACCTGAGCCAGGTCCTGCTCGTTTGGCCGCCCGCGAATGTCGCCCAGTCTG
>Ga0307445_10000875_pt1 | contig 16708 bp, 34 predicted proteins | sample SalMarSW160330MG_FD_202147 | JGI IMG/M metagenome (GOLD analysis project Ga0307445, IMG submission 202147) | Salt marsh sediment microbial communities from the Plum Island Ecosystem LTER, Massachusetts, United States - SW1603-30 | ecosystem: Environmental > Aquatic > Marine > Intertidal zone >...
AGAAGTATTATGTTTTCCCCTTCTTGGAGACATGTTCCTGGTTGAAGCTGGCCAAGCTGCGTGATGCTGGCCTTGAGTTGGTTAAGTGCTTCGCGGCTGAAGCTTCTGGAGGTTCGTTGTCTGCTCTTTGGAACTTGGATGAGGCTTGGATCTATTTCATAGATTGGTTGTGAATCCTTATTCTCCACTTTGTTCTCCATTCTGTGCTCCTCTCTTTGATTGTGCGGCTACGACTTTTTGCAAATCTTCTATACTTAGGCCTGCTGCGCTAAGCTTCTTTAACAGGGTATTGGTAGAAGGCTTCTCCGGCCTGACACCTTTGCCAGTCTTGGTTGCTTTTTTCTTTTTCGGTTTGGCTGGAGCTGCTCCCGGCTTTCTATGCACTGGCTTGCGTAAGGCCCCATGTTCGCGGAAGTGAAAGATGGAGCGGCGAACGCGATCTCGCTCGGTGACAACACGCTGGAGGAGTTCCTCTGTTGATACTTCTGAAGGGGCACAGCCGATAATATGAGTAAGTGACTTCATAAGCTGGCTCATTTCTTTTAAGAGGAAGGTGCCCGAAGGCACCCTCCTTCTTGGTCTGGGTTGTGAGTTGGATTAGAATGCTACTTCGTCGGTCTCCCCAGGTACTCTGGGATCGATCATGCCAAGCTGGTTGATCGGTTTGCCAGCAGAGGCGCCGAACTGACCAACAGCTTCTTCAATGTAGAACTCGGCAATACCGCCAGGAGGCAGGTCGATTCGCTCGCCGGAGCATTCGCCGCCCAAGGCCAGGACGTGCGTTTGAATCGCAGCCATTTTCGAATCGATCATGGGCTGGCCCAACGGAGTTACTTTTCCTTCATCCTGTGGGCCTGGAAGGGGCAGGTATTTGGTGAAAGCACGACCGTGGATACCAGGATCGTCGTCTTGAATGCGCAGTTTGAGCACCCAATTGATTCCTGGAAACACTTCGCGGTCGTTGCTCACTTCGTGGTATCCTTCGGATACTGCGGCGGCCAAGGCCTCGTCGATGTCAGTAGACTGGGGAAGGTTTCGATCCTTAATGAAGTTTTTCAATACCCGGTTGGCTGCTTTCTCCGGTTCTTTGACCAGCTTAAGCGAGTACCAACCTTCTTCAATGGTCGTTGCTTCTTCGATTTCATCGAAAGATTTCGGCATGGTAAGAATAGACATTTTGTTTCTCCTTAGTTGATGTTGTTGTTACTGGTTCGGTTCATTAAATGAAATGGACAAGGATATGGTTGTCGGTTCCTCCTTTCTTAGCGCGGCTTCTTGGAAGAGGCAAGAGCTATGATCTTTTCAAAGCCGCAAGGTTTTTCGGATAGGTCAACTTGGAAGTCACCTGCCCAAAGTGAGTTATTGGTGTTGATGGTGCTACCGAGGAATTTGGTATGACCCTTGTTCTGGTAGCGCCAAAAGAAGTATGTTTGGTCCTTAATAGTAGGATTTCTGCATTCGTAGACTTCGTCAAACCAACTTGCCATTTCGGTGCGGATGCTTCCCATGATCTTTGGAAGTCGTTCGACGATTTTTTGGTCGTCCTCGTAGATGCGGGTGTGGCCAAGGACAACGATGTGGCAAGGGAGTTGGAGGAGGAATGAGTAGATGAGCATACGAATGCATCTGTTGTGGGGTTGGTAATGGATTCGGGCTTGGATGCCGCCTGGGCCGGTTTCCACTTCGGTTCCATCGCTCTTTCTCATACTTAAGATGTGGTTCATTGTTATGACGTCGAGGGCGCTAAGGTCGTCGAGGATGATGCCGGAGTAGGGAAAGGCTTCGCCAGAGGCTTTGCATTGCCGGGCTACTACCCATAGCTCGGAAACTAATGCCCAAAGCTTGTCGAAGGCCTTTGCGTTTACCTTGTAGATGCGGTCGCCGTACTTGGACTCTTTGGCTTTCGGTTCTTCTTCAAAGATCTCGTACAAGATGCAATCGCCCGAGGGGCCAAGCCGGTGCTGGACAACTGGGCGCGTGCGCGTGGTCAGGGCAATGTAGAACTTCTTGCCTGGAAGCGTAAGTGTACTTGTTGTCTTTCCGGTTTTCGACTCACCGACGAGCAAGGAGCGAATTTGCAACGGGGGAGCAGTGGCGAGAGCTGGCTCGTTGGAGATTGCATCGAGCATCGGAGTCTTTGACCGCAACGGTGCGTTGGTGAGCTTGGCGGCGGCGCTGGCTATCGGTGGAGCTGTTTTACTTTCTGTCATTCCTTGTTCTCCTTGTTCTTCTTTGGTTGTCATTGTTTGATCTCCCCATTGTTGGAATCAAGTTCATCTCTTATCGAGTCCATGATTCGACAAAAGCAATTGATGCAGACATGTTCCTTTGGAATACTCAACATTCCCTTTTCCCGTTCCCACTCGTTGCGTGCCAGCTTTGAAACGTACTCGATAAGTTTTACTTTCTTGATCTCAAGATAGTAGCGCTTTCCACTAAAGATGAGACTGTCCTGTGCATAGATCTCCTTCTTACAAACGTCGCAAATCTTTGTCGTCTTCGTTGTCATTGCAGATCCTCTCCTTGTCGCTTCCAAGGTTCCCATACCGTTTCTCGTTCAACGATACCAACGAAACGCTTTGGATCGACTTCTTCTGGTCGAAGTGGCGAGGCACAGATGCCACGGAAAAGGCAGGGCGCTTTGCCAATACCACCAGTGCAATTTATCGGGTTAATTCTTCCGGTTTTTGGCCAGTACCAATCGGACCACTGGGCATTCATGAACTCGGTGATTTCGTAGGTTACGTCTTCTTCAAATTCTTCAAGGTCCCAGGGTTCTTTCTTGATGATGGTTCGGTCGAACTCCGGGTGGTTCCATTTGGACCGAGGTCCTGGGAAGTTTTTCGTCGCAGCGTTGAGTAAGGCTCCGTAAACATCTTGGCCTCCACGAAGTTGGTTGAGGTACCAGACGTATTGCATAACCTGTTGAGAGAAGTGCCATTGGCCCATATAGGATGGGGAGAGGTACGTGCCAGTTGTTTTATCCTCTCGTGGAAGGAATCCATATCCAGGCCATTCGATGTAAGCATCCATGCTACCGCCGAGGAAGAAGGAGGTACCTGGTAAGGGCCACTGCCAACCGGCTTCTGCGCCAGCAGGTACAACGGACCAAGGCTCCTTCGGCCATCTTTCAAAGTAGCGAAGAAGCTTGCGCTTAAGGTTGTCCCTTGTGTCAAGTTTGGTATCTGTTGCTCCTTCGGAATCCCACAGGGAAAGTGCATCGGCCACGGCTACTGCGGCTCGGCGCTGGCCCTCTTGCGTCTCCGCTGCGGCGTAAGGCGTGTCGTACCACTTGCGCAACCCGGCGCCAAAAGCTCGTCCATAGACGAAATAGGACGGTGTGTTTTGGCTGTCGTAATCGAATCGACGGAGGAAGAAATAGAGCTTGCGTATACACTGTTTTCTTGTGCTGCGCATTGTGTGGTCCCAAGTGAGCGGTGGCTCCATTCTTCGAAGTTCGTGGTCTTGCATTAATCTTGCTCCTTTCCATTGCAAGTTATCGGGCCGAGACGACCGCGAATGAACTTGAATGTTGGGTGGACGGTTTGGAGTTCGGCAATGGCAGTTGCGTCAAGGGGCTTCTCAACGACCTTGTGAACTCCATAGGTAGTGTTCTTGTTCCAATAAGCAGCTATGGTTTCTGCACGCTGTGCGCTGTGCGGGATGAAGGTTAGGTCGTCAACGCTGCCAAGAACAAGTCCTGTGTGCCATTGCACCTGGTCCTTTGGTATTCCTGGTCTCCTTACACACCATTTTATAGCGTAAGTTTGCATGAGTCGGGCTCCTTTCTGTTATTGTTCAACTGTTATCTCACCACTAATGTATGGTGATCTGCACCAAGCATCTGCGATGCGCCAATTTGTGGTACCATATACATATGCCGGCACCCAACAGGCACAACGCGGGCCGCAGCAACCATTGTTAATGAGTGGGCAAATTTTGTTCTCCAAAGAATTGAACTCATGTGCATTGTTTGCTAAGTAGGCTTCTGCTTCTTCCTCTGTTTGGAAAGAATTTGACATTTTGTTGTCTCCTTTCTTATTAGATTATTCTTTGCCTTTGGCTCTATAAACATTTCTCCACTTATTTGGGTTGTCTATGGTTACTTCACGAGTTAGCTCATAGTTCAATTGTTCTACCTTCTTCACCTCATATGCCACAGTGCAAATGGGAATGCCATTGTCTGTGGTTATTGGCTCGTGTTTAACAACAAGCATAGCTTTGCCGACTAGCTCGTTGCGTTGGTTCCACCAGCTTTGACGCTTCGCCTTGGTAAGTTCCGGTCCTGTTCCTACGGAGAAGTTGGCTCCACCTTCCGGACTTACTACAACGAATGAACCAAGCATTCCAGTCGCCCAACCCTTGCCCTCAATCATGTCGATAATCAGGTACTCGTCCTTTTCCGAAGGTTTGAATTTGAGAAGGCAAGAAGGACGTTTGGCATCTTCCAATGGGTTGAGTGGAGCGTAATGGCCACTCAACGAGCGGAGGATAATGCCTTCATAACCCTGGGATAGGTAGTCTGCTGCGTGGGCGGGCCACTCGGATGTTTCGATAAGTTGATAGGGAACCTTGGCGACATGACTGACAGACTTGTCACTAAATATTGTGTCTAACCGAGTAAGTCTTGACCACTGAAAGTCATTGGCAACTAAATCAAATACATAGAGTGAAATGTGCTGTGCATCTGGATGCGGATTCTTCGTCCGATTGAGAATACTGTTTATGTGCTGTTGGGTGAACTCTGGGTCGTGTCGGTAAAGCTCACCATCCAACGGAACGCGAAAGAAGTGCTCCTTCAGCTCGTCCTCGATGTGCCCCAGATAGTAGAATGGATTTCCATATGAGCTGGTAAGCAATGGCTTGTCTCCTACCCAATTAACTCGACAGCGCTGTCCACGAAGCTTTGGCTGTGCGAAGCAATCTTTGCCTAACGCAGTGGCAAGTCGCTCCGTAATGGGCTTCGCCTTCATAATGCCTACTTGCTTCGCCCGATCTTTGGTCGTCATGATTCGTTGTCCTCCAATTTTAAAAGTCGCATAGCAGATCGCCAAAGGCGACAGTCGATGCAGATGAAGCTTTGCCAGCAGAGATCGGCTGCGTGGCTAAGGCATCTTGCGTAGCATGGACAACTGATCCAGCGAAGCAGTTCCGGTTCATCTCCGCTGAGCTGCCGGTCGAGACGAAGAGGCTTTGCCTGTGGGTGGAGCTTCCTGCCTCGAAGAGGCACACATTCCCTTTTGAGTTTTTCGTATTCATTTCTACGCATTGTTATGCCTTCTCTGTTGCTTCATTTAATGAAAGGACGCTGGGGCGGTGGGTAAGCACAGTATGTCCTCACTTGACCAAAACTAAACTTCGAACACATTCCGACCGTTGTAATCATGGTCTTGGAGTGGTTTGCAGTGGTCAAAAATAACAGGTTCCTCTCCGCGTAAGCCGCCTGGGTAGCATTCTATTCCAATAAAATTGTCACTTTGATCTACATATTCGTTGAAAATGCTGTAGCATTTTTTATCTGGCTGGCTACTTTTCCAAGTAATAACCATATCGCCCTTTTTAAAATCTGGAAGAGCTTTTGGATTTCGTCGATCTCTTAGCATATTTTACTCCTTTTAATTAAGACTAAACTTCGAATACGTTCCGCCTGCCGTAGTTGTAATTTGGCAGGGGTTTGTAGTGATGGTGTAATATTGGTGTAACCCAAGAGTTGAGCAGCCCATCCCAAAAGCACTTTATGCCGTCCTCGGTTACACTATGTACAACACGAATTCGCTCTGTGCTTTTATCATCCACTCCGACAATAACAGGATCTCCCTGAATAAACTCGGGAAGCTTTGGCGGTAGGGGCTTGGCGCAGGGCCAAATCACAATTCTGAATCGAAGACTCCCACCATTATAAATTTCTTCATCGTCACTATGGACACACGCGCATCTCCCATGTCGGTCCATATAGAGAAAGATACGCGATGCGAACAAGGATAAATCAGCGCTGGCCAAAATCCTATCCCCTTCTTGGGGCTTGAACTCTTTCTTTTCTTCATCGCTGGGTTTCATGGGTTCCTCCGCTACCCTTGGTCTTGGTTTGAGGTTAATCGTTGAATACGCCCCAGGCCCAGGGTCGTCGTGAAACTTATATAGCAACTGGCAATGATCACAGTACCAGTTGAAACCATTGTTTTCGGTATGGTCTGAACTGCGCATCTTACCTCTGCACTTCGGACAAATACCGCTGTCTATGATTTCATAATTGCTCACGCCTTTTGATTTTCCCTGGTTCATGGGTTCCTCCTCCTTGCTATCCTCTTTTTAATTTAACATTCCTAAGCATCTCGTCGACTGACATCGGCCCGTATGTCTGGTCTTTATGAGGTTCACCAGCAAACTTTAGGCGCAATTGCACATGAGCTATAATATCCTCTAAAAGACTTATTCTTTTTTGTAGATCATACAGTTTTTGTGTAATAGCCTCACTGCCTTTGGAATCCTGGGATTCTTCGGCTTCCCTGTCTTCTTTGGCACACTCTGAACAGTACTTGTCCAGAAGCTCTCCGTGTTGGCAACATCCGTCTACTTGGTTCATCGTTTCACACTCCCGGCTTGGGTTTTATGGTCAGATACTTCTTGTCGATGATATCCCTGAGATTCTTGTTCTTCTGGCGAAGCTCGGCGTTTTCTTGCTCAAGTGCATGGAACTTCTTTTGGTCCTCTGTGTGTCCGTACCAAAGCAAGAGTATGACGGTTCCAACTAAGATTACAATTGCTGCTATTGTTCTCATTCGTCCTCCTTATGGATATCCATCAATTACTTCGAAAGCGCGCCCACAATTAGAACAGATACAACTCATCTCCCAGTCTTCTGCTTTACCGAATTCTGGATGGTACGCCATTCTGTGGTCTACTAAGAAACAAGCAGTTTGGTCACTTCCACAGCGCTGGCAACTGTAGGCTGAATATACAGGAAAATTTCTCTTTGTTTCTTCTTCAATTGGAAACATTGCCAATTCCTCCTATTAACTCGTTAACTCCTATCTTTCGCCCATGTAAGGAACGCCAAATTCTCGCTGAAACCATTCAGCCAATAGAACTCGATGGCAAAAAGCACCCGGCCTACAAAAACAAACGAAAGTTACGGTTCGTCCTGCAAGCTGTTCCGCTAACGCTATGATTAGGTCAGCCCGTTTTTCCATGTTATACTTCAAAATATTCATATAACGGGAAGTATAAGCCTCTTCGTTGTAGTTACCGTTTTTGTAATTTCTAACCATATCCCAGGAGGGCGCAAAATATCGCCAAGGAGGCTGCGATGATTTAACTGTTACGTCTATTCTGTCCTCTCCAGCGTACTTATATTGCGCGGTATAAATCATTGTTAACTCCCTTTGTTAATTCCTCAACTTCCTTCCTCACCCCGGCATCCTGCTCCATCGCGTCAGATACAACGTAGTATGAATGCAGCGCTGTCGAGTGCTTCCTGTTGTAACACTTCCCAATATCGACAAGTTTCTCCTTTGTTTGCGAATATGAAATGTAAATTCCAACATGCCTGGCCCAAGCAATTTCGCGCTTTCTGCTTTTCGAAGCAATGGTTCTACCTGATAAGCCGTAGTATTCAGCTACGAAGTCGCGGATCTGGGTAAGATGGCCTTGGGTCGGCCTGGCTCTTGCCTTGGGTATGGATAGGAATCCGGTCATCAGTTATCGAACCAACAAATGAAACGTATGTCCTGGATAAAGCTTGGATAGCTTTTGGGGTAGTCTTTCCAACCTCCCCAACCATTTTCAAACAAGTAGCCAAGTTGCTTATGCTCGAATAACTCGTCTTTGGCTTCTGCAAATTTGCACATCTGTTCTATCTCGTCGGCGTTTAGCCAAGTAGTATCGTGCGCATCGTCTTCCCAATAGTCGAAACACAGCCTGGTTGTTTTAGAAACATCTTCAGGCAAGCCTTTTGGTTTTGAAATAGGCTCTATTGCATTTTCATAGTCATTTCTGACATTTGCAATACGAGCAAACAAAGAGTAGTTCCGTTGCATTCTTGGTTGCGAAAAGTGCAACCATTCCTCATCAACCTTAATTTCGAAGTGTGCGTGAATGTCACATCCCATTTTGTTTGTCTCCTTGTTTGTTGGTTGCTGGCCGCCCGATTCGAACGGGATGGTTGCGTATGCTTGCCTCATTTAACCAGCGTTCCAGGCCTGCGCCATGCGAGGGAGCCCGACTTTCACGGGGGCTATAACCATAAAGCCCATTATTGGCCGTCTTTTCTATACCGCGTCTACCGGCAAGCGGTCTTCACCATGTTGCCACGGCCAGCATAAGGTTATCGTTTCAACACTTATTGGGAACGATCATCTCGAGCCAATACATAGGCGATGGGTCAAATGCACAAGCATCACGTTCTGGTCCTGGCATCCATTTATCTCCATTCCAATAAGCCCAACTCCAATCGCTTCCCCTGTGCGAAACTGTATAGTAACCTACCTTTAGCGGCAACTTGTCCTTAGTGCGTATCCATGAAATAGTCTTTTCCATTGAATATTCCTCCTAGGGTTATCGTTTCCCAAACTTTTGTTTGCTTGCTTCGCTCTCGGAGTCCCATTTTCTTAAAACGAGCTCGATTATATGTAAGAGCACATTAGCAGCGATAGATTCTGGTATTGTGAATACATTCTCCTTATCGGTTTGTTCGATTAGCGTCTTCATTTTATAAAATCTTGCCTTGGCAAAGTTGCGCTTCTGTGCCCAAGGGCGATAGGACGGCTTAGGCTCCGGAAACAGCGTCTTTGCGAGTTCTGGGTCGAATTGCTTCTCATTCATTTTCTTTGATCCTCCTTGCGCAAGTGCGCTTCCATTCAAGAACAAGGTCGGTTAGAAGCTGTGGATCTTGGGTAAGTGTTCTTGCTTTGGCAATGGCCTCCTCCTCTGTCGTTGCTCCAGCGAGGTGAAGCTTGCACAAGCGTTCCGCCGGGAGCTCGTCGAAAAGCGTGGTGATGGTTGGGGTTGGAGGCTGTTCGAGCTTTGAGATGAGAAGGACCTTATCGCCAAGGCGCGTTGTCCGATACGCTTCCTTAAGGTTGCTATGCAAGGGGCTTAAGTAAGCATGAAGGAGGTAGCGCGCACGGGAGCAATCTATCGATGTGGCGTAGCGCACACGGATGGCCTCGCCCTGCTTGAGTGTATGGAGCTTTTCAAGGAGCGGAACAAGGATGGTTTGCTGTGCTTGGCTAAAGCGCTTTGGATAAGTCATGGCCGGAGGCCCCTTCTTCATGAAGTGCTTTGAGTGCCTTGTCGCACAGGGCGGCAATGGCTAAGGCGGCTTCCCTTTCTTCTTCAGAGCCGCGGGCTGCTTTTTCGTAATCTGTGAATGGGGACTCGTCCGCTAATTGGCAATCTCCCCCGGGCCAAGGAATAATACAATATTCCCCACAAAAACAGGCGCTCTGTTGGTGGTCGTACTCACAAGCGTAGCATGTGCCTAGCAGCCGCCCATCCTCAAATGGGTAATCTTGTTTTAGCCCGCCTGTCTCTGCCGCCCACAACCACTGCTTTTTGCAGCCTTGCAGGGCTTCTTCCTTCGTAAGACGCTTCATGGCTCCCTCCCACTTAAGAATTGCGCAGACGCAACAACATGGCTGTTGCTTCTTCAGCCTGTTCCTTCGTAAGATTCCACTTGGCCTTTTTGATTTCAATAATCTCGCGTTGGAAACGTTGGATTTCCGTCTGGTGATCAGCCAAGTCAAAGCTTAGCGCATGGACTTTGCTCTGCAACTGTTGCACTTGCGCTTGAATGTTTTTGATTCGGTTCATAACCGTAGCAGCCTTGCGCTGTTCGGCCTGTTCCTTTTGTTGCAGGCTAAGTAGCCGGGCAAGGGTTTCGGTGAATTTAGCCACCTCCGGCGGACCCGCCGGGCTTTCAAGGTTTGCGTGTTTCATGAGAATAGTTCTCCTTTCTTACGGGTGATGGTTCTCGATTTGACGTTAGCACCACCCCATCTGTCCTTCAGTTGTAGTATGTTCAAGAAATGGGTAGCACTGTATATCGGAGGCATATTTAAAAATGGTGTGGGGTAGTTCCGTTGGAACTCCGTTTCGATAGATGCGAAATCCTACCATCCTTGTCTTTGCTTCCGGTCTTGACCTTACCACAACTGAGCAGCGAACTGCGACTCCGCCGAAAACTTTCGACGCGAAGGTTTTGAATGCAATGAGGTTGGCATAAAGCTGCCTACGCTGGGCGAGGGTTAAGGAGGTTAAGAATGGAGAAGGCGAAGCCTTCGCCTTGGGCCATGTTGTCCCGACGGATTCTTTTGCGCCCAGACTCTTTGCATTTGCCTCGACCGTTTCATTTAATGAATTGGGGCTGGGCCTTTGGCCGTTGATGTAGTACCACGGATAGGTGCCACAGTTAGGGCATGGACTGTTTAGGCGTTTAAAATCGCTACCAACAACTAACCGTGGTATATTTATGTCTCTGTTCCAAGAGGCGTTGCAGTTGCAATAAAGCTTATGGCCTTCGAAAGTTGACTCACACTTGTGCACAGCTCCTTCCAGGGCCGCTGTTTCATTTAACGAGTCGGAACCGGGCTTTTGGTCATTTAGGTAGTACCATGGGTTAAGGTTGCAGTCAGGGCAGTCTCCGCGCCCTGGAAAGTCGTAGTCACGTTCAAGTTCTAATCCGCGCCCACGAATGTCCTTGGCCCATGAAGCGTTGCAGTCGCAAAAGACTTTGTGGCCTTTGAAATCTGGATGTTGCATTGTTGCTCCTTTCATCTCCACATGTGGAGAAATTGGAAGTAGTTGATTGGCATGTCTACCTCGTGAAGAGGGTCAAAGCGAAGGACGGCGTAGTGACCGAGAAGGCGAAGGAAGTCGCCTAAGTGGGCGCAGGGAAGAATTATCCTTGGATGGTTCTCGGTTCTCATGGGCGGAGGCCCTCCGGTGCAACGCACCCGGACCAAAGGAGGAAGTCAACCTTGGCCGTGAAGCAGCGCTCGTCATGGACTTCTGTTCCATCTGGAAGGAGATAGGTCTGCCGGACTCGCAAGGCATCTTTGCCCTGTCGGGCGATGAAGAACGGGAAGTTTTGCTTTTGCACCCAGGACAATTCTTCTTGAGTCATGAGGAAGGGTCCTCCCTATGAAAGTTCTTTAAGTTGCTTAATCAACATGTCGATATTATTTACGATAGCCTCTACTATGTCCGACTTGGATATTCCAGCATAGGACCAAGATTCTACCCAATTATGAATGCACTTTGTTTTATTCAACGCCTGTTGTACATCCTTTGCCGTATCTTCGTTTTGAAATAACATTCCGTTTGTTGTCTTGTAGGCTGTTACTTCTTCTATTTTTCCTGGTTTCATAAGTCATGGCCCTCCTTGTTTAAGTACATTCAAGCATGAAGCAAATTGCCATAGCAGCGACTTGCTTTGCCTCCTTGAACATTGCCGCCTGGTCTTGGGTACTTTTCTTTACCTCGTCCCATAGTTCGTCAAGCTCTTCCAATATAACAGCATAGCCCTCATGAGGCGAATTGAAAGGCTCAAACTTTTTGCGGGATCGCAGTACTTCCTCTTTGACTCCATTTAACGCTATTTTGAGTTCGTAAGATTCCATGGCTTGTTTCCCTCCTTGCCCGGACCTACGGCCGTAAGAGTTCTTGTAGGGTGAATGTGGCAAAGGGCAACGACGTAAGCGCGTCATGCAGGCTTTGCGGATGCGCAAGCGCAAGTTCGGCAACGGAAAAGCCACTGCGTGAGGTTGGTATGAAGCAACGGTTTGGTGTTTTGTGCAGCTTTGCGCATTCGGACGTTTTGGCACAATAGGTGCAGGTTTTGGCTATGGTTGTAGCTGGTTTCATGGGTTGGTCCCTCCGTTTCGTTGGTTAGACTACCTCGTGCGCAGCATATTTTGTGCCCATCGGTCTGTAATCGCTTGGCGCTTCTTTGCCGCACTCTTTGCATTTCATCTTGGGAATTACATTTCTGTGAAAGTTGTCATCGTCATAGCCAGACCCACGTTCGGTATGGCCACAGTGTTCACATTCGTAGACGGCATAGAAATCGCGCCTTGACTGGGACTCGATCTTTTTGATTCTCATTGGTTGGTCCCTCCGTTTGGTTTTGTGCATTGCGCATCATGATCCCACCGTATCATGGTTGGGTGTATTGTGCAAGTTTATCTGGGAAGAAGTTTGGCCAGAAGTGCGCTTATGTTGGATAAGACTCATATGGCCTGCTTACTCCTTGATCGTTAAGAGCATACCACAGCTTTTTTCTTAACTTTGCAACGTCCGGGCTTTCCTCGTCGCTTAGCGCATTTTGCACAAGTTCCTTTAGCAATTTTGCCTCGTCGTAGTCCAATTGCAAGACAATGATTTTCTTCAATGTGGCTTTCATGTGCTTAGTCTCCTTTCTAATCAAGAAATCCTTCTTGGTTGTCACGCTGCCAGGCGGCGTTGGCTTCTTCCTTGCTCTTGGCAATCATAGCGAGCAATTGCTTGCATTCTGCATAGGTTTGGTCATGATGCTTCTCCTTTCCTTAGCCTTAGTAAATTCCACTGCAAGAGTGCAACTGTACGTTTTGCTTCGGCAGTGGTGGGCCATGTTTGTCTGTGCACCTTTTGCATTGGTCTTTGTTTTCTTCGTAGGTGATGTCCGAACTTGGTACAAATACCCAACTAGACCCTGGTTCTTGGTAAGCGATGAACCTACCACATGTATCACACCTTAATCTCTTTGCCACATGGTCATAGGACATTTTGTCCTCCTTTCTTGGGCACCGCCCGCCCCAGTTTGGGTTCATTTAATGAAATGTGCGAGGATGTGTGCAAGCGCACCGTTAGTCCAACGAATCGCTCTGCCGAGGCTTCAGTGTCAAAGACAAAGATACCTGGTGCGTTGTGCGATGGAACGACAATCGTATTTTTGTGGTATCTAATTTGAAACTGCGGGTCCTCTACGTACAAGGATTTCCTGTCCTTAGTTGTTACTTTCCATCTTGAGATCATGGTTTGGTGCCTCCTTTGGGTAGCTTGGCTACCCGGTTTGGTTTGCGTCTTATGCGTGGTTGGATGTTTGGTCTGCGCGGATGCGCGCTTGCGCGAATGCGCAGTAGTTCTGCCATGGCAAGCGCAGCCCAGGGTAAGGTTGTGGGTGCTTGCACCATGGGTTAGATTTCCTTTCCCAAGAAGCGTAGCTTTGTGGTTTTCTTGATTGCGTTGCTAAGGAGTCGGCCCATGCGACGTTCTGCAGCGTGGTCGCGTAGCCATGTGGCGAAGTTGTCGAGGTCGAGGTTGTGCTGGAAGAAGGATTTGGCTTTGGCCTTGGCTTTGGCCTTGGGTCGGCTGGTCTTTTCCGGCGAGGCTGTTCTTGTTGTGTTCATGAGAAGGTTTTCCTTTCTTAGGTGCGTGGCGCTTTGTTATGGAAATGCTTCAAGGCAGCTTTGCATTCTTCTATTTGCTTTATATATGAACTAAATTTGCCAATAACTTTTATGTCTGCATGGCAATACCAATAGCGGCCGTTTTCCAGTTTGCTGGCATGGCATAGCACACCATGCGCGTTTATCACGCCCACACGCTTGTGCTGGTGGTCTTCCAGGACGACTTGTCCTTTGCGGTCTGCCTTGGCATAGCCCACACATGTGTTTGGCGAGCTGAAAAGGCTTTCAATAAATTCGTTGTGGTTTTCGGCGAATTTCTTACCGTTTAGGTATATCATTGGGTCGGTCTCCTTTCTTAGGTGGCCGAACGGCCCGTTCGTTTCATGGGTGCGAACGCACCAAATGCGGCAACACCGTGTTGCCCGGTTAGAGGCCCGGCGTGTGGATGTTGTGAAGTGAGCGAGTTGCAGGAGGTCGAGGTGTCTTTTCTTTCGAGTGTTCTTTTCTTTCGAGTTAGCTTTAGTTGTTTTCTATAAAAAAAAAAAAAAAAAAAAAAAAACGAGTCGTACCTCCCTTCCTAGAAACGACTTTTTTCTTTCTCGCACGCTTCGCGGTATTCACACACCAAGCCTCTACAGGGGCAATTCGAATTTGGTCCATTTGGCAATCGGCGACCCATGAAGCCGGGGAGGTGGTGCTTTGTGCCCAGTGGCGCTTCATTTAATGAAATGGCACTCGCAAGGGCCGCGTTGCGAGAGCGGGTTCATTTTTGCACGTTCGGACGGTCGGGTGCGGCGATGGTTTGGCGTGGATGTGGTTATGGATGGGCCCACGGGGCCGCACATCGGGCGCAATTGAATTGTGCGTATGGTTGGGCCACCCGCCGGGTGCGTTCGGCCATGGCGTTGTCCGTGCGCGTATGCGCCATGCGCACCGTGCTTCACACTCAACGATCTTTCAAGATGCCACTGCGGTTGATGGTTTAGTTACCTATCGATAGGTTTTGGGTTAGGCCGGTCGGGGCCGGTTGGCCTGCCTACAGTTCGCCAGCTTCTTTGCGCCGTAGCGCGTCCGCGATGAGCTCCTCCATTGTCATGCCAAGCCCGGCAACCTGTGTTTCCAGGGCGTCAAGCTTTTGCGCTTTGACTTTTTGCGTCACACCGCCAGTGGCTTTGCGGCCAATCTGGTAATTGAACATACGGTCTTGGGCTTCGGCATGGCGTTCGGCCGGGTCGGTTGCATCGTTGTCCACTTTGAAGTTCGGACGGGTGCTAAGTTGCCGTGCGACAATGCACATAAGTTCGTGGATTGTGGCATCGGAGCCCCAGAGTTCTTGTGCATCGGCTTCGATTTCTTCCACCGATTCGCCCATGGGCACCGGAACGTAGATAGTAAAGAGCTGGCCGTCGAATGTCTTTCCGGTTTCATCGGTGTAAGGCTCGTTGCGTAGACCAAGATCGATGTTCGATGTGATCCATCCGGTGTTGCCGCGATCTTCATAGGGATTGTCGATGTCATGGAAGTAGTACTCTTTGGTCTTTTTTTCTGTCGCCATGTGTGTCACCTTTCTTTCTTCGGACATGTCCGAGGACAGTGGCACCTTGAAAGAATCGTTGAATGTGCACGTTTCCGGTGTGCGAACCGTCTTGTTTTTGAATGAACGTCGGGTAGGGCTTGGCCCGTTCCCGTTTGTTATTAATAAGGTATGCATACCACGTGCCAATGCGTTTGTCAATCGTATCTGGTAACAATACCAACAACTTTGGACACCGTTGTCCACGGGCAAACCCGTCGTTCTGGTTCATAAATGTGAACATTCGAGAGCTTCGCTTGTAAGTACCCGGAATCATTGAACCCTGGCGTTCAAGATTTTGAACCGGGTGGTTCATATTTCTGGACAGGATTTGAACCCGTTGGGGGGTTTGGCAGATCGGCCGCCGGGGAAAGACCCCCAACATTACATACCAACTTTTGAACAAGGCTTACTCGTTTAGGTGGCAGCCCAGCAGGGAGGGCTTCGCGCACTTGGCAAGCAAGCTTACGTCCTCGTCCGGTTCATTTAATGAAACCTGCGAGGTGGGGCGCGTTGCACCGGCTGGGAAGGAAGTGTCAAGCATATCAGGAATTTTCCATTTGACAACACACGCGGGGCGTGGAATGATGGGATAAGCGCACCAGCGCGATGGGGCAACAGCCCATTTCTTCTCGTTAGGAGGGAATCATGGCAGAGGAAGATAGCAACTCGAGTTCGAGCGAATCGTTAGCCGGATACTCCGACTTTGGTGGAGCATTCTCCGAAGGAGTGGCGTCGGATGCTATGGCTGCGGAGTCGGAAAGCGACTATGGCATCGATGATGCCGGACCGGGCTACGGTTACGGAAGTTCGTATGATCCTTACGGACCGATGGATGCTTCGCCAAGTTTCAACACAGATCCCTTTTCAAGCACAGATATTGCATTTGACACTTCGGATGTATCGACAGCGTCGTTGGCAGAGGCGACTTCGCGAGTCGATGCAATGACTGCGAAAAGTGTTTGGAACACGTTCAAGACGGCAATTAAGACTTTTACTGTGGTAACTGGGTTTACGTCTAACCCAGTGGCTGGAGGCCTCGCGGCTTTGGGCTACATGGGTTGGAAGTCTATGGGTGCGCCGAGTGGAAGGGATATGTTGGACTCTGTGGCTACAGGTAAGGCTGGGGAGGCGCTAAGCGCCGGGCTAAGCGGACCGTCTGCACCGAGTAGTTCCTCCGGTTCTTCGAACGTTGCCGGAGGTCCTGAAGGTTCCGATTCAACGCTTACGCAAACCTACGCTTCGGTCCTTGGTTTTGACGATAAGTCTTTTGACTCGAAGATTGAGAATCCGGTGGAAGAGTACAAGGACATCTTGAATGGTGAAGGTTCATTCTACGCAAGGATGCAAGCGTACTTCGCTAAACAGAAAGAAGAAATGGCTTAGTTATGGGACGGTTTCAAGAAGGAGAAGGTGGGACTGGTAAGACTCCAGGGATTCAATGCTTACGTCCTTGGCATATGAGTATTGCGCAGGCGGTAGCCCTTGGTAATGCTCGACCGAATGAAATTTGCGATCTTTATCATATGAGCCCGAGCCAAGTTTCGGCAATTATGGGAAGTCCTGCGTTTCAGGCGGAGGTGCAAAGGCTGCAAAGCGAACATGCACTGGTGCAACATGATATGGCTGCTGATATTCGGCTGATGGCGAAGCGAGCGTTGGAGATTGTGGATGAGGATATGGATGTTAATCCTTCAGAGCCGGCGAATCGCAAGCTCCGGCAGAACGCCGCGCTGGAAGTGCTTGGTAT
>Ga0307445_10000876_pt1 | contig 16695 bp, 14 predicted proteins | sample SalMarSW160330MG_FD_202147 | JGI IMG/M metagenome (GOLD analysis project Ga0307445, IMG submission 202147) | Salt marsh sediment microbial communities from the Plum Island Ecosystem LTER, Massachusetts, United States - SW1603-30 | ecosystem: Environmental > Aquatic > Marine > Intertidal zone >...
ACAAAAATGGCGTTGAGCGCCTGGAGAGCGAGCATAAGGATAATCAGGTAGATGCCGGTATGCAGGGCGAAGGTGAGCGGCCACAGCCCCCGGTTGTGCCGCCAGATGGCCCGCAGCAGCAGGATTTCCTGCGCCATGTAGAATATGGGGCCGAAAAAGGACTTCCGGTGGGGATGACGCCACCACTCGTACTCCTCCAGGTAGGAGCCGCCGTAGCGACTCTTGCCCTTCTCGTGGGGGATGGGGGCCAGCTCCCAGCGCAGGTGCAGCGGCAGCCTGACGAGGCGCACCGTGCGGTAGAAGAGCAGCAGCAGGGCAACGCCGAGCGCGCTGAACGTAAAAATATGCCAGCCGATGCCGGACATGAAACCTCCGCCGAAATGATGAGCCGCGCCGGGGCCGGGGGCTACTGCTGCTTCATGCTGTCGATGATAAAGCCGGCGGCCAGACGGCAGCCAATCCCCGGCGGCAGGCCGCACTTCTCAAAGCCCTGCTCGTCGGTGAAGAGGGCCATGGCCGTGTCGCTCTCGCCGGGGTTGAGCCGGTGCCCCAGGATAACCGTCTCGATGATGTCGGCGCAGTAGAGGTTACCCACTTCCCCCTCGAAAAAGGCCATGTATTTCTGGGAAATCAGGATGGGGCTGCGCTTGGGGTCGCTCATGACCGAGATGTCCAGCGGGTCGTCGCTGCCGTAGTAAAGCCCGAAGGTGATGAGGGCGCCGGTGACGCCGCCGCACATATCGCCCGTCCCGCCGACGCCGGGGAAAGGCGACAGGGCCTTGATGATTTCCATATTGCCCAGGCCGAACTCCTCCATCAGGGCCAGGGCGGTGCCCTGGGCGCAGTTCTTAAAGATAAAGTTATATTCCTCCGCCCGCAGCTGCACCCGGTCGAGGACTTCCTCGCGGCGGGCTATCCATTCCTCGGCGCTTAGCTTCTTGCGGGGGATATCGTGTTTGTTCAGCTTCCTGACCCTGGCCGAGATGCCCTCAATATCCCACTCCCTTGCGGCCAGCTCGTCTACTTTGGTCTTCAGAGCGGCGTAATCCGTCATTGCCAGGTTGCCTCCTTTTCGCCGGTTCTAAAATATGATAGCATGATTAGCTGATGTCGTCTAGCGGGGGCAATTGACCCCTTTGCCGCCGCCCGAAATTTGTAGTATAATATAACACGATATATCGGTATTCCTGCCGCTGTATCCGGGGTAACCTTCCATGAAAATCCTGCTGCGTTTAACCGGCTTCATCCAAAAACACTGGTATATGCTGGCGCTCGGTTTCGTCTGCATCATCATCGGCACCGTTTTCGGCATTGCCATTCCCTACCTGATCGGCTCGGGCATCGATACGGTGCTCAACCAGGGCGCGCGCAGCTACGTCATCATCGCGGCGGTGGTTATCATCGTCGCCGGCGCCCTGCGCGGCGCGGCCGGCTACGGGCAGCGGTTCTTCACCGAGTTCGTCGCCCAGAAGGTATCCTACAATATCCGCAACGCCCTCTACGAGAGACTGCAGGGGCTGAGCTTCGCCTTCCACGACAGCAACCAGACCGGCCAGCTGATGAGCCGCGCCACGGTGGACGTGGAGGCGGCGCGCATGTTCTTCGCTATGGGCATCCTGGGCATGTCCCAGGGGCTGTTCATGATCGGCGGCATATCCTACATGCTCCTCTCCATGAACTGGCAGCTGGGGCTTATCACGCTGGCCTTCGTGGTGCCGGTGGCCTGGGTGGCCGTTACCTTCGGGCAGCGCATCCGCCCCATCTGGCTGCGGGTGCAGGCCACGCTGGGCTTTATGGGCACCACGTTGGAGGAGAGCCTCTCCGGCATCAGCGTGGTCAAGGCCTTCTCCCACCAGGACGCCGACGGCCGCCACTTTGCCTCCCAGGCCGGCACCCTCTACGATAACCAGGTTCACGCCGCCCGCCTCATGGCCATCAACATGCCGACGATGGTGCTGCTGGTGAGCGTGCCGACCATCTTCATCCTCTGGTTCGGCAGCCACCAGGTGGCCGCCGGCACGATGACGGTGGGCCAGATTACCCAGTTCATCCTCTACGTGAACATGCTGATGATGCCCATCCGCCGCCTGGGTTTCATTGTCAATATCTTGTCGCGCACCGTATCGGCGGGGCAGCGCATCTTCGAGATACTGGACACCGAGTCCGCCGTCAAGGAAAAGCCGGACGCCGTCACGCTGGGACGGGTTCGGGGGGCGGTCTCCTTCCGGGACGTCAGCTTCGGCTACGGCAACCTGGGCACGGCCCTCAAGGACGTGAGCTTCGAGGTCAAGCCGGGTCAGCTGGTAGCCCTGCTGGGTGGCTCCGGCAGCGGCAAGAGCACCATCGCCAACCTGCTGGCCCGCTTCTACGACGTCAGCGAGGGGAAAATCCTCGTCGACGGCACCGATATCCGCGACGTGACGCTGGCCTCGTTGCGCAAGAACGTGGTCGCCGCGCAGCAGGACGTCTTCCTGTTCTCGGCCACCATCCGCGAGAACATCGCCTACGGCGCCGTCGACGCCAGCCTGGATAAAATCGTCGACGTCGCCAAGGCCGCCTACCTGCACGACTTCATCGCCGCCCTGCCCGAGGGCTACGATACCTGGGTGGGCGAGCGCGGCGATACCCTCTCCGGCGGGGAGAAGCAGCGCCTCTCCATCGCCCGTACTTTGCTGGTAAACCCGGCCATTCTCATCCTCGACGACTCCACCGCCAGCGTCGACGCCGAGACGGAGCGGCTCATCCGCCGCGCCCTGGACCGGCTCATCAAGGGGCGGACGACCTTTATTATCACTCACCGCATCCCCATCATCCGCAACGCCGACCTCATCCTGATGCTCAAGGACGGCGAGCTGGTGGAGAGCGGCACCCACGACGAGCTGATGGCCAGTAACGGCCTTTACCGGGAGACTTACGAATCGCAGCTGCTACAGCAGCAGGAGGACGCGGACTAGCCATGTTTCACGGCGGAGGGATGCACCATCACGGCCACGGCGGCGTTGACGAAGAGGTGCTGGGCAAGGTCTACGACAGTCGCGTCATCGCGCGGCTGCCCCGCTACCTGGCGCCGGTCAAGGGCAAAATCACCGTCGGCGCCATCGGTATGCTCATCCGCACCCTCACCACCCTGGCCTTGCCTTATCTGGTCGGCCAGGCCACGGACTATATCGTGCAGAGTGACTTCGGCCGGCTCGGCACCATCCTTATTATGCTGGCCGCGGTGGCGGTGGGGATGTGGGGCGGCCAGTACCTGGAGAACCTGTTTTTGGCCTACGCCGGCCAGTCGGTTATCTACCGCATGCGGACGGAAATCTTCGGCCACCTGATGCGACTCTCGCTGAGCTTCTTCGACCGCAACCAGGTGGGCAAGCTGATGTCCCGCGTTCAGAACGACGTGGAGCAGCTCCAGGAGCTGGTCACCCAGGGCATGCTGGCGCTCCTGACCAGCGTGCTGACCCTGGTAGGCATCGCCGTCATCATGATTACGCGCAATCCCCGCCTGGCCCTGCTCACCCTCACCGTGGTGCCGGTGCTGGCGGTACTGATTTACGTCTGGCAGAAGTACGCCCGGCGGGCCTTCATCAAGGTGCGGCGGGCCATCGCCACGGTCAACTCGCAGCTCCAGGAGGATATGTCCGGCGTGCGCGTCGTGCAGAGCCTCTCGCGCGAGGGCGAGAACATGGAGCAGTTCGACGAGGTCAACCGCGCCCACCTGGACGCCAACATCACCGCCGTGCGACTGGAGGCGCTCATCATGCCCATGGTCAATATCCTCACCGGCGCCGCCTTCGCCATCGTCATCATCGTCGGCGGCTTTCAGGTGCTCGACGGGGTGATGACCATCGGCATCCTGGTGAGCTTCCTCCTCTACGTGCAGCGCTTCTTCGAGCCGGTGCTGGAGCTCTCCATGCAGTATACCGAGCTGCAGCGGGCCATGGCCTCCGGGGCGCGCATCTTCGAGATACTGGACGTGGAGGAGGAGATTAAAGACCGCCCCGGCGCCGCCGAGCTGCCGCCGGTAAAGGGGAACATCGAATTCAAGGATGTCGGCTTCAGCTACGAGCCGGACACCGAGGTGCTGCACCACATCAACCTGGCCATCCGCCCCGGCGAGACGGTGGCCATCGTGGGGCAGACGGGCTCCGGAAAGAGCAGCCTGGTGAGCCTCATCGCCCGCTTCTACGAGGTGAATAAGGGCGAGGTCACCGTGGACGGCCACGACGTGCGCGACGTGACGCAGGAGTCGCTGCGGCGGCAAATCGGCATCGTCCCGCAGGACCCCATCCTCTTCTCCGGCAGCATCGCCGAGAATATCAAGTACGCCCGCCCGGACGCCACCCGCGACGAGGTCGTCGCCGTGGCCAAGACGGTGGGGGCGCACCCCTTCATCAGCCGCCTCAAGGACGGCTACGACGCCCCGGTAGGCCAGCGCGGCGGCAGCCTCAGCGCCGGCCAGCGCCAGCTTATCTGCCTGGCGCGCGCCATCCTGGCCGACCCGGCCATCCTGATTCTGGACGAGGCCACCTCCAACGTGGACACCAATACGGAGCGCATCATGCAGCGGGCGCTGCGCAAGCTCACCCAGGGGCGCACCTGCCTCACCATCGCCCACCGCCTCTCCACGGTGACCGGCGCCGACCGCATCATCGTGCTGGAGCACGGCAACATCGTGGAGGAAGGCTCGCATCAGGAGCTTCTGGCCAGGGGCGGGCTCTACGCCCACATGTACGAGACCCTGAGCGCTCCGGACTTATTGGAAGGCTAAACCACCCCACCCCGGAATTTTCTTTCCCACCCAGGCCCCGCCTGCGCTAAAGCTCCGGCGGGTAAACTGCCCTCGCGGCATCCGCCGCTTAGCCCTTAGGTTTCCCCACCCCATTGCCCCGAAATCCTTCTCACTCTCCCTTTATGAAAGGGAGACGACGGTATTTACCTTGAGAACCATCGCCGGCAACCCATTCGTTTGTCCCCCTTTCGTAAAGGGGGATTAAGGAGGATTTTCCCAGGGGGAGGGGTGGGGAAAACCCCGGCGAGTAGTGGCAGAATGCCACAGGGCGGGCTGGGTGGGAAAGAAAATCTTGGGGTGGGGCTGTCCTAGGTATAGGTCGCTATCAGAAAGCCCACCAGAGCCAGCCCGGCGATGGGCGGCAGCGCCGGCACCGGCTTGCCCTTGAGCCAGAGCGCCTGGATGAGAAAGGCCCCCATCAGGCCCGCCAGAGCAAACACCCCCACCACGATACCGTCCCCCAGCCCCCCGACGAAAAAGACCGACACCGAGAGCATCAGCGGGAAGCCGATATCGCCGCCGCCCAGCACGGAATACTCGCGCTCTTCAGCCGCCTGCTCCTTGAGCTCCCCCACCCGCACCACTCCAAGCCCCATCAGCCAGTCGCGCCAGCGCCGCGGGAAGATAAAGGCCGGCAGGGCCACCGTCTCGGAGAGCTTGTCGGCCATCCAGACCATAAAGCCGAAACGCACCGCCAATAAGTCGTAGACGGCGATGACGAGCATGAAAATCATGAACGTCCACGGCGAGAAGATATAGCCGAAGACCGAGCCCGCCGCCGCCAGCGCCACCAGCAATAACAAGTCGTGCAGCCAGACCCGCGCCCAGAAGAGCCAGGCCAGCCCGCCGACCGCCGCGAGGGCGTAGGCGGCCGCCACCGGCAGCGTCAGGGCGGTAATGATAAAGACCCCCCAGGCGTACATCAGGGTGAAGAGTCCCCGGAAGACCCACTTGAGCCAGCGTACCGGGATGAAGAAGAGGACGATAGCGACGACCGCCACCACGCCGAAGAAATAGAGCACCACCGGCGTCAGCGCCACGTCCGGCGAGGGGATGTTCTGCTCCTCCACGAAGGCCTGCTGCCGCGAGGCTACGTAGAGCGTCAGCGTCAGCGCCAGCGCCATAACGAGGGCGCTCCAGAGGAAGGGACTGAGCCTGATTTTCATCGTCTGGGTTAATTATAGGCAAGGGGTGGCCCAAAAGCAATCGTGCCCCGCCCGCTAAATTGACATCCGGTGGGGATGGTGCTAAACTCGGCGCAAAACTACCCGGTCTTACCGCAAAATTCCCGGATAAGTCCCGAAAGGAGAATGACCTATGCCAGATGGTGTCTACGAAGTACTCAGCCCCTGGGCGGAGGCCGACCCGGTCGCGCCGCGGGGGATTAATCCCTTCCCGGAAAGCCTGGAAGACAGGACGATAGGCCTGCTGCGCAACTCCAAGCGCGCCGCCGAGCCGTCGCTCCAGGTGCTTGAAGCCAGGCTCAAGGAGAGGTTTCCCAGCACCAGTCTCTCCTGGTTCGATAACCTCAAGCCCAACGAGACGCTGGTGGCGCAGGGGCGTAAAAAAGAGTTCGAGGCGTGGCTTAAGGGGGTGGACGCCGTCATCTCCTCCTACGGCGACTGAGGGTCGTGCACCAAGTACCTTGTGTACGACGCCGTAGATATAGAGGACAGGGGAAAGCCCACCGTCACGCTGGTCAATAACGGTTTTGCCAACGACGCCGAGTCGGCCTCGCGCGCCAGGGGTATCCCCGGCCTGAGGGTTATCCCCACCGCCGTCCCCTGCGAGTCCAGCATCACGGCCGACATCGAGGCCGGCATCGACGGCGCGCTGGACGAAATCATCGCCGCGCTGACCCGCCCCCTCACCGCCGAGGAGAAGTCCCCCAAAGCCAGAGAGCCGGAGAAGCCGGCCCGGATTATCTTCAAGGGTAGCCTGGAGGAGGTCAACCGCTTCTTCTACCGGCGCGGCTGGACGGACGGCCTGCCCGTTATCCCCCCCACCGAGGCCGCCGTGGCCGAGATGCTCACCGGCACCGACCTGCCCCCCGGCCACCTGCTGGGCAAGCTCCAGTCCCGCGACGGCAAGGCCACCATCGAAAAAATCGCCGTCAATGCCGTCATGGCCGGCTGCCTGCCCACCTATTTGCCGGTGCTCGTCGCCGGCACCATCAACCTGCTGGAGTCCGAGCCGGGCTTCCTGGGCTACACCACCTTCGGTTTCAGCACCGGCTCCTGGTCGCCGTTCTGGATAATCAACGGCCCTATCCGTAACCAGATTAACTTAAACAGCGGCTCCGGGGCGTTCTCGCCCGGCAACATCGCCAACGCCGCCATCGGGCGGGCCATGGGGCTCATCATCAAGAACATCGGCGGGGTGCGCAAGGGCATCGAGGACATGGGCGTCATGGGCAACCCCATGAAGTACACTATGGTCATCGCCGAGAACGAGGAGGAAAGCCCCTGGGAGCCGCTCCACGTGGAGATGGGCTTCAAGAAAGAGGACAGCACCATCCGGCTCTCCTTCCCGCAGACCTATTTGCAGCACTGGCCCTACGGCTCGGACGCCGGGAGAATCCTCGGCTCCGTGGTGGACAGCATGCCCCGCGGCATGCGCTATAATATCGTCTTCACGCCGGCGCACGCCCACAACCTGGCCCGCGAAGGCTATACCAAGGAGAAGGTCAAGCAGTACATTGTTACCAACAAGACGATGCCGGCGGCCAGCCTGCGGGCGCAGGCCAGCGGCGGTCTCGCCTTCGCGCGCACCAACATCGACTTGCTGCCGAAGGAGGGCGTGGTGCCGGTGATAAGCGACCCCCGTTTCATCAAGGTCATCGTCGGCGGGGGGCCGGGGGCCTTTATCGCCCAGCTGGTCGGCGGCGGGGCCACCCCCGGCCAGAAGGAAATCCAGAAAATTGACCTGCCCAAAAACTGGGACAAACTCGTCGCCAAGTATAAGAACGTGGTGCCCGCCTACGCCAAATACTAGCCCCAAGGAGGAATATTATGAGCGCAGCTAACGCCGCCGCTTACGAGGTGCTCAGCCCCTGGGCCGAGGCCGACCCCAAGCCGCTTAACGGCCTGGCGCCCCGCCTGGACGGCCTCGACGGCAAGCGTATCGGCCTGCTCGTCAACAACAAGCGCGCCGCCCCCCTTATCCAGGACGCGGCCGAGCGGCTCGTCAAGGAGCGCTATCCCGCCGCGACGGTCAGCCGCTTCTGGGCGGAGTCGTTCTCGGTCTCGGCGCTGGAGCCGCAGCGCAAGGGCGAGTTCGAGGACTGGCTCAAGGGCCTGGACGCCGTCATCGCCGCCGTCGGCGACTGAGGGGCCTGCACCAAGTACCTTGTGTACGATGCCATTTTCATCGAGGAGCGCGGCCTCCCCACGGCCACCTTCGTCTTCGAGCACTTTCTTAACGACGCCATGTCGGCGGCCTCCAGCCGGGGCATGCCCGTCGTCCGGGTGGTGCCGGAGACCGTCGTCTCCGAGTGCACCGAGAAGGACGTCATCGAGGCCGCCGTTAAGGCCGTCGCCGGTGACGTCTTCGCTTCCCTGACCCGCCCCCTCACCGCCGAAGAAAAGTCCCCCAAGCCGCGCGAGCCGGAGAACCCGCCGCGCCTGGTCTTTAAGGGCAGCCTTAGCGAGGTCAACCGCTTCTTCTACCGGCGCGGCTGGACGGACGGCCTGCCCGTTATCCCCCCCACCGAGGCCGCCGTTGTCGAGATGCTCACCGGCACCGACCTGCCCCCCGACCACATCGTCGAGAGGCTGGAGCCGCGCCTGGGCAAGGCCACCGTGGAGCGCATCGCCGTCAACGCCGTCATGGCCGGCTGCCTGCCCACCGCCCTGCCGCTGCTCGTCGCCGGGGTCAAGGCCCTGGCCGATAACCCCGCCTGCGGCATGATGGCCGCCTCCACCGGCTCGTTCGCCCCGTTCTGGCTGGTCAACGGCCCCATCGCCAGGGACTTGAACATCAACTCCAGCTACGGGGCCACCAGCCCCGGCAGCATCGCCAACGCCGCCATCGCGCGGGCGCTGGGCCTCATCACCAAGAACGTGCGGGGCATCCGCCGCCAGGTGGAGGACATGGGCGTGCTGGGCAACCCCGGCAAGTACGCCTGGCTGGCCGCCGAGGACGAGGTCAACAGCCCCTGGGAGCCGCTCCACGTGGAGCGCGGCCTGAAGCCGGACGACAGCGCCATCACGCTGACCTTCCCCCAGTCTTACCAGCAGATGATGCCCTTCGGCACCGACGCCAGGGGCATCCTGGCCACCGTCGTCGGCAGCATTACCCCGGCGCGCCACGGACTCTTCGCCCTGCTGCTGACCCCCGCCCACGCCGCCACCTTGGCCAAAGGCGGCTGGGACAAAAAGGCCATCAAGGAATACATCGTCAAGAACGCCATCGTCCCCGACGACTACTACCAGCGGCTGGGCCTGCCCGAGGAAGGGCCCTTCGACCGGGGGAACTTCATGGGCCCTGGCGTCACGCCGGAAATCTTCCCGCCCTCGCCGCGCAACCCCGACCCGGTGCAGGTCTACGTCTTCGGTGGGTTCGGCTCGTGGATGGGGTTTATGCAGGGCGGGCCGCCGCCCGTCACCAGAAAGGTAGAGCTGCCGGCGGGGTGGGAGAAGCTGGCGACGAAGTACAAGGGCGTCGTGCCGACTTACGTGAGATATTAGGGGGTTTTCTACCTCACCCCCTTTATCCCCCTCTCCTGACGAGGCGTTCCGCAGGAGAGGGGGAATTTAGTTAAAAGAGGGGTTTCACCCCTCTTAGACACCCTGGTGGGGGTAAAGGGGTAGCAAACTACGGGCTAAGCGGTGAAAGCCCCGAGGGCGGCCTGGGTGGGAACAGATAACTCCGGCGCGGCAGTTTTGACATGAATCCCGTCATGGCAAATAATAGTGGGATAAGGCCGCAACCCGGCGGGAGGTAAATATGGCAAGTGTGACCATCGCTCCGTACTTGATATTGCTGGTGGTGCTCCTTTTATGTTCCACTTTCTTTTCCGGCTCGGAGACGGCGCTCATGGCCGTCAGCCGCGTGCACCTGCGCCAGCTGGAGAAGAAGCACCCGCGGCGGGTGCACATCGTCGAGGCGATTCTGAAGAAGCCGGAGAGGCTCATCGGGACGATTCTCCTGTGCAATAACCTCGTTAATATCGCCATGTCGGCCCTCGCCACCGCCCTCGCCATTTCGCTCTGGGGGAATGCGGGGATAATCTACGCCACGGCGGGGCTGACCTTTATTATCCTGATATTCGCCGAGATTTCACCCAAGGTTTACTCCAAGTACCACAGCGCCCGCATCTCGCTTGCGGTGGCGCCGGTGCTGCGGGTTATCATGACGTTCACCCGTCCGATGGTGGCGGCGGTGACGTATATTGCCCGGATGCTGCTGCTGCTGATAGGCGTTAATCTCTCCAAGGTGAAGCGACCGCTGGTTACCGAGGCCGAGGTCAAGGCGCTCATCGATATCGGCTGGGAAGAGGGCGCCATTACCAACGGGGAGAAACAGATGCTCGCGCGGATTTTTACCCTCAATGATAAGACCGTGGGCGATATCATGGTCCCCCTGAGGCACATGGTGACGCTGAGCTCGGACGATACTATCGACAAGGCCCTGAAAAAAATCCGCCGGTGCGCTTACTCGCGGTTTCCGTTGCGGAGGGGCGGAAGCCGGGAAATCATCGGCTTTATCCATGCCAGAGACCTCCTGGGCAAGACGGGCCAGCGGAAGCTGGGCGCCGTAAAGCGACTGGTCAGGCCGCCCTATCTCATCCACGAGGACCGGAAAATAGACAGCCAGCTGCGCAGTTTCAAGTCCCGGCGGTTGCACGAGGCCGTCGTCCTCGATAAAGACGGCGAGGTGGTCGGGCTCGTTACCCTGGAAGACATCCTGGAGCAGATGGTGGGCAGCATCGAGGATACGTATGATACGGGAGAGGATTTCCTGGAAGTAAGCGAGCCTGCCGGTTAGCGCTATCGCGGGCAAGCTGTTATAATTAGTGCGGAAGAAAGGTATCTATGATGAAAGAAACCGAGGTCCGCAAGATAGCCGCCGCCGCGGCCAAAGTCAAAGCCAACGTCGAGAGGGTCATCGTCGGCAAGAGCGAGGTGGTCGAGATGACCATCGTCGCCCTGCTCTGCGAGGGGCATATCCTCCTGGAGGACGTGCCGGGGCTGGGCAAGACCGTCCTGGCCAAGAGCCTGGCCCGCTCGCTGGGCTGTACTTTCCGGCGCATCCAGTGCACCCCCGACCTGCTGCCCTCCGATATCACCGGCACCTATATCTTCAATCAGAAAACGGCCGACTTCGAGTTCCGCCCCGGGCCGGTAATGTCCCAGGTGGTGCTGGCCGACGAAATTAACCGGGCCACCCCGCGCACGCAGTCGGCGCTGCTGGAGGCCATGCAGGAGCGGCAGGTCACCGCCGAGGGAGAGACCATGCCCCTGCCCCGCCCCTTTCTGGTGATGGCCACCCAGAACCCCATCGAGCTGGAAGGCACCTTCCCCCTCCCCGAGGCCCAGCTCGACCGCTTCCTGCTCAAGGTGCAGTTGGGCTACCCCAGCGCCGAGGACGACCGGCTCATCCTGTCCCGTTTCCGCAAGGAAGACCCGCTGGAGACCCTCCAGCCCGTGCTTTCCGCCGCTGACCTGCTCCGCATGCAGCAGGAGTGCCGCGAGGTGCACGTGGCCGCCGACGTGGAGGACTACATCATCCGCCTCATCCACGCCAGCCGCGCCCACGAGGCCGTGGAGCTGGGGGCCAGCCCCCGGGCGATGCTGGCTCTCTACAACGCCTCCCAGGCCCTGGCCGCCGTGCGGGGGCGCGGTTTCGTCACCCCGGACGACGTCAAGTATCTGGTCACGCCCGTTTTGGTGCACCGCATTATCCCCAAGTCGGCCAGCCGTCTGCGCGGCTATCGGGCCGGGGAGACCCTGGCGGAGATAATCGATTCCGTGGCCGTGCCCGTGGAAGAGGCGGCCGTCGCCGGGGAAGAATAGGCCATGCGGGGCGACGCCTGGCTGCTCATCGCCGCCATTATTCTCATCATCGCCCTGGCGCTGCAACAGGTGGTGCTGGCGCTGGTGGCGCTGCTTTTCCTGCTGGCCGGCGCCGTATCGCGCCTCTGGAACCGCTACTGCCTGAGCCGTCTTGATTACCACCGCCACCTGAGCCGCAATCAGGTCTTCTTCGGCGAGGAAATCGTCTACGAGGTGGAGGTCGCCAACCGCAAGCCCCTGCCCCTGCCCTGGATACGCATTGAGGACGCGATACCGGAGCGGGTGACCCTGCTCAAGGGCAAGACGGGCCAGGCCCACGACGAGCAGGTTACCCTCACCAACATCTTCCCGCTGAGCATGTACCACCGGGTGCGGCGGCGTTTCCCGATGAAATGCGAGCAGCGCGGCTGTTTCGCTTTCGGCCCCACCCACATCAGCTCCGGCGACCTCTTCGGCTTCTTCCGCCGCGACATGGATATAACCAGCAAGGACTACCTGCTGGTCTACCCCCGGCTGGTACCGCTGGATAGCCTGGGCATCCCCTCCAAGCAGCTCTTCGGCGATATCCGCCGGCGCAATCACCTTTTCCAGGACCCGGTGCTCACCGCCGGCGTGCGGGACTACCTCCCCGGCGACAGCCTGAAGAGGATTCACTGGAAGTCCACCGCCCGGCTGGGACGGCTCCAGACCCGCATCTACGAGCCGACCACCACCGTGGATATCAGCATCTTCCACGACGTGCGCACGGTAAGGGCGCCCGTCTGGGGGAGCGTGGCGCAGCTGCAGGAGCTGGGCATCATCGCCACGGCGGCCATCGCGCAGCACGCCCTGGAGGCGGGTTTCCGCGTCGGCCTCAACGTCAACCAGCAGACGCGCTTCTCGGAAGGCATGGCGCGGGTGCCCTCGGGGCAGCACCCCGAGCAGCTGGAGCGCATCCTCAAGACGCTGGCCCAGCTGCACCAGATAGAGGCCATGCCGGCGGCCCGTTTCATCCGGCGTGAGGTGGGCAGCATCCCCTGGAGCAGCACCCTGCTGGTCGTCTCGGCGCTGGCCGGCGAAGACCTGGTGGCGGTGCTGACCTACCTGAAGCGGGTGGGGCGCAGCGTGGCCCTGGTCAAGGTGGGCGGCGCCGCGCCGGAAGCCGGCTACGCCGACCTGCCCGTTTACCATATCAGCGACGCCACGGCCTGGGAGGTGGTTCAGGAAATTGGTCTTAAGGAAGTCTAGTTTAATTATAAAATGAGCATCAGGCAGCGACTCAAGGGGTTCGACTGGCTGGCCGGGTTCTTTTACCCGCTGGCGGTTATCCTCATGGAGTCTTTCTGGGTCTATCCCTGGCTGGTCTGGGTGGGGGGCTGGGGGGTCTTCGCCGAGACGCGGCCGGTGCTGGGGCTGGGCAGCGTCGTTCTGGTGCTGGCGGTTTCGCTGCTGTCGACCCGCCTGCTCCTCCAGGCCCCCTGGCGGCTGCGCTATATCCGCGGCGCCGTTGTCGGCGGCGGGGTGGTGGTTATCCTGCTGGTGCTGGGCTACGAGTACGCCGACGGCTACGCCTTCCTCAGCGGGGCGTGGTTCGCCCACGTCGGCCGGCTCCTCGGCGAGACCCTTTCCCGGGGGCACACCGTCGCCCTGGCGCTGCCGGTGCTGCTCTACCTGTGGTGGCGGGGCATCATCCTGGGGGGCACCACCGCCTATTTTAGAAATATCTACCGCTCTTTCCTCATCGGCGTGGTGGCGCTGGTGCTGCTGATTATCTTCTGGCGGCTCGATGCCGGGGCGGATAGCGCCCAGGGGCCGGGGGTAGTCGTCGGCCTGGAGGTGATGGCGTTCTTCTTCTTCGGCCTGATTTCGGTGGCCCTCTGCCACCTCTACCTGATGCGCCACTCCATGACCCGGGAGGAGGCCAACCGGACGTCGCCCTGGCGCTGGCTGCCGATGATGCTGGGCGTCGTCGGCGGGATGATAGCGGTGGGGTTCGGGATGGCCAGCATCTTCTCGGCGGACTTTTTCGCGGCGATGGGGCGCGGGGCCCATGCCGTCGGGGAATTTTTCAGCAAGGTATTCAGCTATATCGTCATCCCCCTGCAGTACGTTTTAAACTGGCTGTTCTGGCTGTGGAATCAGTTTCTGGCCCTGGTAACCCGGGGCGAGGCCCAATCCTTAGAGCCGCCCGAAGCCTTTGAGTGGGGGGAGACGAACACAACGGGGATTCCGCCGATAGCGACGGAAATACTCAAGTGGCTGGTGATTACGGCCATCGTGGCCCTGGTCGTCTGGCTTCTGGTCAAGGCCATCTCCCGCATCCGCGCCCGCCGGGCGCAGGATGATATCGAGGAAATCCACGAGTCGCTCTGGAGCGAAAGCAACCTCCGCGGCGACCTGCGCCAGTTCTTGAGCCGGCTGTTCGGCCGCCGTCCCCACGCCCCGGCGGCCTACCGTTTTGACGATGCCGAGGGGGGCCTGGATATCCGGGAGATATACCGGCGCCTGCAGTGGGAGGCCGCCCGCGCCGGTACGGCACGCCGCCTCCAGGAGACGGCCAGCGAGTACGCCGGGCGGCTGGAGGAGGTGGTGCCGGCGGGCCGGGGGCCGATTAAGCGCCTTACCGAGCTTTATACCCGCGTCCGCTACGGCGAGACCGGCGTGCCGGGCCGGCAGCTGGCCAGCGCCAACAGCCTGTGGGTGCGGCTGCGCGGCCTGCTGCGGGGGCAATCGGAATCATAGCCTGAGCGGGGAGGCGCCCCGCCGGCGATGGCGCTGACGATGAGGCCGGTAATAGCGTTTTTTATGGCCAGTAGCTGGCCAGTTCCTCCTCGGTGGTGATGTAGCCCAGGCTGGCAAAGACTTGCTTGCCCTCCGCCGAGGTCAAAAAGTCCAGAAATTGCCGGGCTGCCGTCTCGTCTTCGGTAAAGGCGGTGAGGGCGGCGCGCATCTCGCCCACGCCGGTCAGCTCGGCGGGGGAAAGGTAGATTATTTTTATCTCGTCCGGGGCCGACGTGGCGTAGAAGTTCCAGATAATGCCGGCGTCCACCTGGTCCATGACGAGCATGGTGAGCAGGTTATCGGGGCGGGCTGCCTCGGTCACGATGTTGGCTTCAATGGCGTCGCCCAGGCCGGCCTGCGCGAAGATTTCCGGGGCGTAGCGGCCCAGCAGGGTGGTCTCGCGGCGGGTGATGGCCACCTGCACGCCGGGGCGGGCCAGGTCGGCCAGGGACGTGATGCCGGCGGGGTTGTCCGCCGGCACGGCGATGACCGGCACCATCCAGGCGATGGCGGTTACCGTCTCCGGCAAGACCAGCGCCTTTTCTACCGCCGTCTCCATGAACTTCTGCTCCGGCGCCACGTAGACGTCGCCGGTGCGCGCCAGCTCCATCTGGGAGAGCACCTCGCCGCCGCCGCCGTAGGTTACCTCGACCTCGGCCCCGTATTCGGCCTCGTAGAGCCGGCATATCTCGTCCAGGGCGGGCTTGGCCCCGGCGGCGGCGAAAACGCTCAGGGGGGCGGAGCCGGGGGTGGCGCAGGACAGGCCGGGCAGCGCCGCCAGCGCCGTTAGCGCCAGTATCAGGCCGACCAGGGCCGTAAGCCGGCCGGGAAGAAACGATTTTTGCATCGTAAGATTTCTCCTTAAAAAATAATCTCGGGATAGTTTTTAGAGCAGGGGGCAGCGCCGCTACCGGGGGATTGGAAACAAAAAACGCCGGATAATCTCCGGGCGCTTTCGGGTTGCACGAACCATGGTGCCTCCTTTCCAATGGCGGGAGTTGCCACCGTTTCCCGTGACAACGTCGGGGCCTTAAGCCCACCGGCTGCACACCGTGCCCGTGCGGGTTTAGGTAATGCAGCTTAGGAGCCGGTTCCTGATATGGTTTCGCTCGTATCTTAGCACCGGGGGGCTTTACCTGTCAAACTGTGATGTTTCTGTGAGTTGACAGAAAGGGCAACCGACTGTATAATGTATTTCGGTATAAGCTAAATATTGCTGCGGAGGCAACTAACCCGATGTCCCGTAATGAAGCCGCCCTGGTAGATGAAATCCTGAAGATGTCCGGGGACATCTTCAGCGCCATACCCATCGCCGTACCGGCGGAGTGGCTATCGCTGGACCTGACGGTAGCCCAGCTGCGCGTGATGCTGGTGCTGCACGCCCGGGGGGCCTCCCGCATGAGCGTCATCGCCGCCGAGATGGACGTGGCCCTTTCCACGGCCACCGGCATCGTCGATAATTTAGTGAAGAAAGGCCTGGTAATGCGCCAGACCGACCCCCGGGACCGCCGGCGGGTTATCGCCGCGCTGGCCCCGGCGGGGCAGGAGCTTATCAACCGGCTCTGGCTCTCCGGGCAGTTTCAAATCGAACAGCTCCTCGACGGCCTGACGGAGGCGCAGCTGGAGAAGGCCGCCGCGGTCGCCCGGATGCTCTATACGAATATCTCCCGGCAGCAAGGCGGAGGTGATGCCAGATGAAGAGGATACCCGAAATACTGGCGCGGCTGGTGGTACGCCGCTCCTGGTGGTTCATCGCCCTGGCCGTGGCCTTGACGGCGGCGGCGATACCCGGCATAACCCGTCTGGAAACGGATACCGGCTTCGACGCCCTGGTAGCGCCGGACTCCGCCATCTCCCGGGCGACGGAGCGCTACCAGGCGGATTTCGGCGGGGAACCCATCAGCATTTTGCTTACCGGCAGCCTCGACGACATCTTCTCGCCGGATAACCTGGACGTCCTGGTCTATTTCGAGCAGCAGTTTGGCGCCGACACGCGCTACCGCACCATCGTCAGCCCCCTGGACGTGCTGCGGGCGGCGCAACTGGAGGCGGGCCTGCCCTCCTACGACGACCCGGCCTTCATCGCCGCCGTCCTCTACGACGCCGAGGGCAATATCAACCCGGCGCTGGCGT
>Ga0307445_10000877_pt1 | contig 16678 bp, 11 predicted proteins | sample SalMarSW160330MG_FD_202147 | JGI IMG/M metagenome (GOLD analysis project Ga0307445, IMG submission 202147) | Salt marsh sediment microbial communities from the Plum Island Ecosystem LTER, Massachusetts, United States - SW1603-30 | ecosystem: Environmental > Aquatic > Marine > Intertidal zone >...
GCCTGATCTGGAAGGCGAAGGAAACGGGCTCGGCGTTCCAGACCCCGTCGCTGTTCCTTGCCCTGACCTGGAAAACATACCTGCCTGGCCTAAGTGCGGGATATGTGGCCGTGGTCTGGTCCGTCTGGGGCAGCCAGTCCACATCCGCCCCTTCGAGCTTGTACTGGTAACTCACCGCATCCGGGTTGGTCAGGCAGATGCTGTTGAAATCAAAGATGATCGAATTCTCCGTATAGCCAAGCCTCATTCCCGGTGTCATAGCGCGTTCTTCCAGGTTCACCCGCATGCGGGTGATGTGGGTCAGTGGATCGATCCCGGACCGGTATTCCATGTCCGGGTCATACCGGATCACCCCGGCTACGGTCCCGAACCATAATTTCCCATCCCGGTCGCGGAAGGATGCATTGTTCTTGGTTTCAATTCCCACGAAACCGTTCTTCTCCATGTAGGTAAAGATCCTGTCCTCCGAAATGTCGTATTTATTCAGTCCCTTGTTGGTCCCGATGAACACATTGTTCTCCCCATCCACATTCACCAGCGTAATGAGGTTCGCCAGCAGGCCGTCCTCCCTGGATAACTGGCCGACCAGTTTCCGGTTTTCGATCGCGAATATTCCCTGTCCTTCCGTGCCGACCCATACACGGCCGTCGCTGCTTTCGGCAAAACAATTGGGTGTAAATTCAAAATCCAGCGACAGCTGATGGATGGAGTCACCTACAATGGTGGTGATCCCTTTGCCCTTGGACCCGATCCAGAGGGTGCCCCCGGAGTCGGAATAAAGGGCGGAAATATCGGTCCCCGCGAGCCCGTGGACCTGGGTCAGGTATTGCACCTGCCGGTGGTCGATGTTGTAATAGATCAGTCCGTCTGTGGTCCCGACCCAGAGATTATTTTCCCGGTCGATGTCCATTGCCGTTACGATCAGCTGCTGATTGTAGGAATTGATCTGGAAGGAATAGCTGAATTTCCGGCTGACGGGATCGTACTCATAGGTCCCATTTCCGTAAGTCCCGATCCATATATGCCCGTTCCGGTCCTCCTTCAGGAACCGGACCTGGTTCCCGATGGCATACTGTTCCCCCGTCAGGTGCCTGAAATCCTGGCCTGCAGGCCGGCCGGGATCATAGATGCTGATGCCGCCGTTGGTACCGAACCAGAATTTCCCGGTACGGTCCTGCAGCACGGCCCATACCTGGTTGTTCACCAGGCCGTTTTTTTCGGAGAAGGAAACGAACTGTTCCCCTTTGAAGATGGACAGGCCGTTTTCGTTGGTGCCGACCAGGATATTCCCTTCCACGTCTTCCAGGAGGGACCAGATCTTCAGGTCCTGCAGGCCGTTTTCCTGGTTGAAGGTTTTAAGCTTCCCGTCCCGGATACGTGTCAGTCCCCCTCCCCATGTGCCAACCCACAGGTTCCCTTTCGAATCTTCCAGCAGGGTGCTAACAAAATTATGCGCAAGCCCGTGGCGCGTATTGTAGAAATTCAGCTTCTCCGTTCCCTTATCAAAGTGGTACAGGCCGTCGTTGTAAGTTCCGAACCATAAATTGCCTTTACGGTCCTCCAAAAAGGAAGTGACCTGGAAATAGCCCATTCCCTGGATGAAGAATTTTTCGAAATCGGGGGATTGCGGGCTCTTCCTCTGCAACCCGATATCTGTGATGAAATACAGGGTGCTGTCACGGGCTATGTACATACCGAAGACGCGGTCGCTCAGTCTTCCCCCCTTAAACTGTTCGTACCTGAATTCAGATGAGGAAGCCGCCTCCGGGTTCGAGATGTACAGCGCCCCGTTCTGGGCGGTGGTGATCCATACCCTGCCCTCGGGGTCCTGGTTTATGGACGTCACGTCGCTGTTTATGAGCGTTGCGGCCTGGCGGAAGATCTCGAAACGACGTCCGTCAAAACGGGTAATGCCCCCTCCCGTGTGCCCGAACCAGAGCACTCCCCGGGAATCTTCGAACAGCGATCTGACCCCGTTGATAGCCAGGCCGTCTTCCGAGGTGAAATTTTCAAAACTCACCCCGTCGAAGCGGCTTACCCCTCCTTCCGTACCAAGCCAGATGTAATCGTTCCGGTCCTGAATGATGGCAAAGATCTTCGATTGTGCCAGTCCCTCTGAAACACTGTAATTGTCAAAATAATAGATCTGGGCAGGAAGGGTTCCCCCAAAAAACAGAAAAGCTCCGGTAAGGAAGCCTGTCCGCATGGAAGCCTTCCATGAAGTGCTACTCCACAGGGAAGCCATCCATGAAAGGTTTCTCCAGAGGAAAGCTTTCCACCGGTTGCATTTCCTGGAATGGCATTGGATTTTCACGGGAAATATCTGTTTGGTCCGCTAAAAATCCTTTGAAATGAAGAAAAATGTACCGTCCTCGTCCTCCAATCCCTCGATCTTCCCGAATTTCGGCTTCTGCTGGTTGTTCTTCACCACCGCGGTGGTCACCTTGTTGACGATGGATTCGATCGGGATGCAGGCATTCGGGTTGTTGGCCAGGGAATTGGCGAAGGTCCGGGTGAACTGGGAATTGTCCACCGCCAGCTCGTACCCGGCCGAAGCGAAGACCTGGGAGGACTTGAACTTTGTGGCCTGCCAGTCATCACAGCTTCGTTCCTTCGGCGTGGAGCGCATGGCCTGGTAAAAACTTGGGCCGGACTCGCAGGCGTCGGTAATGACCAGGGTATGGGTCACGTAGTTGGAATAGGACTGAAGCGATGCCTTCAGGGCGTTGATGTTGAAATATGTGAACTCGTCGTCGCGTTTGGCATCCACGGGGATCCAGTATCCCGTTTCATGGATGTATTTCCCGTGTCCCGCATACCAGATCAGGATGGAATTGACCCGGTTGCTCCGGACCAGGTCCCTCAACTCGATGGAAAAGAACCTTTCCATATCGCTCTTGGTCATGTCTTTTTTATGGATCATATTATGGATCTGGTATTTGGCCAGTGCCGTACGCATCAGGGTCACGTCTTTAGAGGGACCGTCGAGGCTGGCGAAGGTCTGGTAATCGGAATTCTCGATGAACACCGCCCAGGTTTTCCCCATGGGATTGTTTTCCGAAATCACCGCCGCTTCCTTGTTCAGCCTGAATTCCGACATAGCCTGGTTTCCGAAAACATCTTCCGCAGTGACCGTGATCTTATTCTGGTTCATGATATTCAGGTTGGCAGAAAAGCTGGGATTCAATTCCCCCGGGATGTAGCTTGCCAGGACCCCGTTGATCATGATGGATGCGATCAGGCTCTCGTCTTCGATCCTTCCTTCCACATAAATGTCCGGGTCCTCCGAATCCAGGTAAATGATCCCGTTGTCCGAGGCATAGGGGGCAATGATCGCGATCAGCGGCGGTTGCACTTCGGTCAGGTTTATGATATACCGCACGCTCGCCGTATTGTCGTAAACATCGGTTGCCTCGATCACCACGTCCTCCCTGTTTTCAATGTCGAGGGCTGCCAGGAATCCCCATCCTTCGTCCCCTTTTACAGCCTGCACTTCCAGACCGTCTACCGTCAGTTTCTTGATCGGGCTCTGATCGACCAGCTTGCCCTTGATGCTGACAATCCGGGAATCTTTGGGGAACTGAAGCACCTGCTTATCCCTGGGAGCCGGTTCGAGGATGACGATCTCGGGGTTGTTTTTCTCCCTGTAGAGCTCGAAAAGCCTGGCATTGGCTTCCTTGAGAAGCTTCTGGGCCTTCACATCGTATTCCGAAAGGCTTGCCAGTGTTTCGTAATCCTTTATGGCCGCCGGGTAATTTGACACCTGTTCGTACGACCAGGCCCTTTTATACAGGGCATCCGCATTGGCCGGTTCGATCAGGAGCACCTTGCTGAAATCATTGATCGCATTATTATGCTGCGTGAACTCCTGGTAATAGACGCCGCGCAGGTAATACATCTTCGGATCTTCCGGTTTCAGGATGATGACCTTCGAAATATCATCTATGGCCCTGGGATAATCGAGTTTCTTTACATACGCCTTGCTGCGGATCACATATCCTTCAACATTATCCGGCTCCAGCTGGATGGCACTGTTTATGCTCTGAAGTGCAAAATCGGTCTTGCTGAGCTGAATGCGCACATCTGCCAGGGCTCGCAGGGCCATGGCATTCCTGCGGTCCTCCGTTACCGCCTTATTAAAATCTGATTCGGCCGAGTCCAGGTTGCCAAGCTTCATCTGCACCATTCCATGGTAGTAATAGTTTTCAGAGGATTCCTTCAGGGTCAGGGCAAGATCGGATACCTTCAGAGCCTCCTCGTATCTTCCCATGGCCAGCAGCACTTTAGTCTTTTCCAGGTAGGGTTCAACGTAGTTCCTTTTGATCGCAATGGCCTTATCGAGCCTGTCAAGCGATTTCTCGTACTCTTCAAGGGTAAAGTACAGCCGTCCGGCATTGTAAAAAACATCGGGCTTTTTTTCGAGGAACGTGGAGGCCCGGTCATAGTCCCCGGCGGCTTCCCTGATCATTCCCATGTGTTCATAGGCCTCTGCCCTGGCAAGGTAGGCCTTGTTCATATCAGGCTCCAGTTCCAGGGCCCTGCTCAGTTGTTCGACGGCATCCTTGTAGTTACCGGCAAGAATGAAATCCTCCCCCGTCTTCAGGTGTTTTTTTGCGCTCTGGGCGAACGAAGCAGTCGATGCCAGGAGGAATATGCCGAATGAGACCAGGTGTATCGTTTTCATTTCACTTCAGTTATATACTATATTTCAGATAATCAAGCAAATCCTTTCAAATATAAAGAATAAACGGATACGAATCAGAACCGGTTGTCCCGATCCGAACGAATATCCATAAAAATCATGCCAGAACAGGCAAATCCTGCCCTTTTATCAAGACTTAAATTCACCCCGTTTTGTTGCATGTGAACGAGGCATTTTGCTGTATATCTCGAGCAGATCGTCCCCCGTGGTGATCCGGTGGACCGGAACCGATGGAAGTACGGGTGAAGGGATCCCCTGACCGAAGTAAGCGTTCCCGGTGAAGACCCTTGCTTCATCCCACAGGCCCGACCGGATGAAGGAATTGAGCAGTGCGGCTCCCCCTTCGACCAGGAGGGACTGGATCTCATGTTCATACAGATACCCGAGTATGGCCGGGAGGTAATCGGTGCTGCCGGGAATCTGGATGCACCCGGCATTCTCATATACTTTCCCCGGTTCCGATGTAAAAACCAGGGTTTCTGCAATCCCGTCAAATAATTTCAGGTGCCCGGGCAATGTCCCCTTACGGTCGATCACCAGCCTGAGCGGATTCCTGCCCTGCCAGTGGCGAACGGTAAGCTGGGGGTCATCCAGCAGGGCCGTTCGGGTGCCTACGAGAATGGCCTGCTCTTCGCTTCTCCATTTGTGGACCCATTGTCTTGCAGGGGGACCGGTGATCCAGCTTACGCCATCGGGGTTTTCCGTTGGCCTGAGCCGGTCGATGAAACCATCCCTTGTCCGGGCCCACTTCAGTAAAACCCATGGTCTTTTTTCGCGGTGCCAGGTAAAAAACCGTTTGTTCAGTTCGAGGCATTCTTTCTCCATCACCCCGGTTCTGACTTCCGTCCCCCCCTCTTTCAGCATCCGCAGGCCTTTGCCTGCAACCACAGGGTTCGGATCGGCCTTGCCTATTACCACCCGGGGGATCTTCCTGTCCAGGATCAGCCTGGAGCAGGCAGGGGTTTTCCCCTGGTGTGAGCAGGGCTCAAGGTTTACGTACAGGGTTGACCCCGAAAGGAGCCCGGGGTCTTTTACCGAGGCGATGGCATTGACCTCGGCATGGGCTTCGCCGTAGACCCTGTGGTACCCCTCCCCGATGATCCTGTCGCCGTGGACGATCACACAGCCCACCATGGGATTGGGCGCCACGGAACCAAGACCCTTCGAGGCCAGTTCCAGGCAACGCTCCATGTAATGTTCGTCCATTTTGCTAATTTTATACGAATTGGCCCCCATGGCATCCACCCTTCAGAACATACGCGAAAATATTAAAAAAGAGCTCGCGGGACACTATCCGGACCGGGAAATCGAGTCCCTCTCGGAAATCCTGTTCAGCCACCGCCTTGATATAAAGGGTCATGAGATCGGCCTGCGAAGGAATGAGATCCTGAAGCCCGGAGATGCCGCCTGGTTCTCCGAAGCGATCGGCCGCCTGAAAATGTCGGTCCCCATACAGCACATTACGGGGGAAACCGAATTTTTCGGGCTGAAGCTGAAAGCGGGACCGGAAGCCCTGATCCCCAGGCCCGAGACGGAGGAGCTGGTGCAGTGGATCCTGGAGGACCTTGAAGCGGGAAAACTCCTCCAAAACCAGGGTGGGTTAAGCATCCTGGATATCGGGACCGGCACGGGATGCATTGCCCTGGCCCTGGCCAGCAGGCTTCCGCAGGCAACACTGTTCGCAACGGATGTCCATTCCCCCTCCCTTGATCTTGCCCGGGAAAACGCCCGCAGGCTTGGACTCAGGGTGGATTTCCTCCTGCATGATATCCTCGGGGAAGGGGAGGCGGAAGCATCCGGGGGAACAGGCCGGGGAGATGCATGGAAAACGTCGGGATTGCCGCAACTCGACCTGATCGTCAGCAATCCGCCCTATATTCCCGGGGGAGAAAGAGCTTCCCTTGAGGTAAATGTCAGGGAGTTCGAACCCCCTTCGGCTCTTTTCGTTCCGGACTCGGATCCCCTGATCTTCTACCGGCATATCGCCCGGTTCGGCCGGAGAAACCTGCGAAGCGGGGGACTGCTCTACCTGGAGATCCATGAAAAATCCGGTCCCCGCATACGGCAGGTCCTTGAACAGGCAGGATTCGGGGAGATTGTTCTGAGAAATGACATCAACGGAAAACAGCGCATGGTCAGGGCGCAGCAAACAGCGAATGGCCCGTTCAGGCAGCAAACAGCAAATGGCCCGGGTTCGCCGTAAATGAAAAACCACCTCAGCAAATGAACTACAATGAAGCCCTGAAATATGTGATGGACCTGTGCAGCAAGCAGGAACGATGCCGCAGCGAGATCACGGAAAAGCTGGCTGCAGCGGGACTTTCAAAGGCAGAGACCGGTAAGATCCTCGACACCCTTGCCAGGGAGAATTTTATCAATGAATCGCGTTATGCCGGGACGTTTACGAGAGACAAGCTCCGTTTCAACAAATGGGGGAAGGTCAAGATCCGCTACATGCTCGAGCATAAGAAGATCCCCGAAGCGATCGTGTCTGAGGCCCTGGACGGGATCGATGAGGAATGGTACCGGGGGATCCTGCGGGAAGAACTCCTGAAAAAACGCAGGACCACCAAAGGGAGCAATGCTTTTGACCTGCGCGGGAAACTGTTCCGTTTTGCCCAGCAGAGGGGATTTGAAACGGGACTGATCTACGCCGTGCTGGATGAGATCATGGAAAATTAACTGCTATATTCCCGAGTTTTGTATTTTTGCATCCGGCTAACCCATGCAAATCCCGATAATATGATCACCACAGAACAGGTCAAGGAGCTGGTGAAGCGCGAGCAGGCGCTGAGGAGGCATCTTTGACATCGACGGAAAAACCGAACTGATCCGCGAGCAGGAAAAAATCACCCAGTCCCCCGATTTCTGGAACGATCCGCATGAGGCCGAAGAAAAATTCAGAGAGATATCCCGTCTGAAATCATGGACCAAGGCTTACCAGGAGGTAAAAACCAGCGTGGAGGACCTGTCCGTGCTTTTTGACTTCTACAGCGAGGGAGAGGCGGAGGAAAAGGAGGTGGAACAGCAGTACCGGACGGCACTGTCACTGGTGGAGAACCTGGAATCAAGGAACATGCTCCGCAACGAGGAAGATGCCCTGGGTGCCCTGCTGAAGATCAATCCCGGGGCCGGGGGGACCGAGAGCCAGGACTGGGCCGAGATGCTGATGCGCATGTACATCCGTTTCGGGGAACGGAACGATTTCAAGGTCAGGGAAGTGGATTACCAGCCCGGTGATGAGGCCGGGATCAAGTCCGTCATCCTTGAATTCACCGGCGATTTTGCCTACGGTTACCTGAAAAGCGAGAACGGTGTTCACCGCCTGGTGAGGCTTTCCCCTTTCGATGCGGCCAACCGCAGGCACACCTCCTTTGCCTCGGTATTCGTTTCCCCGGTCGTGGATGAATCCATCGAGATCATCATCAACCCTGCCGACATCACCTGGGAGACATACCGCTCAAGCGGGGCCGGGGGACAGAATGTGAACAAGGTGGAAACGGCCGTAAGGCTCAGGCATGCCCCTTCGGGACTGGTCATCGAGAACCAGGAGACCCGGTCGCAGCTGAAAAACAAGGAGAACGCCCTGCGCATCCTGAAGTCCCACCTCTACGAACTGGAGCTCAGGTCGCGGAAGGAAAAGCAGGCGGAGATCGAGGGGGCCAAAAAGAAGATCGAATGGGGTTCCCAGATCCGCAGTTATGTGCTGCATCCATATAAAATGATCAAGGACCTGAGGACCAATTTTGAAACCGGCAACGTCAACGATGTGCTTGACGGGAACCTGAATAACTTCATCAAGGAATACCTGATGCAGTTCGGAGGCTCGTAAGCCGGTGCGCCTCAGATCCGCATGCCCCCTGCATGACATTTCTTCAGCGCGGGACCGGGAACTGGAAGGAATGCTTCCACCCCGATGCAACCCTGGCGCAAATTTGACAGACATTATTTTGATATTTTATTGTAATTTTAAACCATACACAATTGATGAATTATGAAAACACTCCGGACCTGTATAATGATCCTTGCACTGGGCACCATTGTGTTATCCTGCAAGAAGAATGACGATGAGTTCACCCAGGTTTCTGGTTTTGAGAAGTCGCTCCATGACGAGGTGAACAAATACAGAACAGAACATGGACTGAACGAGTTGGTATTGCAGTTCATCATGGTGAAGGAAGCGCAGGAGCATGCCAGGGGCCGCGCAAACGGGAGCATTTCCGATGCAGAGGTCCATTCGGACATGGAGATCAGGTGGCACACCGTCGAGGGTAAACTCGGCGTACCCAACGTCAGCAACGAAGCCTATATTTCCTCGCAGATCACAACGGCCTCGGCTGCCGAAGTGGTTGCCTCCTGGGCCGCAGACTCAATAGGGCAAATTATTCTGGAAGGGGACTACACCCAGTCGGGTCCCGGTACAGGTACCGCTTCCGATGGCCGGACCTACATCATGCACATGTTCTGTAAATGGGTTAAATAACAATCAAGCGACCATTAATTTCAACCGACCATTAATTTTGCGAACTTAACCATATCAACAACTTAAAATCCCTTAACCGATGAAGGTACGGATCGAAAAAGATTCCATGGGACCCGTGGAGGTCCCTGCAGACAAATACTGGGGCGCACAGACCCAGCGTTCGGTGAACAATTTCAAGATCGGCACGCGCAAAATGCCCCAGGAGATCATCATGGGCTTTGCCTACCTGAAAAAGGCCGCTGCACTTGCCAACCATGAGCTCGGAGTGCTCGATGCCAAAAAAAGGGACCTGATCGCGAAGGTCTGCGACGAGATCATTGAAGGGAAACTGGATGACCAGTTCCCCCTGGTGATCTACCAGACCGGGTCCGGTACCCAGTCGAACATGAATGCGAACGAGGTCATCTCCAACCGGGCCCATGTCCTGGAGGGAAACAAGCTCGGGGAGGGTACCCGGCTCATCCATCCCAACGATGATGTGAACAAGTCCCAGTCCTCCAACGACACCTTCCCCACGGCCATGCATATCGCCGCCTACTATGCGCTGATGAACTATACCTTCCCGGGGATCCGGAAGCTTCGTGATACACTGGACAAGAAATCCAAAGCTTTCATGAGTACGGTCAAGATCGGGCGCACACACTGGATGGATGCCACTCCCCTTACCCTGGGACAGGAATTTTCCGGCTACGTCTCCCAGCTTGACCACGGGCTTAAGGCGCTGGAAAACGCATTGCCGCACCTCTGCGAGATCGCCCTCGGAGGTACGGCCGTCGGGACCGGGATCAACACCCCGAATGGATACTCCGAACTTGTGGCAAAAAAGATCGCCGGGCTCACCGGGTTCCCGATCGTTACAGCACCCAACAAGTATGAATCCCTTGCCGCCCATGATGCCATCGTGGAAGCATCGGGCGCATTGAAGCGCCTGGCAGTCAGCCTGATGAAAATCGCCAACGACATCCGGGTTCTGGCTTCGGGTCCCCGTTCAGGCATCGGCGAGATCACCATCCCGGCCAACGAACCCGGTTCCTCCATCATGCCCGGAAAGGTGAACCCGACCCAGGTCGAGGCGCTGACCATGGCCTGTGCCCAGGTGATGGGCAACGACGTTACCATCACCATCGGCGGCAGCAACGGCCATTTCGAGCTGAACGTCTTCAAACCCGTTATGATCGCTGCATTCCTCGATTCCGCAAGGCTTCTCGGGGATGCCTGTGCTTCCTTTAACGACAACTGTGCCGTCGGCATTGAGCCCAATCCTGAGGTGATCAAAAGGAACCTGGAAAACTCCCTCATGCTTGTCACGGCCCTGAACACCCACATCGGGTACGACAAGTCTGCCGAGATCGCCAAGAAGGCCTTTGCAGAAAATACGACACTCAAGCAGGCAGCCCTGGCACTGGGGTATGTGAGTGCGGAGGACTTCGACCGCTGGGTGGATCCCTCGAAAATGACCGGTTCGCTCGGATAGTCTCCCGGCAATTAATCAGCCGCTGTCTCGCGAAGACCGAAGTCGTTCCACCCATTTGCCGTAAGGCAGAAACCGGAAGGCGGTATTCCCGTATGGATTAAATCTCTATCTTTATCCCGGACCGATTAACCCATACATAATGAGAAAGATCTGTTCCATCATTGGACTTCTGCTGATTGTTGCGTCGAGCGGTTTCAGCCAGCGGAATTACGTGGGACTGAGTTTCGGGAGTTCCCTGCCGAATGAGGAATTTGCCGCCAAAAGCATCCTCGAGGACGGGGGCTATGCCCTGCCCGGATTTGTGGTGGAATTTTCCGGCGCTTACATCTTCGACTATTACATCGGGATTGCAGGGACTTTTACCTTCAGCTCCAATTCACCCGACCGCAGCCAGCTGGGAGAAGACCTGAAAGCGGCCGTTCCGGGTCCCATTCCACCCGACACCAAAGTGCAGCTGAAAATGGGCAACTGGCTTTACTCCAATCTTATGGCGGGACCTGTCATTACCATACCGGTGTGGATACTCAACTTTGATCTCAGGGGGGTAGCGGGACTCAGTTTCCTGATGTCCCCTCCCTGGGAGCTGACCGTGATTGCAGGACAGGACGAATACTTTGAAAGCCGGAGCGGCCAGAACCTGAATTTTGCCTACATGCTCGGGGCAGGGATACGCTTCAATGTCCGGGAAAGTTATGCGATCCGCCTTTCAGCTGATTATTTCCGCAGTAAGCCTTCCTTCTCTGTTGATGAGAACGGCCTGGTGGGCAGCATCACAGGTAAATCGAACTATGAAATGAGCGTGGGCACGGTAAACCTCAACCTCGGAATCGCCTACCGTTTCTGAATCCGGCCGGCCCCTGAAGGCCCTTATAAATATTATTGCTTGCAGGTAATGGAAATCCCTTAAATTTGCAACTCATTCCGATTTTGTTCACATGGACATGGAAAATACCATCGAAGGAATGCTTACCGGCGGTTTTCCTCCCGTATCTACCGGGGAATGGGAGGAAAAGATCAGGGAAGATCTGCAGGGAGCGGATTACGAAAGGAAACTGGTATGGGAGACCCATGACCGGTACCGCATCCGGCCGTATTACCGCAGGGAAGACCTTGAGGGAATCGGATACCTCGAATCAATCCCCGGCCAGTTCCCCTATATACGGGGTTCCGGAACGACAGACAATGCATGGCTCATCCGGGAAGACATCCCGGCAGGGGATGTAAAAAAGGCCAACCTGGATGCGCTCGGGATCCTTGAAAGGGGCGTCACCTCGATCGGATTCGACCTTTCGCCGCTTGCTGCGATCAGGGAAAAGGACATCCATTCCCTGCTTAAAAATCTTCCCCTGGAAAAGATTCCCGTAAATTTCATCCTTGACGACGGGCCCTACGGTGAAGTCCTCGGCTGGCTTCACTCCTTCGCTGTGGCCGGCAAAATGGATCCTTCCCTCATCAGGGGAAGCCTGTCGATGAACCCGCTGGGTAGGCTGACCGCAACAGGGAACTGGCGAAAAGACATGCTCGGGGATTTTTCTGAACTTGCCCATTGCCTGGAATTTGCACGCAGCAAGCTGCCGCTTTTCAGGGTCGTTCTCAACTGCGGCAACATCTTCCATGAATCCGGGGCCTCCGTAACCCAGGAGCTTGCATTCACGCTTGCCATGGGAAACGAATACCTTGTACAGCTCACGGGCATGGGATATGCTTTTCAGGACATCCTCCCGCGCATGCAATTCCGGTTTTCCATCGGTTCAAGCTACTTTATGGAAATCGCCAAGCTCAGGTCCGCCAGGTTTCTCTGGTCGCGTATCCTGCAGGCTTACCCGGGATTCTGTGAAGACATGCCGGCCATGTATATACTCAGCCAGACCTCCGGCTGGAACCAGACCCTTTACGACCCGCATGTCAATATGCTGCGGGGGACCACCGAGGCCATGTCCGCCATTCTCGGGGGAACCGATTCCCTGACCGTCCTGCCTTTTGACCGGCCTGCAGGAGGAACGGACCAGTTATCAAGGCGCATTGCCCGTAACATCCAGATCATCCTGCGGGAAGAGTCCTACCTGGACAAAGTAATCGATCCGTCTGCCGGTTCCTATTACATCGAAAACCTTACGGATACCCTGATCGGCGGGGCATGGGATCTTTTCCTCAAAATGGAGGAACGGGGGGGATACCAGAAAGCCCTGATCGACGGGTTCATCCAGGAGCAGGTGAACAAGACGGCGCGCCTCAGGATGGACAACCTGGCCATCCGGAAAGAAATGCTGATCGGGACCAACCAGTATCCCATATTTGATGAAAAAGCGACCGGTGAAAAAAGGCGGGGTGGAAATAAAATCCCTGTCAGCCGAACCCCTGAGGAACAGCACCTGGTCGATCCGCTTGAATCGTTCCGCAGCGCAGCCGAATTTGAGCAACTCAGGCTGAAAACCGAAAACCACCCCGGGAAACAGCCCGTTGTCTTCATCATACCCCTGGGCAATCTCGCCATACGGAGGGCCCGGGCCATGTTCACCCTGAATTTTTTTGCCTGTGCAGGATTCCGGGTGGTGGACAACATCGGGAAATTTAAAACCGTCCGGCAGGGGATCGATGCGGCACACGGTGAGGGAGCCGACATCGTTGTACTCTGCAGTTCGGACGAGGAATACCCCTCTATGGCTGCCGACCTGGTCTCTCTTGCGGGAAGCGACCTGATACCGGTTATCGTCGGCTATCCCAGGGAACATGCAGCTGCCTTGAAAAAAGCTGGTATAAAGCATTTCATAGATTTGAAATCAAACGTACTGGAGGAACTGAGAACCTACCAGCAATTGCTGGGTATTTAAACAGGGATTACCATGGGAATGAGACCGGATTTTAAAAAAATCGACATCAGGAAAAAACCAGGAAAGGTAAAATCCCCTACCCCGGGCAGCTGGATTACGCCCGAGCATATCGATGTCAGGAATGTCTTCACGGCAAAAGACCTGGAGGGAATGACCCACCTGGATTATGCAGCGGGGATCCCGCCTTTCCTTCGCGGTCCCTATTCCACCATGTACCTCCAACAGCCCTGGACGATCCGGCAGTACGCCGGGTTTTCCACCGCCGAGGAATCCAACGCCTTTTACCGGAGGAACCTTGCAGCGGGACAGAAAGGCCTTTCGATCGCATTCGACCTTGCCACCCACCGCGGGTATGATTCGGACCATGAACGCGTCGTCGGCGATGTGGGAAATGCCGGGGTGGCGATTGATTCCATCCTGGACATGAAAATACTGTTCGACGAGATCCCGCTCGACATCATGTCGGTTTCCATGACCATGAACGGGGCCGTCCTCCCGGTGATGGCGTTTTACATTGTAGCGGGACTCGAACAGGGGGTTCCCGTTGAAAAGCTCAACGGCACCATACAGAACGATATTCTCAAGGAATTCATGGTCCGCAACACCTACATTTACCCTCCCGAGGCATCCATGCGGATCATTGCCGATATTTTCAAGTTCACCTCGGAAAAGATGCCCCGCTTCAATTCCATCAGCGTTTCCGGGTACCATATGCAGGAAGCCGGTGCCACGGCGGACCTGGAGCTGGCCTATACGCTGGCGGACGGGCTGGAATACCTGCGCGCCGGGGTGAATGCGGGACTCGACATCGACACTTTCGCACCCAGGATCTCGTTCTTCTGGGCGGTCGGGATGAACCATTTCATGGAAATCGCTAAAATGCGTGCAGCCCGGCTGCTGTGGGCAAAGATCGTCTCGGATTTCAACCCGAAAAACCCTAAATCACTCGTCCTCCGCACCCATTGCCAGACCTCCGGTTGGAGCCTCACCGCGCAGGATCCGTTCAATAACGTTACCCGGACCTGTGTCGAAGCCATGGGGGCCGTACTGGGACATACCCAGAGCCTGCACACCAACGCCCTTGACGAGGCCATTGCCCTTCCAACGGATTTCTCGGCACGCATTGCCCGGAACACGCAGATCTACCTCCAGGAGGAAACCGATATCACCCGGGCCATCGATCCCTGGGCCGGATCGTATTACGTGGAATACCTGACCAAACAGCTTGCCGAGAAAGCCTGGAAACTCATCGAAGAGATTGAAAAGCTGGGCGGCATGGCCAGGGCCATTGAGACGGGCCTCCCGAAAATAAGGATCGAGGAGGCGGCCGCCCGCAAACAGGCACGGATCGACTCCGGGAAGGATACCATTGTCGGTGTCAACAAGTACAGGCTGGAGAAGGAAGACCCGATCGATATCCTTGAGGTCGATAATACGGCGGTCCGCGAGGCCCAGATCGAAAGGCTCAGAAAACTCAGGGCCGGGAGGAACAACGAGGAGGTCCGCGAGATCCTTGACCGGCTCACCGAAGCCGCCCGAAGCGGCAATGGCAACCTGCTCGAACTTTCCGTGGAAGCCGCCCGCAGGAGGGCATCGCTGGGAGAGATCTCCTACGCGCTCGAAAAGGTTTACGGCCGCTACAAGGCAGTCATCCGTTCGATCTCCGGCATTTATTTATCCGAATCGGGACAGGATGAAGCGTTCCGCGAAGCCCGTGAACTGGCGGCGGAATTTGCCCGGCTTGAAGGAAGGCAGCCCAGGATCATGATCGCAAAAATGGGACAGGACGGCCATGACCGGGGGGCAAAGGTCGTCGCCACCGGCTACGCCGACATCGGCTTCGACGTCGATATCGGTCCCCTTTTCCAGACCCCGGCCGAAGCCGCCCGGCAGGCGGTTGAAAACGATGTGCACATCCTCGGGGTGTCAAGCCTGGCAGGGGGACACAAAACCCTGATCCCCAAAGTGATCGAGGAGCTTGTAAAACTCGGCCGGGCAGACATCATGGTCATCGCCGGAGGCGTCATCCCCCAGCAGGATTACCATGCACTCTACCACGCAGGAGTAATGGGCATCTTCGGTCCGGGAAGCTCCATCCCGCAGGCGGCAAAAACAATCCTTGAAATATTGCTGGAGGGACATCATTTCACTGAGAAGCCATAAATAATCCGGCTGAAATTCCTTGCTGAAACACCCGGCTGAACCTGAAATTTCCGAAATACCTGCCCAGGGTTTGATGTAAACCGCTGCGTTTTATATCTTTGGTAGAAACATCCTAATCAGACAATCATGGAAGAAGTAAAAACAAATGCCGGTCAGGGCCTCGGCATAGCGGGTCTAATCATAGGCATCGTTGCCATTCCCCTGGCCATTCTGGGCTGCACCTCGGTAATGGGACTGGTCCTGGGTTCAGCAGGGATCGTACTCAGTGCAATCGGCCTGTCGCAGGCCACCAAATCCAACGGGGTAAAGGGTTTGCCTGTCGCGGGACTCGTGGTATCCATTCTTGGCACATGCATCGCGCTTATGTGGCTGCTTCTCTTTGCAGGTATGGCGACTGAGGGGGGAAAATGGTGGTCGAGGGAAGGCAAAGGGATCATTGAAGGGATACACAAGGATTTTGGAGACGGGATGGAAGACAGCTTTGAGGATATGGGAGACCAGCTCGATGAACTCGGAAACAAACTTGAAGAAAAGCTCGAAGGCCTGGAATACGATATGGAATGGGAGAAGAAATGGGGAAAGGAGATCACCGATGATGAGTTCCAGGAGGTGCTCGACGCTTATGAAAGCCTGATCAAGGATTACATAGTTCTCGTGGATAAAGCCAATAAGGGAGACGTCAGCGCACTTGCCGAATACGTCAAAGTATCGGCAAAGGCTGTTGCCCTGGCAACGAAAATCACAGCCATCAGTCCCCGGCTAACAGAACAACAGCGCCAGAGGTTCGAAAATCTCCAGAAGAAATACGAGAAAGCCCTGGAGGAAACACAGGAGGAATAACACGGGCCGCGACAGCATCCACCGGCAGATCATAGCCGGCAACCATTTTCAGAAGCGTCCCGCAATCAATTGCAGAAGCAGCCTGCAACCAATTGTAGAGATAGTCCGCAATCAATTGCAGAAGCAGTTCACAATCTTTAGCAAAAGCCGTTGGCTGAAATTAAGCCATACCTTATCATAAATCT
>Ga0307445_10000878_pt1 | contig 16657 bp, 16 predicted proteins | sample SalMarSW160330MG_FD_202147 | JGI IMG/M metagenome (GOLD analysis project Ga0307445, IMG submission 202147) | Salt marsh sediment microbial communities from the Plum Island Ecosystem LTER, Massachusetts, United States - SW1603-30 | ecosystem: Environmental > Aquatic > Marine > Intertidal zone >...
GTGCTCGCGGTTCCAGCGGGGCCGTGGAGCGGCCCTCTGGGGCTGCTGGCCGGCGGCCTGGCCGGGGCGGCGTGGGCAGGGATCGCCGCCGCGCTACGGCTGTGGCGTGGCGTCAACGAGGTGCTCTCCACGATTCTCCTCAACCTGATTGCGGTGGCGGGTGTGTCGTGGGCCGTCCACGGCCCACTGCAAGAGGCTGCGCGCACCTACCCGCAGAGCGACGCGATACCCCGTGCCGCCTGGTTGTGGCGTCCGTTTCCGCCCGGCCGCCTCAACCTCGGCTTCCTGCTCGCGCTGGCGGCAACCGGGCTCTTGGTGCTGGCGCTGCGGCGGACCGGCTGGGGCCTCGAGATCCGTGCCGGCGGCGACTCTCCGGAGACGGCGCGTGTGTGCGGTATCCGCGTCGAGCGAGTTCAGGCCGGCGCCCTGGTTCTCTCCGGACTACTGGCCGGGCTCGGGGGCGCGGTCGAGCTCACCGGAATGACCCACCGGCTGTTCGAGCGCTTCAGCCCGGGCTGGGGCTACTCCGGCATTGCTGTGGCCTTGCTGGGCGGCCTCGAGCCGGTCGCCACCGCCGTCGCCGCGGCCCTCTTCGGCGCCCTTGCCGCGGCCTCGGGCGGGCTGCAGCGCGTGGCCGGTGTGCCTACGGTGGCGACCCTGCTCATCCAAGGACTCGTGATCATCGTGCTTGCGGCGAGGAGGCAGCGGTGAGTCCGGCCGAGGTGCTGACGGCGGCGGCACCGCTGCTGTGGGCGGCGCTGGCCGAGCTGCTCGGCGAGCGTGCAGGAGTGCTCAACATCGGGATCGAGGGAGTCATGCTGAGCGGCTGCCTGGCGGCGGCGCTGACGGCGACGCCGCTGGGTCCCTGGTGGGGGCTAGCGGCCGCGGCGGTCGCGGGGTGTCTCGCCAACCTGCTGTTCGCGATGGTCATCGCTTCCGGCGCCGACCAGGTCGTGGCCGGCACCGGCATGGTGCTGGTCGGCGCGGGCCTCACGGGGGCCATCTTCCGCAGCCTGCAGGCGCGCGGCTTCTCGGGCGCGCTGGTGCCGACGCTGCCGTGGGGGCCGCTCGAGGTCGGCGCTCTGGTGCTGGTTGCCCTCGTGTGGTGGTTCCTGCAACGCACGCGGGCAGGGCTCATCGTGCGCGCTTGCGGCGAGAACCCGGATGCCGTGGCGGCGGCCGGTCGCAATCCGGTCACAGTGAGAGTGGCCGTGCTCGCCGTGGCCGGCGGATTGGTGGGAGTGGGGGGGGCGGCGCTGGTCCTGCGGGCGGCCGGGTCGTTCGTAGAGGGCATGACCGCGGGGCGGGGGTTCCTCGCCCTCGCTCTGGTGCTCCTCGGGCGCTGGCGGCCGTTACCGATCGCCATCGGGACCGTGCTCCTGGGCGCCGCCACCGGCTTCCAGTTCCACCTCCAGGGGTTGGGCCTCGCGGGAGTTCCATATCAGCTGTTGCTGGCGCTGCCCTACGTCCTGACGCTGGCCGTGTTGGCGCTCGTGCCACCGTCACGCGTAGGCGGCCCGGCGGCGCTGGGCAAGGCCTACCAGCGCCAAAGGTAGCGATTCGCTGCGCGAATCGCTAGTTGGTGATCCCGGGGAACTCGTCGTCCCAGGCGTGCATCTCTTCGTCGCTAAAACCGAAATGGTGACCGATCTCGTGCAGCAAGGTGAGCTGGATCTGCCGGATCAGGGCGTCACGGGTCGGGCATGCCGCCAGGAGTGGTCGACGGAAGAGCAGGACTACATCGGGAAGGACGTTCCCGTAGGCCTCGCCGCGGCGGTCCAGAGGGACTCCGGTGTAGAGGCCGAACAGCGTGTGGTGGCGGGGATCGAGGCCGACCGACTCGATCATCCCGTGGTCGGGCGCTTCGCGCACCTGGACGACGATATTCTCCAGCAGCTCGGCGAAGGAGAGGGGAAGCTGGTCGAGGGCATCGGCGACGACCTCTTCGAACTCGGCTGATGACATCTGCACGGTGCCATGATAGCTCGGGCTGCCCGGGTTGCGTGCCACCGTAACGGCACGGCGCGCGGTGGATGCTCTCGGGTGCTCAAGAGCACGTGTAAAGTGGTGCCGGCCGACAAGCTCAACGGAGAGGAGTCGCTGATGAGTCCGAATCTGGTCAGCGTGCTGGGAATGCTCGCGCTACTCGGGATCGCGTGGGCCATGTCGTACCACAGGACGCGGGTCAAGGTCAGGATCGTGGCCTGGGGGATCGGACTGCAGTTCCTGTTCGCGATGATCATCCTGCGCAAGGACTACCTGAGCTACATCGGCATGAGCGTGCTCGGGCTGCTGATCGTGGTGTACCTACTGCAGCGTGATCACCTGAGGCTTGGCGGCGGCTGGTGGCCGGTGGCAGCGATCGCGTCCGGAGCCGGCGTGATCGGCGTCCTCGCCGGTCGCTTCGCGGCACCCGTACTGGCGCCGGCGCTGGTGGCCCTGGTGATCCTGCTCATCGTCAATGCGCGTCTCAAGCTGTCGCAAGCGGCGCAGCGGTTCGGCGCCGCCCTGGTGGTCATTCTCGGGGTCGCAGCCCTGGTTTCGCACGGTATCCATGGCCGGATCCTGTTCGGCGCCTTCTCCGACAAGGTGGCGGCGTTTCTCAACCTGTCGGACTACGGCGCCCGCTTCCTGTTTGGTAACTTGGCAGACCCCAAGTACTTCACCGCTGCTGCTGGCGCGACCTGGCCCGGCTTCGGCTTCCAGTTCGCGTTCAAGGTCCTGCCGACCATCGTCTTTTTCGGCGGCTTCATGGGGATCCTCTACCACCTCGGGGTCATGCAGAAGGTGATCGAGGCGATGGCCAGGTTCATGCGCTGGACAGTTGGTACCTCGGGCGCCGAGACGCTGTCCTGTAGCGCCAACATCTTCGTTGGTCAGACCGAGGCGCCGCTGCTGATCAAGCCGTTCCTCGACGACATGACCAACTCCGAGCTGCTGACCGTGATGGTGGGCGGGTTCGCAACCATTGCGGGTGGCGTCCTGGCAGGCTACATCGCGATGGGGATCCCGGCCGGGCACCTGATCGCAGCCAGCGTCATGTCGGCGCCGGCGGCGCTGGTGATGGGGAAGATCGTCTTCCCCGAGCTCGAGCACTCGCGCACGGCAGGTGACACGGCGTTTCCGGAGATCATGACCGGCGACAACGTGATCGAGGCGGCAACCGCCGGCATCAGCGACGGCCTCAAGCTGGCGGTCAACGTCGGCGCCATGTTGATCGGTTTCATTGCCCTGATCGCCGTGGTCGACGTCCTCCTCAACTTCGGGGACCGGCTGATTGACGGCGCCCTTCTGCACGGGGCCTACGTGACCTACGGCTCCGGAGGAATGTCGCCCGTGACCGGCGAGTTTCAGGGCATCTTCCCCGGCTCCCTGCAAACCCTGTTCGGCTCGGTGCTGCGGCCGCTGGCGTGGCTGATGGGCGTGCCGTGGGTCGACGCGGCGAAGGTCGGGAACCTGCTGGGCGTGAAGCTCTCGCTCAACGAGTTCGTGGCCTACGGCACCCTTGGCACCTACATCCACGGCGGTCTCCTGAGCCGACGAGCGGTCGTGATTGCCACCTACGCGCTGTGCGGTTTCGCCAATTTCTCGTCGATAGGTATCCAGATCGGCGGCATCTCGGCGCTCGCGCCGGATCGCCGCAAGGATCTCGCTCGCCTCGGGTTGCGGGCGATGTTCGCCGGCGCCCTGGCCTCCTGGCTGACTGCGACCATCGCTGGTATCCTGCTCTGACGACTGGGAGGGACCCCTCATGAACTGTCGTATCCTGCATCTTCGCACTCTTGTCGCCCTTGCGGCGGCCCTCGTCGTCACGGCCTGCGGCATGGTCGATCCCAATCGCCCGGTCGCGCAGCCGGATACCAACGTCTTCGGCAACCTGCTCGAGGTTAGCCCGAATCCGGACCGGCCAGGGGTGATCACTGTCGAGGTCCAGGTTGGGCCGCCGCGGGAGCTGACGCGGAGGGAGCACGAGGAGAAGAGGCCAACCCCAGCGATCGAGGGCCGGATCACTGCCGAGGTGTCGGTGACACCGGACTCGGTGGTGCTGGTTCGCGGGCGCTCGGGCCTGCTTGATCAGCTGTCGCCGGGCAGCGAGGTTGCGGTCGTACCCATACCCGGAACGACACGCATGATCGGTGCTTCGCGTGTCCTCCTCGACGCCGCACAGATCATGGACTTCGAGACCTTCCATCGCTGGCAGCTTCCGACGCTGGGCAAGGCCACGGAGCAGGCGCCCGCCGACGATCCGGCCCGCGTCAACTCGTCCGGTGTCGAGCACGTTCCGGTGCCGGTGTCCGGGGGACGGGTCCTCTACTTTTCGGCACACCTGCGCCGTGCCTGGGATCCGAAGATGCCGTCTTTCGGAGCCCGGCGGCCGGGGTTGTCGGAGTCGCCGAAGGACGGCGTCGGCAGGGAGCTGAGCTATCGCACAAAGCTGGGCAAGTCGGGTTGGTCGACTCCGGAACGAGTCCAGTTCCCGGGCCTCGACACGGCGCGGGAGGCCCGGGTGACCTGGATGAACGAGGACGAGACAGTCTGCCTGGTGACGGTGCGTGAGGGCGACGGCCCGCCACGGGTGGGACGCTCCGAGCGGAAGAGCCCGCGCGGTCCGTGGGGAGCGGTGAAGGAGTTGGAGAAGCTCGGGAAGGGAGAGACACGTGGCGGTGTCTACCTTGCCGGGAGCACAACCAAGATCGCGTTTGCTCGCCCGGCTGCGCCCAAGGCCGCTCTCGATCTCTTCCTGTTTGACCCGAGCAAGCGGGCTGATGCGATGCCGCTGGACCCACGGATCAACACCCCCTCGACGGAGTGGAGCCCTCGCGTCGGCCCATCCAACCAGCTGTTGTTTTGCCGCGGCGACCGCCAGCTCATCTACTCCAAGGGGATCGTCGATGCACTCCGTCTGCCGGGCCCCTTCCGTCGCGTCCTGACGGAGGCAAACCCGACCCGGGACGGGAAGTGGATGTTCCTCTGCCAGCCGCACTACACGCCGATCGAGCTCGACCAAGACATCTTCGTCGCGCCGTGGAAGCCGGACGGTTCCCTCGGCGAACCCGTCGCCATCGATGACTGGCGGCCTTAGCCCGAATCCTGCATCTCCCTTTGAGTCAAGTTGTTTCCGCGCGGGAACGTGATACCGGCGAGGCGACGATTGAACGCTTAGCCCGCATTATTCATGAGCGATTGCAGCCGAATCGGGGCTCCCTGCCGGGTCTCTAGCTGTTCTCGATGTCCCAGAGGTCGCGAACGGCGGGGTGGTCCCACGGCACCCTGAACTCGTCTGGATCGTCGAGGTCGAACGGCCGCGTGACAATGTAGAGCAGGGCACAGTGGTCGGTCAGCGGTCGGTAGCCGTGGGCGACACCGGGTGGGATCTTCAGCCACATGTCTCGGCCGCCACCTGTGACCACGACCTGGGTCGCGCCCGAGGTCGGCGAGGCGGCGCGCAGGTCCCACAGCACGATCTTCATCTTGCTCTCTGGCGGGCAGAACCAGACGTCCGTCTGCCTGAGGTGGTAGTGCAGGCCTTTGACGGTGCTCGTGAGGTCGACGATGGAGTAATTCATCTGCGCGACCTCGACGCCGGTGAAGAACCGGGCCAGCTCCTCCGAGCCGGCGCTGGTCGCCCCGCTGCGGTAGATCTCGAGGAACAGCCCGCGGTCGTCCACGAGACGCTTGAGTCGTAGGGTCTCCACGCCGTCGATCGAGGCACCACCGACGTAGCTCTTGGAGCTGCTGCGGTGCTCCGTGAGGATCTCGTCTGGTCTCAGCTCAGGGTGGGACATGACCACCTCCGCCTGCCAGCTTAGCGAACGGCGTGGAGAATGCCAACGTGTGGGATACGCCTCAGGCCGAGTCTCGCAGGTAGGCCACAGTGGCTCCCCAGCCGCCACCTGCGGGCGGCGCGTCATGAAAAGCCTCGACCAGGGGATGGTCTTCGAGGACCGAGCGAACCCGCTCGCGCTGGACGCCGATACCGCGCCCGTGGATGAGGCGGATCTCCCGGAAGCCGGCGGCGTGCGCCGCCTCGAGGTAGTCCCGCACCGCTGCCGGAATGTCGGGGGGGTTGAAAGGGTGCAGGTCGAAGCTGTCCTCCACCGGTAACCTGACCACGTCCTCCTGCGCGGCGTCCTGCTTCTCCTCCCCGCCTCCATTTTGGACCGGCGGGGGCTGCGCCGAGCTTCCGGCTGCGAGCACAATCACTGTCATGACGGCGAGAATGCCGGCGAAGATCGCGAGCGCCCACCAGGCTCGCGGACCGAGCCAGCGGGACAACGGCCAGGTGAGGAGAGCAGCCACCGCCAGAGCAGCGAGCTTGGTCGCTATATAGGTGGCACGGGCGGGGCGATCAGCGAACAGGGGCTGCGCCACCTCAGGCCTCTCGCAGGTCATCCGCCAGCTCGCGCAGGCTGGGAGGCGGTGCGACCGGGCTCCAGGGACCATGCGCCAGGCTGTAGTAGACGGTCATGCCGTCGCGACGGGAGGACACCATGCCACCCGAGCGCAGGCGGCTGAGGTGCTGGGAGACAGCTGCCGGCGTCATCTCGAGGACGGTGGCCAGGTCGCATACGCACAGCTCGCCCGCGCACTTGAGCAGGCTGAGAATCTTGAGGCGGCTGTCACTCGCCAGCAAAGCGTGCTGGCCCGCGAGCCGACGATAGACTTCGACACGGCCGCGAAGCTCGGCGCGCAATCGCCTCAGCTTTTTCGGCGACATGTCCGGTGATACGCACTCCAGGCTGTCGTCGTCCATGGGCGGGCCCCCGTGTATCATTCCATCACTATTTTAGAATACTCTTAATATTTGTCAAGTGGAGGAGAGAGGAGAAAGGAGTCGAGGGAGCAAGGGAGCAAGGGAGCAAGGGAGCAAGGGAGCGAGGGAGCGAGGGAGCGAGGGAGCGAGGGAGCGAGGAGGTGTAGAGATCTACCCGCCCGTCAGCGACGAGAGAAGGCGGGGTACCGATTGACGCAAGCAACAAGAGGGACTTTGGTTAGCTCTGTGAAAACTCCCTCGGGCGCTCGGTGAGAAGAGGTTCTTACGGGTAAATTCGATTCAGCGTCCGCGGGTAGGGGATCGCTTCGCGCAGGTGGTGGATGCCGCACAGCCAGCTGACACAGCGTTCGATGCCCATGCCGAAGCCGGAGTGCGGGAACGAGCCGTAGCGGCGGACGTCGAGGTACCACTCGAAGGCAGCCTTGGGCAGGGAGTGAGCGGCGATCTGCCGTTCGAGGTGCTCGAGGGAGTCGGAACGCTCGGAGCCGCCGATGATCTCGCCGTAGCCCTCCGGCGCCAGGACGTCGACCGCGAGGGCACGGGTCGGGTCGTCTGGGTCCGGCTGCATGTAGAACGCCTTGATTGCGGCCGGGTAGCGCGTGACCATCACCGGCCGGTCGTACAGGTTTGCGAGCATGGTTTCCTCGTCGGCCCCGAAGTCGTCACCGTGCTGGGTTGAGTGGCCCTTGTTCCTGAGCGCCTCGACGGCATCCCCGTAGTCGAGGCGGGGGTACGGCCGCCGGGTGGCAGGCTCGAGCAGCGAGGTGTCGCGCTCGAGGCGGTCGAGATCGTCGGCGCAGCGGTCGAGAACCCGCGCAACGATCTCGGACAGGAACTCCTCGGTGAGCTCGAGCAGGCCCTCAAAGTGCATCCACGCCACCTCGGGCTCGACCATCCAGAACTCGGTCAGGTGGCGGCGCGTCTTCGACTTCTCGGCGCGGAAAGTGGGGCCAAAGCAGTACACCTTGCCGAACGCCGCCGCGGCGGGCTCGAGGTAGAGCTGCCCTGATTGCGACAGGAATGCCTGGTCCCCGAAGTAGTCGGTCTCGAAGAGTGTCGAAGTGCCCTCGCAGGCAGCAGGCGTGAGGATCGGCGAGTCGATGAGGGTATAGCCGCGACTGTGGAAGAAGTCGCGTATTGCCATCTCCAGCTCGGAGCGAACACGCAGGACCGCATGCTGGCGTTTCGAGCGCAGCCACAGGTGGCGGTGGCTGAGCAGGAAGTCGACCCCGTGCTCCTTCTTGCCGATCGGAAACTCGGGCGCAACCTGGATCGGGCGCAGTCCGGTCACCTTCAGCTCATACCCACCCGGGGCGCGTTCGTCGATGGCGACGACGCCGCGAATCTCGAGCGACGACTCCTGGGTCAGCTCGACGGCGGCCTCCCAGGTCGCCTCGTCGACCTCCGGACGGAAGACGACGCACTGCAGGTACCCGACGCCGTCGCGCAGGATGATGAAGCGGATCTTGCCCTTCTTGCGCCAGTTGAAGACCCAGCCGCAAAGAGCAACCTCATCGCCGACATGCTCGGACAGCTCGCCAATCGTGATTGCAGGTACCGTCATCTCCAGGCCTCCCGCCTCGGAGGCGGCATTCTACACGAGCCTGCTCCCCGGGAGAGCCCCTCAAGTGGACGTTCCCGAGCATTTGCGTCAGAATGTGACCTGTTCAGACTCGGCTGCGACGGGAGGTGCCCATGAAGGTCTACCACGTCAAGGATGAAAAGGGTCAGAGGTTCCTGGGGCGCCTCGAGCGACGGCGGGAACTGCTCCTGTCCGACCAGACCTTCGCCAAGGCGCGATCGGTCATTTCGGAGATCCGTAAGCGAGGGGACCGCGCGCTTCTCAAGCACATCCGTGCCCTCGACCTGGAGGGGCTGTCAGGCGACGAGATTCGCCTGACAGGCATGCCGTCGGGTAGCGAGGAGGAGCTTCCAGACGATCTGAGGCGGGCCATCGATGCCTCGGTCGATGCGGTGACCCGATTCCACCGCGGGCAGGTGAGTGAAGGCTACACGCAGGAGAACGACGGCACGCTGCTGAGTCTGCGGCTCCATTCCGTGCCATCGGTGGGAATCGTGCTCCCGAGCCGTCACCACGTCGACCTGACCTCTCTCATTATGCTGGCGGTTCCCGCACGTCTGGCGGACGCGGAGCGGATTGCGGTGGCGGTGTCACCGCGTATCTACCTCGGGTCGCCGACGCTGCGCTACCTTCTGGAGCGGCTGGAAGTAGACGACGTGTATCTGATGAGCGGCGTGCACGCCGTGGCGGCGCTGGCCTACGGCACCGATTCGGTAGATCCGGTCGATCTCATCGTCGGCGGCGGTGATCCCTTGCTGCTGGCATCCAAGTACCTGGTTGCACATCGGGTGGCCGTGGACTCTCGCGGCGGTCTCCCGGAGATCGTGATCATCGCCGACACGTCGGCCGAGCCGGAGCAGGTGACGAGCGACCTGCTGGCCCAGCTGGAGCACGATGAGGATGCGCTCGGGCTCGTACTGACGACCTCCCAGCGCATTGCCAAGCGGGTCAACGCGCGAGTCACCGCGCAGCTGCGCAAGCTGGCCAAGGGACACCCGGCGCGCGAGGCCGTCAAGCGATGGGCCGGTGTACTGATCGTCGATAGCGGCGCCGAGGCTTGTGCCGTCGCCAACCGGCTGGCACCGAGTCGTGTCGAGCTGCTGGTGGGGGCGCCGCACGCTCTCGTGGACCGCCTGACGACGGCGGCGCTCGTGACCCTCGGACCATGGAGCCCGTCGGCGCTCGCCGACTCCGTATCGGGCGCCAGCCACGTGCTGCCGACCCTCGGCGGCGCGGTGGCACGTGGCCCATTGACGGTGTCGGATTTCTACCGCTCGACCTGTGTTGTCGAGGTGGCGGCCCATCACTACCCCAAGATGGCCCACGAGGCCAGACTGCTGGCCGAGGCCGAGCAGCTGCCGCTGCACGTGGCCTCACTGACGGCGGGAAGTCGCGGCGAACGGTAGCCGGATCCCGGCGCCGGCCTTCGTGACCGGCCCAGCGGGCGGCCGTTGCAGTAGGGAGGCGTAGTCGTTGCACAGGAGGGAACCTCTCGGTCATGAACTGCCGCTGATCGTGGCTCCGGGCCGGAACCGGTTTCTCGAGCTCGCGCGCGGGCACGATGTGGTTCCAGCCTACCTCGAGCTGACAGCGGACACGGTGACCCCGTTCCTGGTGTGGAGCCGGCTGGCGGCAAGGCAGAGGAACCCGTTTCTGCTCGAGAGTGTGGAGGGCGGTGAGCGGGCTGCGCGGTACTCGTTCATCGGCGCCGACCCTTGCGGCGTCGTGGAGCTGCGCGGCGGGACGGCGTTCGTGGACGGTGCGCCGCAACCGGGAGCCGCCCTCGGGGTCCTGCGCCGGGCGACCGACTGGGGGAGCGTGGCGCCGGTGGACGGCCTACCGCCTTTCTGCGGCGGCGCGGTCGGGTACCTGGGCTACGATGCGGTGCGCTTGATCGAGCGGCTGCCGGACAGTTGCCGTGACGAGGAGGGGATGCCGGAGGGCTGGTTTGGGCTCTACGACGCGGTCGTGGCTCTCGACCGGGCTCGGCAACGGCTGGTCCTCGTGGTCGCGGCGCGCGTCGGCAAAGATCCTGAGGGTGCCTGGGAGCGCGCGCTGGAGCGCCTCGGGCTGCTGCGGGCGGCGGTGATCGCGGGCAACGGCGTGGTCCGCCCGGATCCGATCCCGGACCCGCCTGCCGGGTCCTGGCAGGGGTGGGTCGGGGCTCCGGAAGAGGAGGCCTACCTCGAGGCGGTGCGGCGAGCCCGCGAGTACATCCTGGCCGGCGACATCTTCCAGGTCGTGCTGTCTCGCCGATGGCGCCGTATGCCGCGCTGCACCGGCGCCGAGATTTACCGAATGCTGCGGCTGACCAACCCGTCGCCGTACATGTTCCTGTTCGACACCGGGCAGGCGCGAGTGCTGGGAGCGAGCCCGGAGATGTTGGTACGGGTGCGCGGCGGCCGAGTCACCACCTGCCCCATCGCCGGCACGCGCCGGCGGGGACGAAACACCGCGGAGGATCTGGAGCTCGCGACCGAGCTGCTGGCGGATCCGAAAGAGCGGGCCGAGCATGTGATGCTGGTCGATCTCGGCCGCAACGATGTCGGCAAGGTGAGTGTGCCGGGGACGGTGCGCCTGGCTCGCGACATGGAGGTGGAGCGCTACAGCCACGTTATGCACCTTGTGAGCGAGGTCGGCGGTGAGCTTCGCAAGGGAAAGGACGCTTGGGACGCCCTCGTCGCCTGCTTCCCTGCCGGTACCCTGAGCGGCGCCCCGAAGGTGCGAGCGATGGAGATCATCGACGAGCTTGAGGAGGTTCGCCGCGGGGTGTACGGCGGGGCCGTGGGCTACCGTGACATCAGAGGCGACCTCGACTCTTGCATCGCTATCCGTACTCTGGTCGAGCGTGGCGGTACGGTGCAGGTGCAGGCCGGCGCTGGCATCGTGTACGACTCGGTGCCGAAGAGCGAGCTCGCCGAGTGCGCCAACAAGGCACGGGCGCTGGTGGAGGCGGTGGCGATGGCGGAGGTTGCAGCCAGAAGGAGCGAGGGGCCGTGATGATCCTGATGGTCGACAACTACGACTCCTTCACGTACAACTTGGTGCAGGAGCTGGCCGAGCTGAGCGACGCCGAGATCCACGTTCTCCGCAACGATGCCGCCTCGGCCGAAGAGATGCTGGCCCTGGGGCCGCAAGCGGTGGTCATTTCCCCGGGCCCGGGCACCCCGGAGCGTGCGGGTGTCACGATGGAGCTGATCGAGCGGGCCGCGGCGGTGCCGCTGCTCGGAATCTGTCTTGGACATCAGGCGCTGGCCGCGGTGCACGGAGCGCGTATCGTGCGTGCGCCGGAGCCGGTCCACGGCAAGACCTCGGAGATTCACCATGGCGGTGGAGGTGTATTCGCCGGTCTTCCGGAGCCGCTGACGGCGACCCGCTATCACTCGCTGGTGGTCGAGCGCGGCAGCGTGCCGTCCAAACTCGAGGTGACCGCCTGGACAGACGACGGCCTGGTGATGGGGCTTGAGCACCGCGAGCGGCCGCACCACGGCGTCCAGTTCCACCCTGAGTCCTACCTGACGCGCGACGGGATGCGTCTCCTCGCTGGGTTCCTCCGCCTCGCCGGTGTGCCGATGCGCGGCGGGGGCGCAGCATGAGCGCCGCTGCGCCAAACATCAGGGACCTTCTCAAGAGACTGATGGGCGCTGAAGCCCTGTCCTCGGCTGCCGTCGAGGGCTTCTTTGGCGCGCTCATGGAAGGGGCGGTGGACGACGTGCACGCGGCCGCGATGCTGGTCGCTCTGCGCATGAAAGGCGAGAGTGGGGCGGAGCTCGCCGCGGCCGCGCGTGCCATGAGGGCGCGAGCCGTACGGGTGCCCCTGGCGGCCCCGGAGGCCGCAGTGGATACCTGCGGTACGGGCGGTGACGGCGCCGACACAATCAACATTTCGACCGCCGCGGCTCTGGTGACAGCAGCCGCCGGCGTGCCGGTCGCCAAGCACGGCAACCGTTCCGTGTCCTCGCGCTGTGGCTCTGCCGACGTGCTGGAGGCATGCGGGGTTCGTCTCGCCCTTCCCGCAGAGAGCCTGGGGGCGCTGGTGGACGAGATCGGGATTGCCTTCTTGTTTGCACCGCCGCTGCACCCCGCAATGCGCGCCGTGATGCCGGTCCGCCGCGCCCTCGGTGTGCGAACCACGTTCAACCTCTTGGGGCCTCTCACCAACCCGGCCGGCGTCCGCCGCCAGGTCGTCGGGGTGTGGGGCGCGGAGGTGCAGCTCTTGGTTGCCGAGGCGCTGGCGGAGCTCGGCGCCGCGCACGCGCTGGTCGTGCACTCGGCCGACGGCCTCGACGAGCTGTCGGTGGCGGCCTGCACGGCGGTCGTCGAGGTCCGCGACGGGGGCGTCGTCTCCCGGTACGACATCGATCCCGCCGCGCTCGGTATCGAGGCGGGTGACGGGCGGGCGCTCGCGGGCGGCGACGTCGCCTTCAACGCCGGGCGGTTGCGCGAGGTCCTGGCGGGGGAGCGCTCGGCCGCCGGCGAGGCCGTCGCTCTCAATGCCGGCGCCGCGCTGTACGTCGGCGGGGCGGTGGCCGGGATCGGCGAGGGACTGGCGTTGGCACGCGAGACCCTTCGCGCGGGCCGGGCGGTGGCGCTGCTCGACCGCCTCGCGAGCCGCTCCGAGGAGCTCGCTAACGGTGTCTAGCTCCGTGCTCGACCGGGTCGTCGGTGCGGTCAGGCGGCGGCTCGCCGCCGTGCCGGCGAGCCCGGACCTCGAGCAGCGGGCGCGTGAGGCCGCCGAGGACCGGCGGCGGACGGGCACGCGCTCGCTGTTCGCGGCACTGGCCGTGGCCGGTCCGGTAGTCATCGCCGAGTGCAAGCGCGCCTCGCCGTCGGCGGGGGTCCTGCGCGAACCCTTCGATGCCGTCGCCCTGGCCGGTGCCTACGCGCGCGCCGGTGCAGCGGCGATCTCCGTGGTGACCGAGCGGGATCACTTCCTCGGTGACCCGGGGTGGATCCGTTCCGTTCGTGAGGTGGTGGCGCTCCCTGTCCTGCGCAAGGACTTCATCGTCTGCCGGCGTCAGCTGCTGGAGACGGCGGCCCTCGGTGCCGACGCGGTATTGCTGATCTCGCGGATTCTCGATGACCGCCTCCTCGGTGAGCTGCTGGCTTCGGCAGGCGAGCTCGAGCTGGATGTGCTGCTCGAGGTTTTCGCGGACGAGGACCCGACCCGTGCCGCCGCATCCGGAGCACGCATCATCGGCGTCAATGCGCGTGACCTGGCGACCTTCGCCGTCGATCTCGATCGCGTGGCCCGGCTCGCGGCCTCAATCCCGTCCGACCGCATCAGAGTGGCGGAGAGCGGCGTTCGTGGACGCGCCGACGTGGAAGCGTTGTCGCGAGCTGGATACGATGCGTTTCTGGTCGGCGAGCACCTGGTGCGCGCCGATGACCCCGGTGCCGCTCTCTCAGCGCTGCTGGCGGGGTGACGACGTGAAGACGAGTCCCGTGAGCGCACCGCTGGTCAAGATCTGTGGCCTCACGTGTCGTGCGGACGCCGAGGCGGCGGTGGCGGCCGGCGCCGACCTGGTGGGCTTTGTCTTCGTCCCCACGACGCCGCGTGCGGTCACGGTGGAGATGGTGGGCTGGGTGAGGTCGCTCCGTGGGGTCGAAACGGTGGGCGTGTTTCGCGACGGCGAGCTCGAAGAGATCCTCGAGGTGCGTCGTGCGCTCGGCCTCGACTGGGTGCAGCTGCACGGAGCAGAGCCGGACGGACTGCTGGAGCATCTGGGCCGCAACGTGCTGCGGTGCGTGCCGGCGACCGACGGCATCGACTGGGAGCGGGTGCTGGGGCTCGGCGACCGCTGCCTGCCGCTCCTCGACTCCGGCGCCGGCGGCGGGGTCCCGTTCGACTGGAGGATTCTGGCGGGCCGTCCCGAACAGGCGCGCTTCGGCCTCGCCGGCGGCCTGACGCCGGAGAACGTCGCGACAGCGGTGTTGGCTGCGCGGCCGGTGCTGGTCGATGTCTCCTCGGGGGTTGAGACGGCGCCCGGGCGCAAGGACGGGAAGCGGATGGCCGCGTTCGTCGCCGCCGCAAGAGGCGCGGTAAGGTAGAATCATCGGTCACGACCGGGAGGACGGATGAAACCGGCACCTGACAAGCGCGGGTATTTCGGCGCATATGGCGGCGTCTTCGTTCCGGAGACCCTCATGACGCCCCTCGCGGAGCTGGAGAAGGCCTATGCCAAGGCTTGCCGGGACCGCGGCTTCCAGTCACGGCTGCAGGAGCTCTCAGAGCGCTTTGCCGGCCGTCCGACGCCGCTCTACCCAGCGCGGCGGCTGTCGGCGCAGCTCGGAGGCGCCCAGATCTGGCTCAAGCGCGAGGATCTCTGCCACACCGGGGCCCACAAGATCAACAATGCCCTGGGACAGACGCTGCTGGCGTGCGAGATGGGCAAGCGGCGAGTGATTGCTGAGACCGGCGCCGGCCAGCACGGTGTGGCGGTTGCGACCACGGCCGCACTGCTCGGGCTGGAGTGCTGCGTCTACATGGGCTCGGAGGACATGCGTCGCCAGCGTCCAAACGTCTGGCGGATGCGACTGATGGGCGCCGAGGTGGTGGCGGTCGAAACCGGCTCGCGCACCCTCAAGGATGCGATCAACGAGGCGCTGCGGGACTGGGTGACCAACGTCAACACCACGCACTGCATTCTCGGCTCGGTGCTGGGCCCGCACCCGTTTCCGATGATGGTCCGGGACTTCCAGTCGGTGATTGGGCGCGAGGCTTTCAGCCAGTTCCGCAAGGACACCCGCGGGCTGCCGGACCTGGTTGTGGCATGTGTTGGTGGTGGCTCCAACGCAGCCGGGATGTTCACCGCGTTCCTCCCCCATGAGCGAGTTCGTCTGGTGGGGGTCGAGGCCGGCGGAATCGGGAGCGAGGATGGGGAGCATGCGGCGCGTTTCGCCGGCTCCGCCCGGCCGGGCGTCCTCCACGGAACCTACACCTGGCTGCTCCAGGACCTCGAGGGTCAGATCCTCCCCACCCACTCGGTGTCGGCCGGGCTGGACTACCCGGCGGTCGGCCCGGAGCTGGCGATGTGGAGGGACAGCGGCCGTGTCAGCTTCACGAGGGTCGACGACCGGGAGGCCCTGGGAGCGTTCCACCTCCTGTCGGAGAGCGAGGGGATCATCCCTGCCCTGGAGTCGGCCCACGCCGTCGCCTACGCCGCCAAGGTCGCGCCGGCAATGCCGCTCAAGGCGCACATCCTCGTCAACCTGTCGGGGCGAGGCGACAAGGACCTGGATGAGGTCGCGCGGGTCGAAGGGAGGGAGCTGTGAGCCGGATTGGAGCGGTATTCGCCGCCGCGCGCAAGGCCCGGCGTGCCGCGTTCGTGGCCTACATCACGGCCGGCGACCCCACGCTCGAGCGGACGGTCGATCTGGCGCGCGCGCTGCGCCGCGCCGGCGCCGACCTGCTCGAGCTCGGGATCCCCTTCTCTGATCCGATCGCCGACGGTCCTACCAACCAGCGCGCGGCCGAGCGGGCCCTTGCTGCAGGGACCACGCCGCGAGGCGTGCTGGAGACGATCGGTGCGATCCGTACCCAGGGTGAGGAGATTCCGATCGTGATCTTCACCTACGCCAACCCGGTCCTGCAGTACGGTGTCGAGCGGTTCGCAGAGGACGCGGCCTCTGCCGGTGCCGACGGCGTTTTGTTTACCGACGTTCCGGTCGAGGAGCTGGACCGCTTTCAGCCGGCGCTGAAGGCGAACGGTCTCGACCCGGTGCTCCTGGTGACGCCGACGTCCACCAAGGAGCGGGTGCGAGCCGCGAGCCGTCGCGGGGGTGGCTTCCTGTACCTGGTTTCAAGAACCGGCGTTACCGGAGCGCGGCCGAGCCTCGCGGCCGACCTCGCGGCTCACGTGCGGGCGGTCCGCAAGCTGAGCAAGCTGCCGGTAGCGGTTGGGTTCGGTATCTCGTCGCCGGGCCAGGTCGAGAGCGTCGCGCGCATTGCCGACGGTGTCGTCGTTGGGTCCGCGATCGTCGATCGGATCGGCCGTCTCGGTGACAGCTGCGATCTTGCCGATTCGGTGCAGGCCTTCGTGACGCCGCTGGTGGAGGCGTGCCGGCGCTGACATGGCACGCTCGCGACGCCGACGCCTGGGGCAGAACTTCCTGACAGATCGACGCGTGGTCGCCGCGATCGTGGAGCAGCTCACCGACGAGCCCAACCGTGTGGTCGAGATCGGACCGGGCCGGGGGATCCTCACAACGGCGCTGGCCGAGAGGTTTTCGAAGGTTCTCGCTCTCGAGCTTGACGAGCAGCTGCTGCCCGGCCTCGAGGCGCGTTTTCCCGACGGACC
>Ga0307445_10000880_pt1 | contig 16631 bp, 12 predicted proteins | sample SalMarSW160330MG_FD_202147 | JGI IMG/M metagenome (GOLD analysis project Ga0307445, IMG submission 202147) | Salt marsh sediment microbial communities from the Plum Island Ecosystem LTER, Massachusetts, United States - SW1603-30 | ecosystem: Environmental > Aquatic > Marine > Intertidal zone >...
CACATTAAAAGAACTGGAGATGCCCAAGTAGCATTCATTGGGTTTCCTTCAGTTGGGAAATCTTCTCTATTAAATTTGTTAACAGAAGGTAACACTCATTCTAAAGTCGCAGCGTATGATTTTACTACTGTTACAGCCATACCAGGCATGATGAATATCGAAGATGCGAATATTCAGCTTATCGATTTACCAGGAATAATTTTGGGTGCTGCTGCAGGTAAAGGGAGAGGAAAGGAAGTATTAGCAGCAGTACGTTCAGCAGAGTTAGTGCTAATTATAATCTGCTTTCGTCCTGATGGGACGATTAACCTTTCTGATTTGGAAACTATTAGAATGGAATTGAATAATGCAGGAATACGGCTAAATACAAAACCACCTAAAATAGTTATTAAAGAGCGTACTCGAGGAGGAATTCATTTTACTTATAAAGGACATCAAGTTATGGATGCCGATGAAGTGAAATCTTTAATGAATGAATTAAAGGTTCGAAATGCAGGAGTATATTTCTCTGAACCAGATATTACCCCTGATCAATTAATCGATTTCATATTTGGAAATCGTATATACACAAAAGAATTTGTAGTAATTAATAAATCAGATTTAATGCTAAAAAGAATTCCAGACAAAACCATTACAGAGGCAATAGGTCATGATCACTGGGTTATGATCTCAGCTAAAAATAAAGAAAATATCGATGCTCTTAAGCATGATATTTTCAAAGAGCTGAATTTAATACGAGTTTTTTTGAAACCACCAAGAGAAGATGCTGATATGACGGAACCAATAATTCTCCACCGAGGTGATACCCTTGAAAAACTCTGTCGTAAAATTCACAAACGTTTCATAAATGATTATCGTTACTCGTTGATATGGGGGAAATCTGCTAAACACCCCGGTCAAAAATTTGAAAATTTAGATCACGTAATTGAGGATGGCGATATAATTTCGATTTACCTGAAGCGTTAAAAGAAATTTCTGAAACTTGCTTGAATAAAATTATCTCCTAAACTTAATTATAAAAAGTTTTATAAAATTCATTATAAATCTCAGCAAGCTTTGTTATTTTATAACGATCGTTTTCTTGTAATGAATGTAAGAGATAAGATGTAAATCCTTGAGGATTTCTTATCCATTCCAAAAATCCTTCAATTTCAGTCCTTAGAATAGGATCGATTGAAGGTTGTATTATTTCACGACTTTTTTCTATCAGTTCATCATCATTAGATAATTCTATTTCAGTTTCAATAAATTGCGATGTTGAACCTTTTCTCATCATAGCAGCAGCTCTAGCTATGGCAGGATATGCCATGTGCATCCATCCTTTTGCTTTTTGTTTTATATGAGCTATGAGAAACATATCCGTTTCTGGCACGGATGAACCAACTAAATGTCCCTTATTTTGCCTATTAGTAGCTATAAATCTTTCGGGTTCCATTTGAAGAACTGAATATCTTATACCTGCCATATTTACAAATTGACTGTTTCCACTGCCCCAACTAGATAAAAGATCCTTAATATCTTTCGAAACATTCCAATTGGAAGTCGAGAAAAGGATTTTCGCTTTATTATTTACAACAACTACTTCAGTTGCGTCTGAATAATGTTTTTGCAAATCTTTTATGATTGATTTAATATTGACTATAATAATTCACCAATTTAAGATGATAATATATTACTCATTAAATTTATCCACTTTTCAATTTGTTCTATTAACTCTAATTTTTCTTTAGAGCTTAATCCTTCATTTAATTCTGCTTTTTGATATAAATTGATAAGTTTACCCATTTCCCATAGAACATTAGAATGCAAAACCATGCTTTTAATATAATCTCGAGCAATTTCAAGAGCTCTTGCAATTGATCTAATATCATAATCTTGGTTTGCAATTTCTTTAAGAACAAGAAGAATATCAAGAGAATTACTTGTTGGAATAATTGGAAGAGTTTTTATTTTTACTGAGGGTCGCTTCATGGTTCTAATCTTGAACTGTTTTTGTTCTCTTTCAAATCTATCAACTTTTATCGTTTCTTTATCTTCTTCTTCAGGATGATATAATCTGGTTTTTACTTGAACAACTGATCTTTCTATCTCATCTTTTGTTCTTCTCCTAAATTTTTCTGGCCATTCAACAAAAGAATTCATTCGTGGTTCAGCAGAAAGAAATATTGATTCCTTTGGCATTCTTTTTTGTGCTTTTTCGACCTTTTGAATACTAGAGAGATTTATTTCTTTTCCTAATTTTAATGCTGCATTGATTAAAATTGAAATCAAATACATTGGATCAAAATCTATTGTTGAATAAACCCTTTTAAGCTTTAATAGAAGCTCCTCAATATACTTTAAATTCTGAATCGAAAAATATTTCTTTAGATGTCTTAAAGAATCTGGAATAATCTCATTTATTCCTGCGGTGGAATTTTTCATTTCATGATACATTTCAGGAGTGATTAGGATATCATTATAAGAATCCCAATACGTACTCAAGAGTATTGGTCCCGTTTTTTGAATTTGAAAGGATAGAGGACTTCTTAATGTCTCCATAAACTCTAGAATAATATTCTTATAAGGAATGAATAAATTTCGCATGAGAGTTCCTTGAATGAAGGTTCTCTTGTTTTCAGATTTAAAAGATAAATCTATGGGTAATTTAAACAGGTTTTCACTTACTATTATATCTCGATCATCTTCTAAGTTAACATTTTTTGAGCATGAAAGATAATCATAAACGAAATCTGATAAAATTAAACCTGTCAATTGTCGATTATCAGTAATATATTTTCCGTTTTGAAGTTCAAATTTAGTGTAATAATATCCTAATCCAAAAAGATAATAGAGAGTCCCTTTTTCTGTCTCAACAGCGCATTCAGCAGCACTGAAGAATATAACAAAATCTTGAGAAATTTTTAAAACATCTTGATGAGAATAATTGCCTAAAGTGGGATAACCCAGCAAATGACCCCAACTTGGTATAACAAAAAGGTCAAAACTTTCAAGAATACTGGGTTCTGGTTTATAGTTTGTCATATTTAATGATACTACAACTTTTTAATTTAGATCGTTCTAAATAATCTAAAATTCCATTGTGTAAAGATTTTGAAAAACCATTTTGGATAGGATACTTATAATATGATATTGTTACATGTATTTAAGTTTCTCTCGGTTTATTATTAAAAAAAAAAGGAATAAAGATTAAAATTTCTTAACTCAAAAAAAAAAATAGCTGGGATTAAAAGGTTTACTCAAGAAAGATGTGATCCTTATTTACTTTTAACATCTCTTCAAACATTTCTTCAGCTTTTGAAGCGCTTTCTATTGTTGGATCCAATAACAAGGCTTGAAATGCTATTTCTTTAGATTTTTTAATAATTGCTTCAACAATTAAATCTTGAACTGATGCTTGGTTGCGCAAAAGAGCGGCCAATCCTTTCGGGTATTCACCAACTTTAACAGCTTTTAGTCCTTGCTTATTAACTATTGCAGGGACTTCTACAACTAAATCATTCGGAAGGTTTGTAATAACATCATTATTTGGTAAATTAACAGAAGCTTCTTCATGATTCGAATCCGATAATATACCCTCAATTATTGGAATGGCTCTTTCTGGATCTGGTTTTATTAAACGGTATCCTTTACCTTTTTCAACTAATTTTTGAATTTTTTTCCCAGTATATAGTGTAGCTTGTTTATACCCATTATAAAAATCACGAGCTCCTTGCACATCTCCTTTATCCCAAGCCCACGCAATATATTCACCATAATGCGAATCAGTTGTATAAGGTATATAACCAAAATTCTCTAAAATATATCGATTCAATTTAACATCCATCATGAATCCTTTTAAATTCATTAAGTAATCAGGAGCTTTTTTACGTAATTCCGGATATGCATCTTTTCCAGAATTCTTGTATTTAATAGAAAGCAACACTCCAAAATGATTAAGTCCAGCAGCCTTCATTTCAAGATCCTCTAATGGCGTATTTAAAATTCGACCATAATGCATCTTGAAATTATGAAATTCATGACATAATCCAACAAATTTAAGTAAAGGATATTTTCGTTTGATTGCTAAACAAATTCGGCTCATGGGATTAGAATAATTTATAAAAAGTGCATTGGGGCAAATTTTAGACACATCTTCACAAATTTCTAAAATTGGAGGTATGACTCTTAAAGAATGAAAAAGACCCCCTGGACCCCCATTCTCGCCCATAATTTGTTTATTACCATATTTGTGGGGTATACTATAATCTAAATCAAACCATTCAAACCTTGGACCAACTTCAATTGAATTAACAATGAAATTTGCCCCTTGTAGAGCCTTCTTTCTTTCTGTTGTAGCCTCTACTGAAAAATTTAAATGATCTTGTTGTATTACTTCATTACAAGCTTCTAAAGCTAAATCTAAATTTGTTTGATTAATATCATGTAGAGTTATGGTTGAGCCTTCTAAAACGGCACTATTAATAATAGAACCGACGGTTCCAAGTCCAAATTGAAGGGAACCTGCTCCCACAATAACAATTTTATGTGTTTTCGTCATATTTTTTATAAAACCTTTTTCCTATTAATAATAACACTATTAATATGTGAAGAAACAAAAATGATAAAAATTTTATGAATTTTCAAACACGTACGTAAAAAAATTATCATTTAATACCCAAGCCTGTAAGAATGTATTTTTTACTTTAGTATCCCATATTGTCTCGATGTTATGTATACCATGTATTAATAATTCTAATAACACTTTATTGACTTGAAAATCTTCATGGGAAGGATATATTTCAATATCTGGATGTACTTTAAACAAATCAAGTAATTTTGATAAACTTGAAAGCAATATTGGAAGATCTTTCTTTTTCGGTAAGTACATCGCCCCAAAATGTGCTGTGTCCCCAGTAAATAGTTCATCGTGACTTGTTAGTAATGAGATTGAACCAATTGAATGCCCTGGTGTGTGAATTATTTTTACTGTAAGATCTCCCAGATCAAATCTATCCCCGTCTTTTAAAGGATGCAATTTGGTAGGTGGGTGATATTTAAAATTACTTTTATCAAATAATTGAACTCTCTTCTTTGGAGAATCTTTTAAAAAAGAAATATCAAAAACCATCGAAGCATTCTCTAACTCGCTCTCATGAATGAAAATTTCATCAAATTCTTCATTCCCCCCGCGATGATCGAAATGAGAATGGGTATTAATTACCATTAATTCTTTTGAGTCAATCAAATCTTTAATTTTTGGTTTTAATGGGTATAAACCACTTCCCGTATCTATCAATAATGCTTTGTTTTTACCAATCAGAAGATATAGATTGGTATATTTTGTGAGATAACGTGGATCAATCTCATCAAGTCTTTCTCGAATAATGTAGAGATGATCCTCTTTTTTTATGATTTCAAACCACTCTTCAGCTTCCAGCATAAGAGCAATAATTAGAATATTAATTTAAAATTTTTTATCCTGATTGTAATAAAACATTAAATTTGTAGGATTATTATGAAATTTAAAATTAACAATTCTATTAATTTGATGATTAGAAATGACCTCGAATGAAGGAAAAAATAGCGAAGAGTTTGAAGAGTTACCTTTTAAACCAAGAATGATACCCTCTGGACCTAACAAATTGAATGGGAAAAGGACCATGTTGATCTCATTGTCATTCTTTATTGTTTTATTTGCTTGGTCCTATTTCAATTTCAAGGTGCCATTAATTCTTGATGATGTATTAGGAACATATGTTTTGAAAGATATGGTAAAAGGAATTATAATGGCAATGGATAATATTCTTGCTATTTTTTTACAACCTTACTTTGGGGATTTAAGTGATAGAACAAAAAGTAAGATAGGACGTCGCATGCCTTACATAATTATCGGTACGGTTTCTTCTGCTGTATTTTTTGTAATTATTCCTTGGATTCGTATTTTGGCCGGTTTGTTTTTGATAATTTTCCTTTTCGATCTAGCAATGTCTATTTTCCGTTCAGCTTCGATCGCTATATTACCCGATTATACACCTGAGAAGATGTATTCTAAGGGGAGTGCAATTCAACAATTCATTGCTAATATGGGAAGCCTAATCGCCTTTTCTATCCCTATATTAATAGGAGCATTAGAGGGAACTTTAGATCCTCTCTTATTTGACGCACTAGGTTTTATAATAGTCGGTATTGGAATGATAATATTAATTTTAATCCAAATCTTCACAGTGAAAGAGACTCCTACTGGCGAAACATTTTTAAAAATTTCACCAACTAAGATTGAAATTGATCCAATTACGTTCTTAGCCAGACAAAAGAAACTATCCGAAGTAGATAAAGAAATTTCAAAACATAAATTAAGATCTTATAGAGATGCTTATCATATAGTAAAGCAACATAAAGATTTTTCGTTTTTCTTGGCTACTATCATATTCATGTACTTGGCATTCGCGTCAATAGAATCATTTTTCTCAAGTTTTGCTGTTGCATACTTTCAAATTACAGAAAGCGCCGCTGGAACTTTATTTCTTGCTTATTCAGCACCAATGATTGCAAGTGCTTATTTTGTTGGTCTTTTGGGTCAAAAGAAATCGGTCGGACGAAAGAAAGCGATTAAAATATTTCTTGCTTGGTTAATAATATCCATAATTATAATGGCTGGTTTTGTTGTTCCAACTACATATCATAATTATAATCCCCTTTTAGTAAGTACTATGTTGGTGCTGATAGCCATACCGTGGATGGGATTTATAGTTAATAGTTTTCCAATATTATGGTCTTTGGCACCTAAAGGAAAAGTAGGTATCTATACGGGAATTTATTATACATTCAATCAAACGGCATATAGTGTTGCGCCAATTCTATTTGGAGCAATTCTCTCTGCCTTTAATGCATTTGGAGACTTTCGATATATCATAATGTTTCCATTCATATTATTCTTAATTGTGATTGCTCTGATTTTTTTCTTTAAGGTTAAAAGCGGTGAAACTCGCGAGTAGAACTATAAAAGATATGGTTAAAATTATCTAATTATTTTTTCTTTTTTTCAAAATTCTTAAATAAAGTTAAAAAGCATCTTTTTCACATTGTCAGTACAAGTTAATTCAATTTTGCAAGTACATAAATAGGAATACTATTAGTCGATCCTTGTAGAATTCACAAATTATTACATCAACAATAATGATTATTAGAGAAGTGGGTATAATTTCTTGTGGAATTCCAATTATTTTTGAATCTCACAAAGAAACTAGGAAAGAGAATGCGAATTTAATTTTAAATTCTGGATTGTTATCTAGCATTCTAAGCTTTGCCGAGATCACGATCTCTCCAATTGAGTATTTCCAAAGCAACAGGTTCACGGTTGTTTTTAGAAAGGATTGGATCAAAGATAATCATTCATTAAAACCATTTATTGCATATGTTGTAATAGATAACGAGAAGAATGTGGATAAATACATAAAAAAACGAGTTTTACCTTTATTAAAAAAAATAATGAAAAAATTTAAAACTAGATATAATGGCAAAAACTCCACTCAATTTGAAGACTTTCGTAAAACCCTAAGTAAAATTTTAAATATTAATATCAAAACATTAGATGAAAAATTTGTATCTTTGATTTAACATGATTTCTAATCTAATCTCATTATTTATGATGATGCAAAGAAATTTCATAACTTTTGGCTGTAATTTCTTTATAGATCGATTTGAATACAATCTCAAAAGCTTTATTTTCAATCGTTTGAGGAATCCCTAAATTTTCCAGCGTTTCAATAATTTTTCCTGGCTTTTTTATATTGAATCTCATGGGATCCTGATTAGTTTCAATATAATGTTTAGCTAGTTCTTGCATTGACATTTTAGGTACATTAAATTTAAATTCAATATCCTTTGTCTTAGTAGAGTTTTCGGAATTATTTTCATTATCTATTGGATGAAATATACTTAGATCTTCAAGAATTTTTTCTTTAGATTTTCCTCGAAGTTCTAATAATAAAAAAGGATTATAATCTATAACTCGAGTTAAGTATAAAATTATAGCAGCTATATGCTTGCAAGGAATTGCTTTATCGGGGCAAGAACATGAAGAATCTAATCCTTTATCTGCATCTGGAAATAGGGGATATTCGTTTTTTTCAAAGATCGCAATGATATTTTGAGGTAAAGTTCCCTCCAATAATTCAATGAGAAAATATAATCTTGCAGATAAATCTTTTACAATTTTTTTCCATCCTTCATCAGGAATGGGCTCAAAATTTATTTTTACTCGATAGGGAGTAGGGGCTGTCCCTTGCACGGTAGCAAATATCTGACCAGAATTAATTGTGATATTATCAATACGATCTTCATCATTGGCATATTCAATCCCTCTTTGCATTCTGAAAGGGCGCCCAATTTTCAGGTTTGATATTATCCACTCCTTACCCCAAGGAGTTTGGGCATAATTGATAAGATCTTTTTTAATTTGCTCTACTTCTTCCCTTGTTTTTTGTTTTTCATAATCTGTTTTTCTTTGAGGTGGCACGTCTTTTTTTTTCAGTCTCCTATTATCCATAAAATATTTTTTTCTATCCATTTTAATCACTCTTTTAATCACTTAAATTTAGCAAATTCCTTAACTTATCATCATCTAAATCAGAAATCCAAGATTCCCCTGTAGAAGATATTATCTTTTCAGCTAATTCACGTTTTTCTTCCAATAGATCGTTGATTTTTTCCTCGATTGTGCCTTTTGCAACAAACTTATAAACATTTACTGCTGATTTTTGACCAATTCGATAAGCTCTATCGGTGGCTTGGTCCTCAACTGCAGGATTCCACCATCTATCAAAATGTATGACCGTGGTTCCTTGAGTGAGGTTTAGACCAGTTCCTCCAGCTCTTAATGATAAAATCAATATTGGGGGGCTCTCTAAATCAGTTGATTGAAATTGATCAACAATTTCTCTCCTCTTTTTTTCTTGGACACCACCGTGGAAGTAAAGTATTTCAAAATTATAGTATTTTTCAAGAATTTTTTGTATTATATCTCCCATCTGCGTGAATTGAGTAAATATTAAGATCTTTTCTCCATTCGAAAGGATTTCATCAGTCATTTCAATTAATCGTTCTAGCTTTTGTGATTGAGATATGAATTCCTGTAAATTCTCATCCCATTCTGTGGATTCAATATTATATTTTAGATATTGTGCCGGATGATTACAAATCTGCTTTAGTTTTACTAATAAACCTAAAATTAATCCTCTTTTCTTCCGGTTATCTGAAGATATATCATCAATTTCCTTTAAAGTATTTTCTACAAGTTCTTTATACAATTTTACTTGTGTCTCAGTCAAATCGATGATAATTTTCATTTCATTTTTATCGGGTAAGTCCTTAATAACACCTTTATCAGATTTTAAACGCCTTAGTATGAAGGGCGCGATTATTGATTTCAATTTCTCAATACTCTCTTGATCTTGAAAGCGTTCAATTGGGATGATAAAATTGTTTTGAAATTCCCTAACATTCCCTAAAAGACCAGGATTTAAGAAATTAAATAATGACCATAATTCAAGTAAGCGGTTTTCAATAGGAGTGCCACTCAAACAGATTTTAAACTGCCCCTTGAGTTTATTTATAGCTTTCGCCTGTTGAGAAGAGTAATTTTTTATGTTCTGACTTTCATCAACGATAATTCCACTAAAATTAATTGATTCTAAAAAATCAATATCGTTTCTTAAAGTTCCATAGGATGTAAGGATTATTTTATGTGGTTTAAGAAATTCTGGAATACTTGATGCATCTTTACTCCGAGTCGCTCCATGATGAAGAATTACTTCTAAGCCAGGAGCAAATTTCTCTATTTCTCGATACCAGTTAAATAAAATTGATGTTGGACACACAATAATTACATTTCCTGGCTTTTCAGGAAATTCTTTTTTTAGATAACAGAGAAATGCAATCACTTGAATCGTTTTTCCAAGACCCATGTCATCTGCTAAACATAATCCAAAATTATATCTTGCCATGTTACCCATCCACGTCAGAGCTTCTTGTTGATAACTTCTTAAAGTACCATTAAATGATGGAGGACAAGGAATATATTCGAATGATTTTATTGATTGTAATTTATTGATTATATCATTGAGATCTCCTTCAATAACTACATCATATTCCATTCCATCTTCGTGCAATTGTATTTTCCCAAGAATTCCAACTTTAAGAACATCCATGTAATTTTCAAAATCAGAGAGATTTGCTTGTTTAAAATCATCTAATGATTCTTGATCTACTAAGATCCATTTTCCATCTAAATTTATTAAAGGATCGTTTGAATTGATTAAACTATTGAATTCTTCATCAGAGATTTGTTTTCCTTCAATACTGGCTTCCCATTTGAAATCAAGCATTGAATGAATATCGAAAGATGAAGGTAAGGTTTGGAACCCTCCTTCTCTAATTTTCATATTCTCTCTTGAACGAATTATAAGTCTAGCAGATAGTCTTTGTTTTCCACCTTTTCTAAAAACTTCTGGGAGAATCACATTAAATCCACTTTGTATCAATAAATCTTTTGGATATTTTAGAAAATTTATGACTTCGGATGAGGTGAGGGCAATATTATCTTGGTTATTTTCTAATAACGCCTTTTTTATTGGAGCAAATATTTTAGAAGCTGTACTTAAGGCCCTTAAAATAATCTCTAAATATTCTCCTTTGTTTTTTACAACATTTAAACCCTCTAATTTATTTTGATTATCTTCTTCCCATAAGACGTGTAATGGAATGTTTTGCCTTCCATCTTGAAAGGATAGGTAAAAATTTAACGACCATTCTCCATCTGACGTTTTTGGATACTTTAATTCTAAATTGAAGATAAAACCATGCTTTAAGATAAATCCTAAAGCAGTGTGTGTCCAATTTTTAATTAATATTGGTAGAATGGTCTCATGAAATGATTGTATTTTAAAATTCGAGTCCTTCAGGATAAGAGACTTAAGGAATTTATAATCCCAACTTGGTTTGTAACCAAGATTTTTTTCATTCTTAATTTCTTTACTATAAAATTCATTAAAAGTTTGAAATTTCATTTTATTCAACATAAATCTTATAAGATAGTCACCAACAGAGTTTATAAAGAAAGAAAACAGATATGATGGATGCCATAATCCATCAGTTTTATAAGTCCCATTATCTTGGATGAAATTTGCAGGAATACAAAAGGATGACCAAGGCGCTTTTTTCACTATCATTTGAAATCGATCTCTATCAAATTGCGTCTTTAATAATAAATTCCAAGCTCCTTTATAGACGATATTATTTTTGGGTTCTAATATGGGAATAAATTGTCCTTTATTCAACATTTCAAACATAAGCTTGGTCAAAAAAGACCAGGTTATAATTGAATTACTATAATGTTGAATTCCGCGGTTATTTTCATCAAACATCTCCATTTGTAAAAGTAAATTTATGGCAGGGCTGATTGGTATGATCTTCCCAATACATAATGTTATTTCATAATAATTAAGAGATAAATTTTGTTTTGAATTATTTGTACTAATTAAGGAAGGAATCGCTAGGTTAATATTACAACTCAGTAGTTTTTCAACAGGTATGCTTGGCAAAATCTCCTTTATCTTCTCACTGAGAAGATCTTCCGAGGTATTAGAAGGGACCCATAGAATAAAGAAATTAGAATCTGCTGGTAAATCTGGTGCTTTAGAAATTAATTCAAATCTACTAAGTGGTTCATTCCAGTAGGATGAAGGGATAAAGATTAATTCTAATTTTTTTCTCTGATTCAAGTTATTACATTACTCCAAGTTAAGAATACTTTTCTCAAATATTTGATTGATAATAAATATATAAAATATTTAGACCTACATGCATGTAAGAATGATAAATATAAAAAAAATACTTATATAACATTTTCTTTTAGCATCTTCTTATTTACTTCAACGCCCAATCCTGGTTTTTCTAATGCACTGACATAACCATTTACGCATTTGATTGGTTCTTCGAGAATTTGATATTCATCAGGAATAAAGGGAAATTCACACCATTCACAGCGAGTTGACATTATGAAATGAAGATTGGCAGCAGTTATATGACCAAAAGCAAAAATATGTGGGATGCATTGTACTCCCTTAACTTCTGCCATTGCATCAATTTTTTTCAATTGTAAAAATCCACCACTTCGAGTAACATCAGGTTGAACTATGTCAAATGCTTCACGGGAAAGAATATCTTCAAATCGAAAGATACCCATATCATTTTCACCCCCAGCAATTTGAATGGGTGATAATTGTCGTAATTTAGCTAGCCCATTAAGGTTGTCAGTAGGAAGAGGTTCTTCCAACCACCTGACATCATATTTATCACACGCTCTTGCGACTTTTAATGCCTCATTGACAGTTTGATATGCTGAATTCGCATCGACCATGATTTCAATATCGGGGAAAGCGTTCCTTACTTCCTTGATAATTTCCTCATCATTGTCCGGACCATTTCCTATTCGTAATTTAACAGCTTGGAAACCACCAAGTTCTGGATCAAGAGCCGGCTCTACTGCGCCTACAACCGCTTTTGCCTTATATCCTCTTGGCATTGAAGCATAACATTTTACCCTCTTCTTGCGTCCTCCCAGCAGCTTATAGATTGGTTGTTTTGTAGCCTTACCAATAATATCCCAACATGCTATCTCTATAGCAGAAGTAGCTTGAGGAATGCCAAACATAATACGATTCGTATTTTGATACATTTCATGATAAATCTCTTCTACCATGAAAGGATCTTTCTTTATTACAATCTTTTTTAGAGCTTCCTCAACGAAAACTTGCTGTGCTTTATTGCTCAAGTTCCAATGAGAGAGGGCCCACCCATCTATCCCTTCATCCGTTATTAATTGAGTATACAAACCACCTGCTTGAAGTCTTGGCATGCTTCCAATCTTTATTTTAAAATCAAGTTGGAGTAAATACGTTTTTATATCAGTAATAATCATGTGTTAATATCATCATCCATATTTTATTAAATTAAATACATACTATGATCAAACTTTTAGATTATTGAATATTAAATTCTTTAGATATATTAAATCATTTAAATAAACTTACTTACCAGCATGGAAGATCTAAAAACAGCAAAACAACATCCTTGTGAAGGGCTTTCTGATATTTACTTGATGTATTTTGATGAATCAAGGGGTCATATTCCACTTTTTATTTACCCTGAAGAAAAATTCACAAAATTACGAGAAAATAAGACTTTTATGCGTCCTATCAAATATCATCCAATTTGGTTTTTAACTGTTGATGAGCAAGAAGCCTTGGATCACGTGGATTTAGAATTTAAAGGATACATCTTTTTCGGTAAAAAATTCCTTGCTAAATCAAAGAGGGAAAAAAAAAGAGCTGGTATGGAAGAAGACACTCCTGAAACCATCATCATTATCGTTTCCTTACCTAATGATATCGAAATTTTTGGAGATGATTTTATTCGATTGCTTGTTGCAAGAATAAAAGAACAATTTGGTGACAAGTTATACAAGTTAATTGAATATGAAATTAATAAAGTGGAAATTATTAAAACTCCAAAAATTAAACAAATCATAAAAGAAGGCGAAAAAATTAAAATTGAACTAAATGATCTAATTACAAAAACATGCCGCGAATTTTTTAGCTCAGTTATACAACAAACGGATGTTTCATCGATTAAACAACAAAAAGCGCTATCCTATTTAGCTTTAAAAGGAATTGACGTATCTCATCTCATATCAAACGAGGGTAACGGCAGTTTTTCAAACGTAAAACTTTTTGATGGTTCAAAAAACCGCAGTGAATCTTTAAGATTAAAACTTCCCTTCTTAATTTCTAGTATTGAGATCACTTCAAATAGTAATGAATTAGAAATAATAGTCATAAACAATTCTGATGATGAGAAGAGGGATCTTTATGTCAAAATCACTCATGTTAAAGAATTTTTTGAGAAAGAAGTCATGTCTCAATATGTTGATTTATGGTTTCCAAAAGAAGAATTGGTATTTATATCTCCCCTCACCCCTCAAGTCAATGAATATCTCTTCTTCATCATAGATCAAGAGACTAATAGAAGAGTTTTATCCCAAAAAATAGATATATCAACTTTAGGTAAGCAAAAAGAAAATTTATAGGAGGCAATAAAAATTGTCAGAAAAAGTAATGGATAAGGAAGAAATTATTATTAGAAATTATCGAACATCTGATTATGAAGCTACATTAGAAATATTACGCCAGCTCGATAAGAATTTTCATATTGGCTTAAAAGAAGATCAATGGAAACAATCCTCAGGTCTACGGCAATTTAAACCAAATTTAAAACGCATCACATTAATTGCTGAATTAAAAGCAACAAGTGAAGTAGTAGGAATGGGGATGATTGAAGCTGTAAAAAATCCACTAGGACAATATATTGGATATCTTAATAATTGGGCGACAAAACAAGAATATATTGGTCTACAGGTGGGAAAAATCCTTGCTAAGCGAGCTATTAAGATTTTAAGGTCTTGGGGGTGCGAAGCCGTTCGAATAATAGTTGCATGGGGATTCCCAGAAAAAATCCTACAAGTGTTTGAAGACACGGGATTTAAACCAATTCAAATCGTGCTTGAAAATAAGTTTGAAAGCGAATGAGATTTAACTAAAAATCCCTTTTTTTATATACTTCAATACCTAACCTTTTAGTCAATTTTACAAAAAGAAAGATTACCAAAGCTATTATTATAATTCAAATATTGCCAAAGTTATTAATATCATATAATTAGGCCTTATTTTTAAAGTTCAAATTTAATTTTGAAAATAAAGTATTTTTATGGTAAACAATTGAACATCATAATACAATTTTAATAAGAATAAACAAAATAAAATTAAAAATTAGAGGTAGAATTATAATTGCCAATTGGTATTAAAAGCTATGGTGCTTATTTGCCTAAATACATGCTACCCAGAGAACTCATTGCGAAAGCTTGGGACTTCCCATCCGTTCCTGGGACTAAAGCAGTCGCAATGGAAGACGAAGACAGCTTAACAATGTCAGTAGAAGCAGGCCTTGATTGCTTGGAGGGAATAGATCCAAAGACTGTCGATGGCCTTTTTTTTGCTTCAACAACACAAGTATATACCGAAAAAGATTCGGCATCTTTAATAGCAACCGTTCTCGATATGAGAGGAGACATCCTCACCGCAGATTTTACGGACTCTACCAAAGCTGGAACAACAGCTTTAACTAGAGCTGTTGATACAATTAAATCAAATAAAGATATAAAATGTATCTTGGTTATTGCAGCTGATACGAGAAAACCCGAACCCTCTACCATGTGGGAATATGGGTTTGCAGATGGAGCCGCAGCTTTATTAGTTGCAGATGAGGAAAACATCCCAATTTCGATCGATGATTATTATTCAGTCTCAGCAAATGTAACTGGGCCGTGGAAAAGAGAAAAAGATCATTTTATAAGAACTTTCGAAGTAAAAATGGATGCGAAATTCTACGTGGAAAGCATCACTAAAGTAATGTCTGAAATCATGAAACGTAATAATTTAAATCCTTCCACAGACATCCAAATTGCCGCGTATTACTATAATAACCCCAGAATGCATAGCACGATTTCTAAAATCATGAAATTCGGCCAAGGAGTCGCCCAAAACAGCTTATTTTTTCAAGTAGGTGATATGGGAACGCCAATGCCATTCATGCTCCTCATTGCTAGCTTGCGAAGACCTAAACAAGATGACAAGATCATCATGGCGGGCTTTGGAGATGGGGCTGATGCCATTCTGATGCAAGTTCGCAATAAAGACGGCGTCAGAGATATCGGTAAAGGGAGAATGGGATTTGTTGGTCACCAAAAATCAATGACTATCCTAAATAATTACAACAAGTTCATACAATTCAAAGAATTGCTTGAAAAGGACAGGTATACGCGCAAGAGCTCGGCAGTTACGATCTGGCGAGATACACCTTCTGTTTACAAGTGGTATGGTGTTAAATGCAAAGCATGTGGTGCCGTGCAATATCCAGATCTCTCACGCGCTTGTTCCGTATGTAGAGCTGACGATCAATTCGAAAAAATTAAACTTGCCAAGAAAGGAGAACTCTTTACATTCACCCTTGATCACTTGGTTGGTGGAGCATATCTCAATACGCCCGTCCCTCGCTGCGTTATTGACCTCGATGGTGGCGGAAGAGTGCTTGTTAACATGACTGAGATTGAAAAGCCCGAAGAAAATGTCAAGATTGGAATGAAAGTCGAGATGACCTTCAGAAAAGAACATGAAGGCGCTGAATTTAAAAATTATTATTGGAAATGTCGACCCGTGAGGGGGAGACCTTAAAGGAGGTAATTAAAAATGGTAAGACATGGTATAAAAGATAAGGTCGCGATTATCGGTTGCGACATGACAAAATATGGCGAACGCTGGGATAAGTCACAATACGACCTGCTCTTCGAAGCGTTCCAAAGCGCAACGAAGGACGCCGGAATCACTAAGGATGAGATCGATGCGAGCTGGATCGGCATATTCTACTACTTCACTGGCCTTTCTGGTGCAATGGTAGAAGATATATTAAAGCTGGATGGTAAGCCCGCAACTCGCGTGGAAAATTACTGTGCCTCAGGTATGGACGCGTTTCGTAAT
>Ga0307445_10000881_pt1 | contig 16631 bp, 12 predicted proteins | sample SalMarSW160330MG_FD_202147 | JGI IMG/M metagenome (GOLD analysis project Ga0307445, IMG submission 202147) | Salt marsh sediment microbial communities from the Plum Island Ecosystem LTER, Massachusetts, United States - SW1603-30 | ecosystem: Environmental > Aquatic > Marine > Intertidal zone >...
TCAATAATTTCGTTCATACGTTTCATATCCATTACAATTCCTCCCTTTACGGGGATAACCAAACCGGATAATGTTAAACCACCACCCATTGGGATTATAGGGATTTTTTCTTTGTTAGCATATACTACAATTTTTTGAACTTCTTCAGTATTTTTTGGTAAAATTACGAAGTCAACTGGTCTTGAGAGTGAAGCTCCAGGATCTTGAGAATAAATGTAAAGGTCTTCTTCTCGATTACTAACAAAATCTTTTCCAACAATGTTTTGTAATTGTTCAAGGATATTTTCTTTATTCATAGGTTTTTCAAGCTTGTAATTAATAATAATTCATTATAGATTTTCTTAGTTAATAACTTTTAAATACATAAAATAATAGTTTAATAAATGGGTATTAAAGCTAAATGAAGGACAATTCCTCGGATTATTGGAGTAGTATTAAAAAATATGATTCTATAAATTATTTTCATAATTTAAAAAAGTGTAATTAGTTAAAAATGTGTTTCTTTAATTACATTTAATTATCTTTTATTTGAATTTTTTCAAGAAGTTATAATTTATGATTAAAGCTAAAGCATTGATGTTAACCCGATTTGTCATTTCAATAATCTATTTAATCTCATTTTTGGTCCTATTCTTAATTGATTTAATAGTAGTAGGTAATATAGTCGTAGCTAGTATTCTAACTAGTACTATTATTTTATTATTTTTTGTGATTGAAGGATTGAGCTTTGAAGTGAAATTTGTGCTAGAGAACCGACGATTTATTGTGTTTGCTATTGTTATTTGGGTTATTTTTGAAGTAATTTTCATAATAGTGATGATAATATATTTGCTAATCCTCAATATTATTATTTTAACTACGAGTGTAATGGGAGTTTTAGGTTGGAATTATTCACTTTCAATAAAGAAAAAGAAAAAACTTCTTTTTAGTCTATATAGTCTGATTCTTTATGGAGTAAATGTCATATATCAGTTCAGTTCACTAATATTCGAAGATTATTTAACCTTGAGATTCAGTGTATTAAACATCGTTCTTTTTTGCTCAATACTGATATTAATATTGGAATATATAATGAAAAGAAAGGGATACTTGAAATATCTCTAATTAGAGTTGTTAAAAAACATAATTGTCTAATCTATCCCAGAAGTTTTTTAGATCACTTTCTGTAAATGAGAATCTTAAATTCATGGGTTGAGAAGCTTCGGTTTTAAAGAAATTTGGTACATCATTCTTATCTTGTGTAATTCCCGCTTTCTTATTAAATTCTATTTCAATTTTTAACACATTTATCCCTATTTTGATAATGTCATTCTTAGTTAATTGTAGATCATACATTGCATTGACAACTTTAGCAAGGATAGACATGTTTTCATAACTAGGCCCCACGAAATAGCATATACCCATTGTATCCATTACACAAGTATATACTTGTAGCTCGAAAGATAAATCTAATTTATGTTTAATGTCAAAATATTCTCCATAGTTCTTCCCTTGCCTAGGAACTCTCCCAACAATAGCAGCTCCACTCGTATGGTCTGCACCCATTGGAGAAGTTGCATATGTTATCCCCATAGCTTTCATGACTCTTGGATCATAGGCAGATAATCCCTGTCCCTTAACTTCAGGAATCCTTTTAGCATTAAGTTGGATACCTATATGTTTTACACCATTGCCAAATAATTTTCCTGTTTCAGTATTATTTCTAATTTCTTTATCCAAGATTTTTATGACTTTTTGGGCATCTCCCCAATTAAGTTTACCACAATCCATTGCAACACCACATGTCCCACCATATTCGATCGTATCTATTCCCATATCATCGCAGAAATGATCTATGTTTGCTAAACTATCAATATTATTAATCATCAAATTAGTACCATTTAAGCACATTGTCTCATATTCTAAGCTGGATGTAATATGGTTTCCCTTTTGATCAACAATCAAATTTGAGCATTTAATAACGCATGTTGGAGAACAAGCTAAGCGTTTTTTTCCATCTCGTTTTATTACTAATTCATGAAGTGCTTCACCCGAGATTTTATCAATATCATTAAATGATCCCATTGAAAAATTTTTGGTAGGAATACCCCCAAAATTACTCATTGCTTTCATTCCCATCGATGTTCCAAATGTAGAAAATGCAGTTTTTGTATCAATCAAATTTTTCGCAAAAGGAGTAGAAGTTTCTCTGAATTTTTTAAGATCATGCATAGGTGCATTTGATTCTTTTGAAGGAATAATAACTATTGCTTTTATACCTTTTGACCCCATAACAGCACCTAGTCCACCTCTCGCGGCATGTCTACTCGGGTAACCTTCAAGATCATTTGCAGCAACTGTAGCAGATTTCATCATATATTCTCCTGCTGGTCCAATTGAATAAATCCCAATGGTGTTTCCATATCGCTCATATAATTTTGTATGAAGATCATAATTCCCTAGTCCTTTATATTCATTTGCTTCAATCAATTCAGTTTTTTTATCATCAATGAGTAAGATATGCAAATTATCAGAAATATTTTCAAAAATTAATGCTCTGATTCCATGTCTCGCAAGCATCATTGCAGATCTTCCTCCCACATTAGCCTCCTTGATTCCATTAGTCAATGGACTTTTAGCTCCAACTGAAGTTCTTGCTGAATTTGGGAAAGGACTTCCCGCTAGTATACCATTAGCAATAATAAGCTTATTTTCCGGACCTAAAGGATCACATTGTGGACTAACTTCATCAAAAACGATTTGAGACGTTAATCCACGAGCACCTAGTAAAAAGTACTTTGAATTCTTTGTAATTAAATAATGAGAGATTGATTTCTCACTAAGATCAATTCGAATGATTTTCATAATTAAACTATTATTTGAAATTATTTTAGATTTTCGTGTTATTATAAGATTAGAAAAAAATTTTTTGGCGATTAAAAATAATCATAATGTACTATTTGTTCCAGAGGATGTCGTTCTTGTACTGATTCTTTTTGTTTTAATGGATAACCTAATGGAGTGAGACCTAAAACTCGATAACTTTTAGGGATATTTAAAGCTTCCTTTACTTTATTTTCATCAAACCAACCTATCCAACAAGTTCCCAATCCTTCTGCAGTAGCAGCTAATATTAGATGTTCAAAACATATGCCAAAATCTACAGGATAATATTTCTCTCCATTTCCATTTGTACCAGATCCTTTTTCTTTAATAGCACCAACAATAAAAATAGGAGCTTCTGCGAATTTTTGCTTCTGTCCAACTGCATTCCATACAGCTTTAACATTTTGGGGATTTTTTACAACGATATAATGCATTCCTTGCATATTTGCCCAAGTAGGAGCTAATCTAGCTGCATCTAAAATTCTTTCTATTTTTTCCTGCTCAGGTACATCTGGTTTATACATTCTGAAACTTCTACGATTTTTCACTGTATCATAAAATTCCATTTTTTTTTCACCTTTAAGATAATACATATCGTAATTTAATGAATAATTAATATTTTTTTCTAAATATTACAAAATAGTGAACATTTAATCAAAAAAAGGGAAAAGAGTGGGATAAAAATCTAAAAACTTTTTAAATTTTTAATTTTTCATGGATAGATTTAAATGCATGAGAAGAGTAACATTAATTTACAGAAGTTATTAAAGAAATAATAGGACTATTTTTAAATTGATATGCCAATTTTATCCTTCTTTAATTCATTAATTGTGATTTTATAATCTAAGTGAAATATTATGAACAATAGCTATAGAGAACTCATCAAAAATAAGAATTCACCTCCTACAAGTGATTGTTGTGATCATCCCTCTATAGAGGAGAGAGGTGGTAATAAAGTCTGTTTAAATTGTGGCATCATTTCAGAAAGGACATTCGTTGGAAATGAAAGAAGAGCCTACACCATTGAAGAAATTCAAACAAGAAGGCGCACTGAACCAAGATGGAGGGACTTTGGGCCCCGTACAATGCTTCCGTCTACCAAAACAGATTCCAAGGGAAAGTCCATTGGTGCGAAAGAACAAGCATTATTTTCAAGATTATCGAAAATCCAGAACTCTTTGATTTCCAGTATTGAAAGGAATTTCTGGGAAGCAAAACCTAAACTCAAAATGCTAACTTCAAAACTTAACATTCCAGAATATATTAGTGAAACAGCTTGGAAAATTTATAGCATTGTTGCTAAGAAAAAGTTAACAATGGGTAGATCCATAAATGGATTTATTGCTGGATCATTATATGCTGCAATAAGGGTTCATGACTTCCCACGATTACTTGATGAGGTTTGTGAAGCTTCAATGACACCTCGACGTACTGTCCATCGAAGTCTTGCAATGATTATACGGGAAGTTTTACCACAGTTAGGATTAAGATATCAACCAATTACCGCTGAAAGTTTAGTCTTCCGTTTTGGGAATGAGTTAGACCTCCCAATGAACATACAAAAAGTTGCAATAGATATGCTTCGACAAGCATCAAAAAATGGTTTAAAACGTACCGGTAAAGATCCTAAAGGTTTAGCAGCAGCTTGCATTTATATCGCTGCTAAGGATGGTTGTATTCGTAAAACTCAATCAAATGTGGCTGATGTAGCAAAGATCACGGAGGTTACGCTTCGTAGCAGGGCCAAACAAATTAAAACTATCTTATCATAATTTTGATTCTCTTTTTTTCTTATAATTAATAAAATGAGTTTTTATTCAGTTTTCTTTTGTTTATATTGAAGGATTCCCCACTGTAACCCTACGGCACTAATTATTAATGATGAAACTAATACAGTAAGTGTTATTATTGTAAAAAGGAACCACATCCAAGTGCCTACAATGGGAGTGATTGAATCATTAAAGATCATATTCATAAATATAACAGAAAATCCCCCAGTATCTATAAGACTCTTGTTAATTAAATAAATAAGTTCATACTTGAAGAAGCTAGCGATTATCATAAATAAACCTGTTATTAACAAAGTTTTCGCTAAATTTTGATCTTGTCGTTTTTTCCGTTTTGCAATTCTGAAAAGTGCAACTCCTAAAATCAAGAAAGCACTAGAAGTAATCCCATATAATATCCACAGTAAAGCAAGCTGTACATCGACATAACCTGAATTAAATAATAAATGGGATAAAGTCATCTGTTCGCTATCAATTGAAAGGATAATTAAATTACTAAAAAGAATTAGATTAAGTAATTCTATAATAAAAATAATAATATATCCAATGCTGAATATTTTTAACCACTTTAATATAATGTTTCGCTCCATGGTTTCGTTCACGTTGAGATTAAAAGTTTATCAAGAATAATTAATTAATATTGGTTGACTTTTTATAAAAATTTAAATGTATATTTATCATTTTTTATTTTTTATAATGTTGTTAATAAAAAAAAAAAATAGGGATTGTTATAATTGAGTCGAGAAAAGCAACACGATACGGATTCAGCTATTTGCACTCATCAGAATCTAATGCAAGATGGTCCATTCATTGTATGTCAGGATTGTGGATTAATTGTTGATGAGGGGTTAGAATTTGAAACGTCTTCTTCTTCAGGATATTATTCAGATAGTCAATTTGATTATGAAAGGAAAATTCGAGCGAGTAATTCGAAAGCAATACAAGATCCCGCTATAAAACAAAAATATGAAAAACTTAAAAACTTAAATATTTGGTTTAGAGATTATCATACTAGTTTTACAGAACAAAAAAAAACTATTGAATTATTAAAAAGTTATGGAATCGGTTTAAATATAGATGATACTAAGTATAAGACAATTAAAGATAGTTATCTCAGATACAATAAGTATCACCGAGAGACTTATCAGAATATGATAATTATCTTTCTTGCTGTTGTATGGATGGAAATAAAAGATAAAACTAACATAAGAATTGAAGAATTCATAAGGGTTTCTCGTGAATTGGGGCATAAAATTAATAAGAAAATGTTAAATAATGCTATGGAGAAAATAATAAGAACTGAAGTAAGGCTTAAAAAAAAGAAGCTAAAAACTCCACAAGAATTAGAAACGGAAATTAAAGAACAAATAAAGATTCTTATTCAAAAAGATATAAATCATATTCCCTTTGAGCTAATCAAAGACAATTTTCAAGATAAAAATGAGTTTGAAAAGCTAAAAATTGACATGCAGTTGATCGCAAATAAGATTCTTAAACGTATATCTTATTCATTCCTTCAAAATCTAAATTACAAGGCTTTTGCAGCAGGATTAATCTATTATATTGGACAGACTCTTGAAAACCCGAAAATATTCACTCAAAGTTTAATTGAACAAACAAGCAGATTTTCAAGTACAACAATAAGAAAGAAATTTCATATTTTGAAAGAAATTTTGGGAGATCCCGCAGAATTATCAATATAACTCAAATAGTTACAATATTGTAACTTATTAATGTTGTACAATTAATAAGCTTTGAATCCTAATTTATTATTACTTATTGAATGTTAAATTATACTTGAGATTAAGATAATTAATATGGTGGAATCCATTTCTTCACGAAAAGATTATTATATTTTAACAATTGAACAAGTAGCGTCTGAATTTGAGACTGATCTCACTACTGGGTTAAGTTCTTCAATAATAGATAATAGATATCTAAAGTATGGTTATAATGAATTACCAAAGATAAAGAAGTCTCTCTGGAAAATTTATTTAGCTCCAATTTTCAATTTTCTAATTGTTATTTTAATATTTACTGGAATTTTTGTAATTATACTTGGCGAATTTACATCTGCTATATTCACATTTACTATTGTTATTATTAATTCGATTACAGTAATTATTCAACAGTTTAGAGCTCAGAAAGCTATGGATTCTTTATTTAAAATTGCTGCTTTAAAAGCAACAGTATTTCGAGATGGCATTCAGTTTGAAATTCCTACTAAAGAAATAGTGCCCGGTGATATTGTACTACTTAAACAAGGTGACAAAATTCCAGCTGATGGAAGGATTATAGAAGCCGTTAACTTGACAGTAGATGAGGCCCCCCTCACTGGAGAATCAGAGGCAGTAGAAAAACAAGAAGATCTTCTTGATGTAATCCCTCTCCCAATTCAGAAACAATCTAATATCGTCTTTATGGGTACTTATGTAAATACTGGTCGGGGAAAAATAATAATTTATGGAACAGGCACTAATACAGAGATAGGAAAAATATCAACTCAGCTTAATGAAATGGGAAGTATCGAAGACATTCCCTTAACCCGGAAATTAAATAAATTGGGTTATATCCTTGGTAGTCTTCTTATTTCTATTTTGATAATTTTAATAGTTTATAAATTTATTATTTTAGCACTTGAAGGGAATTTTTACGGACACTATATTAGTGAAGCATTGGTCAGTTCAATTTTACGATCTATGAATGTAATGCCAATAAACTTACCTTTATTATCAACCTTAGTATTAATAACTGGTGTTTTGAATATGGCTCAAAGTGGTGTTATTGTTAAGAATATAGCTGCAATAGAATCATTAGGTCGTGTCTCCATCATATGCGCTGATAAAACAGGTACAATTACTCGTAATGAGATGTGTGTGAAAAAATTCTGGTTAAATGAATTAGAATATGATGTAACAGGTTCTGGATACGAATCGGATGGAACTATTACATTGAAAGGTGAAGAAATTAATTTAAGTAATGACCCAACATTTCAAAGATTTCTTGATTCAAGTATATTAAATAATACAGCTAAGTTAATTTTTGAAGACGTAAAAGTTAGAATGAGAGATCAAAAAGAAATTGCTGTACGAAGAGCAATAGGTTCTCCCACCGAGGCGGCTCTATTAGTACTAGCAGAAAAAGCAGATTTCGTAACTTATGATGTTAAGAATAAATATAATGTTATTAAAGAATTTTCTTTCACTTCAGAATTGAAAAGAATGTCAACTGTCTGTGAATCAAAGGATAAAAAAAGTGGACATTTTGTATTCACTAAAGGAGCTCCTGAAAAAATTTTACAATTATCCTCTCAAATTGAATTCAATGGATTAATCAAACCAATTTCAGAAGCAGTTCAGAAAGAACTTCAAAATTTAATAGACAAAAGAGCAAACCAAGGGTATAGAACTCTTGCTATTGCTTATAAACCAATAGATAAAGCTAACATTCAAATTAGAGAAAATGCTGAATCAAATTTAATTTTTTTAGGCTTTTTTTCAATACTTGATCCCGTAAGACCTGGAGTTAAAGATTCTGTTTCTAAATGTGAAGCGGGTGGAATTAAAGTTAAAATGATTACAGGAGATCATCCTAAAACTGCTCAAACTATTGCTGCTCAAAGTAGAATATATAAAAAAGGAGATTTGGTAGTAGAAGGGGCGGAAATTAAAAATCTTTCAGATGAGAATTTTGAAAAAGTCAGTGTTTTTGCTAGAGTAGCTCCAACAGACAAAGAAATTATAGTTAAGAGATATCAAGGACAAGATGGCAAAAAAAAGCACATTGTGGCGATGACCGGTGATGGAATTAATGATACTCTTGCCTTAAAGTTAGCGGATGCTGGAATTGCGATGGGAATAACTGGAACTGATGTGGCAAAAGAAGTTGCAGATCTCGTCATTTCAGATGATAATTTTGTTTCTATTGAGAAAGGAGTTAGAATTGGACGAGGGTTATTTGCAAAAATTCGAAATATCATATTTTTTTTCATTTGTTTGAACATCGTGGAAGCAGCTGTTTTTTTCACATATGAATTCATTCCCACATTTCAATTATTTTCATCAGAATGGCAACATATTTATATCTATGTAATTGTCCATTCCCTTCCTTCCATAGCACTAGTAATTGACTCACATCCTAAAGATGTAATGCTTGAACCCCCGAGAGATGAACAACAATTATTAAATCGTAACATGTGGATCATGTTAGTTACTCAAGCCTTTTTAATTGGATTAGGTTTAGTTCTAATACTCCAACTTACTATAGGGGGCTTATTTCCACTAAATGAATGGAATCTTAATCCAACCTTAAGTTATATTCCAACGGGATCGACTCCCCAAGAAATTCTAAACCAAAAGGCAAGAACGATGTTAATCACTACAATTTATATCGTAGAAACAACCTTTATATGGACTTTTAGAAGACCAAATAAGTCGTTATTGAAAAGCATAAAAGGAGAATTCAATATAGCGTTATTTCTAATATGTACTTTTACACTCGGAATCCAAATATTACATATCAATTTCTCACATACAGTGAATACTTATATAAATGATATTTGGGGCTTAAATTTTCAAATTAATTTCTTATTCCTTAGTGGATTCGATTGGTTAGCATGTATCTTATTTGCATTACCGGGAATAATCGGAATTGAAATTTTCAAATATATCGCAAGAACTAAAAATATGATATTTTAATTTTTTCTTTTAAATCCTATTTCTATATGATATCTTAATAAAAAGTATTAAAAAACTCTTTTTTATCTTTGAAAAAGAAATAAATTAAAAATAATTACTGTTATAGACTATTTATTATTATTAATTACGTTACAAAATAATTATTAAGTTTAAAGTAATGTGTCACGGGAGAATTTCAAATGAATGAAACCTATTACACTCAAGACTTAGATCAGATTTATGAAAAATTTAAAACAAATTCTACAGATGGATTACCTCGAGAAGAAGCTCAAAATAGAATCCTAAAATATGGATATAATGAATTCCCTAAAGCATCAAAGGGATTTATTAAAATCTATTTGGCACCTTTGTTTAATTGGTTAATCGTCATCTATTTAGTGGGCGCACTTATTTTATATTTAGCAGCAGTTTTTGGAAATGAAGGAAATCTAAACTTTGTTTTATTAACACTTGGGATAGTTGCATTAAATTGCATTGTAGCAATTATTCAACAGTATAGAGCCACAAAAAAGCTCAATGCTTTGCGTGAGATGACTGCCCCAACAACTACTGTCATTCGAGGAGGGCGAAAATTAGAAATACCAACAAAAGAAGTTGTTAAGGGAGATCTTTTGGTTTTAAAACAAGGTGATAGAATTCCTGCAGATGGGCGAATTATCCAATCATCAAATTTAGAAGTAAATGAATCAAGTTTAACGGGTGAATCGGAACCTGTTAAAAAACTTAATGCTGGAAGAGCTTTAACCAAACCAGATCTTTCGATTGGAGAACGAAATAACATGGTGTTTTATGGAACCTACATAACGACTGGAAACGGTACTGCAATAACTGTAAAAACCGGAAGAGATACTGAGATTGGGAAAATATCTCAAGGATTAGAAGACGCAGGAACTTCGGAAATTCCAATTCGAGAAAAAATGAACAATTTTGGTAAATGGCTTGGTCTAATCGTTATCGGTTTTTGGCTGGTAATTTTATTTATCAGATGGATAGCAAGTGGATTCACCAATATTGAAATTGTTGGAAGCTTAAATGCTGCTCTTGATTTATTACCAATAAATATTCCCTTATTAGTTACCATAATTTTACTTACTGGTGTTGTTTCAATGGCGCATCAAGGCGTGATAATAAGAAATCTTGCTTCAGTTGATAGTTTAGGCCGTGTGAGTGTTGTCTGTAGTGATAAAACTGGCACATTAACCAAGAATCAGATGTCAATTCAACACGTATGGACTAATGGAGTGGAATATAAAGTTAGTGGCAGTGGTTATGATCCTGAAGGAAGTATAATCCTTGTTGAAGATCCTAAAAATCCAGAATATGTTCGACATATTGAAGATCATCAACAATTAAAGCTACTATTAATATCAGGATTTCTAAATAATAATTCAGCTCTTGTCAAAAATGAACTCGAAATCTCGGGTAAATTAATTAATAATTGGAGCGTGATTGGAAGCCCAACAGAAGGAGCCTTGATGGTTTTGTATCAAAAAGGGATGGGAGATCACATGCTTGATGATTTTGAATACAGGCGTGAGTATCCTTTTGATTCAAAAGTAAAAAGAATGACCAAAATATATAAAAAGGAAGGGAAATATTACTCTTTCACGAAAGGAGCAAATGAAATCTTATTACCTCTTTGTAGCAAGGTACTATATAAAAATACTGAACTAAATTTTACTGATGAAATTAGGGAGAAAATCAATGCAATCTCGCAATCTTATGAAAATCAAGGGTATCGAATCTTATCTTTATGTTATAAAAAACTTGATGCTATTCCTCCAGATGAAGAATATCAATCTGGGAGAAAAATTTGTGAATCGGATATGATATATATTGGTTTCGTGACTATTTTAGATCCACCGAGAGATGGAGTGAAAGATAGTGTCAAAGAATGTCATGATGCTGGCGTAAACGTGGTAATGATTACTGGTGACTCACCAATAACAGCGAGTGCTATTGCCAAAAAAATTTCAATAATTACTGATGAGGCTAATGATTTAGTTATTGAAGGGAAGGATATAAAAAATATCAACTCTTTCTATGATTTCGGCCGGATTAAGGTATTTGCTAGAGTCTCTCCAGAACATAAGCAAGATATTGTAGAGCGATATCAAGATGCTGATAAAGTAGTAGCCATGACTGGGGATGGTGTTAATGATGCTCTTGCACTCAACATGGCTGATGCAGGTATTGCGATGGGCATTCAAGGTACTGATGTTGCAAAAGAAGCATCTGATATGGTGATTAGCGATGATTCTTTTAATTCCATAGTTACGGGAATCGAGGAAGGAAGAGGAATATTTTCACGTGTTCGCGCTGTTGTATTCTTTTATATATGCATTAATGTATTCGAAGGAATCGTACAGTTTATTCTTGCAATAATTTTAGGACTGCCTTACTTTTTAAATGAACCTTTCACAATGCAATGGATTTTTCTTTCCATAACAGTTCACTTGTTTCCGGGGTTAATCTTAACCTTTGATACTACATCGAAAGATGTCATGAAACAGAAACCAAGAGATGAGGAGGAAATCCTAAGTAAAAATACAATCTTATTATTATTCATATTTGGAATACTCTTTGCATTAAGCATGATTGTAGTTTATTTTATCACAATTACTGGATTATACCCCGTTTTTCCTGAAAATTCGAATTTTGGAGTGTTTAATGATGCATATCTCTATTCACCAGTTACAGAACCACTATATTCCCCTGGTATAAACCTTTCTGTTGCTAAAACGTTAACAATGCTCATGACAACTATATTTTTCTGTGAGTCCTTTCTAATATATCAGATTCGGAGACCAAACAAGTCATTAATTAAAAGTATAAAAGAAGATAGCACTAAAACGATGTACCTTCTAATTGGTCTGCTATTTGGGTTATTCTTGCTTTTAATGTATTTACCAGGGGTTCAAGTAAAATTAGCAGAATGGGGTATTAATTTCTTTTTCATGTATCTTACAGCTTTAGATTGGTTAATCTGCTTCTTAATATCGTTAATCTGTATAGCCTCTTTTGAGATAGTAAAATATTTTTCTCGTAGATCTGGAATATTTTTCTAATCTCACTTTTAGTTTATTTCATCCAAACTTATTTTTATTCGTTAATTTTTTAAAATTTGTTGAAATCTTATTATTTATGATAAAAGGAAAGCGAATTAAATTTGCACCTCTTACAAGGGATCACATTGATATTTTTTTAAAATGGTTTAACGATCCTGAAATTACGCAATACTTAATAATGTATAAACCATTAACCAGAGATTTCGAAGAAGAATGGTTTGACGCGCTTAAAAATAAAGAGGATAGCGTCTATTTCTCAATTCTTTTATTAGATCAGGAAGATCCTGAAAAAATCATAGGAAATTGTGCCATTCAGAATATTAACTCCAAAAATCGAACTTGTTCTTGTGGTATTACTATTGGAGAGAAAGAATATCAAAACAAAGGATATGGAACAGAAGCAATGGAATTGTTGATAGAATATGGGTTTAACACATTAAACATGAATAGGATCGAATTAATTCTTTACGAATTTAATATCCGCGCTTATAAATCATATCAAAAAGTTGGTTTTATAGAAGAAGGAAAAAAACGGCAAGCAAGGTATCATAATGGTAAATATTACGATGAAATTATAATGGCTATCCTAAGAGAAGACTGGGAAAAAAAAATAAGAGAGTAAAGTCATCTTTCGACTTATTTCTAAAACAATTGAATTTTTAAAATAGTTAATATTCAATTCACTAGTAATTTTTAATAAAAAAGAAGGTATATATACATGAGTAAATCAATTGTATCCATTGTAAAATATGAAAAAGAAAAGGATTCTGTTCGGAAAGCTGTCGAACTAGCAAATGGGTTCGAAAAGCTAGATCCTAACGCAAAAGTTTTTATAAAGCCTAATTTAGTATATTGGAATCGGCATTGCGATTTTCCTAAATGGGGCATGCTCACGACTTCAAGCGTAATGGAAGAAATTTTAATATTATTGAAAGAACATGGTGTTAGTGACATAACAATTGGGGAAGGAGTAATAACGGAAGATCCTAAAGATAGAGAAACATCTAAAGATGCTTTCGAAAAGCTTGGATATAATATCTTCAAGGAACGATATGGAGTCAGAGTATACGATATTTTTGATCGCCCTTTCGAAAAAGTGGAATTAGCAGAGGGAGTAACGGCAAAAATGAATGCAGATATGCTACATTCAGATTTTTTGATCGATGTTCCTGTTCTCAAAACTCACGCACAGTGTGTTGTTAGTTTAGGATTGAAAAATTTGAAAGGTTTAATATCCATTCCATCGCGAAAAAAGTTTCATGGTGACGATCCTAAATATACACTTCATTATAATGTATCAAAGTTAGCAAATAAAGCACCACCTAGTCTTACTATTATTGATGGGATCTATACTCTTGAACGAGGACCAACTTTTGATGGTAAAGCCAAGAGAAGTAACATTTTAGTTGCATCAACTGACCTTCTTTCAGCAGATTTAGTTGGTTCGAGTTTATTAGGCATTGATCCTATAACCGTTCCTCATTTAGTTCAAGCAACGAAAGACAGAAATCGCCCAATTGATTTATCAGATATTGAAGTAAAAGGAGAAACAATAGAAGATCTTGCTGTTCCTCACGAATGGGAATTCATCTATAAAAATAATAATACCTTACCTCTCTCTTATGCTAAAGCTGGCATTGGGGGAATAAGTTATCGTAGATACGATGAAACAATGTGTACATATTGTAGTTTTTTTAATGGCGTTATTTTAATGGCAATTAAAGAAGCTTGGAAAGGTAAGGATTTTGATAATATTGAAATTCTTACTGGTAAAATAATGGAACCGACTCCTGGAATGAACAAAACAATTTTACTTGGTCAATGTCAATACAATAGAAATAAAGACCATCCAGATATAAATGAACTCATAGCGATTAAAGGATGCCCCCCTGAAGTCGAAAACATCCAAGAAGCACTGAAGAAAGCAGGGATTCACGCTCCATCTTATATCTTTAAAAATATAAAAATGGCTCCACTACTATTTTTAGGTAAATATAAGGGAAAGCCTGAATTTCAAGAAGAATTTTATCAAGTAAGTTAATATTTTTACAAATAACAGGGAATATCGATCAAACCGAATGGGATAAAATTGGTAATGGAACGATTTATCTTAAGTTCTTTGCGAATGATACTTATGGATTAGAAAATTTTGCAGAAGTTTTTATATACAAAGATATACAAGAACCAATTATTACAATTAATTCACCTCAACAAAATGATGGTTTTTCTTCTAAAGCACCTGATTATGATATAAATTTTATCGATTCCTGATTTTCTATATTTTTTTTAGTCTTTTTAAGCAGAAATAAATTATGGAATAATGATTTCAAATTAGCTGTTGCTTCAAATAACGCCATTTGGCAAAGCGTTTGGGTAGACAAAAAGCCCGCTTTTTTATTTAAAGCCTTGGCAGAATGAATTCACATTTATAGGTAGTACCTCGTGATTATATCCTCCCTCTAACAAGGCATATCTTCGCCCTTTGCACAGCTTTTCAGAATATTCTTTCATTAATTTTCCAATCGTATTATAATCTTCCGGAGTCAGTAATCCACCCCAATCATCTATACCTTGATCAAAACCAGCACTTGCAGCAATGATATCAATATTATCTAGTTTTTCCATGTACTTTTCGACTTCAATTAGGTATTCTTTATTTGTTCTGGCATCAGGATTTTGGATTTCTACTCTAAATCCATCATCTCGATATTTTAATATATTTAAATTACCATCACCGGTATGTAGATCAAAATCAAGCACGAAAGCTGATTTAATTTTGCCTTCCGAGAATAATTTTAATAGACTAATACTTATGTTGTTAAAATAACAAAATCCCCAACATGAATTTGAAGATGCGTGATGACCAGGTGGTCTGATTACTGCAAATGAGGGTTCTCCTTCAAAAGCTTTTTTAGCTGCTAATATTGCCCCTCCTGCCGCTAACGATGATAACTCAAAAAGAGAATAATCTCGTTTAATGGAATCATAATGTCTTCTTGAATGAGCTCTTAATATATCTTCTTTAGTAGCAGGTTCAGGAGTGATGAATTCAAATTCATTATTTTTTGAGAGGATCTCGACGATACCATCCAATCTTCCTGGTGAAGCAGCAGGATCATTGGCATAACTTGAATTATAATATTTATTATGAAAAACAATTTTCATTAGAAATACCTCTCAATTAGTAAATAATCTCTTACTCAAGACATCAATCATATCTTTAGTCATCTTTGAAAGATCAAATTCCGGATTCCAACCCCATTCTGTCCGAGCGAAGGAGTCATCAATTGACATTGGCCAAGAATCTGCGATAGCTTGTCTAAAATCTGGTTTGTAATCGATCTTAAACTCTGGAACGTGTTTCTTTATTTCCATTGCCAATTCTCCAGCGGAAAAACTCATTCCAGTTACATTATAAACGTGTCTTTTTAATTTTGAAGGATTTGCTTCTAATAAATCAACCATGCATTTAGAGCAATCAGGCATGTACATCATTGGAAGACGGGTATTTTCCTTGAGAAAACAAGTATATTTCTTATGTTTTATTGCTTCATAAAAGATTTCAACCGAGTAATCAGTAGTTCCTCCTCCTGGAAGGGTTTCACTACTAATAATTCCCGGTAATCGCATTGAACGAGTATCAAGACCATATTTTTGATAATAATATTCAATGAGGAGTTCTCCAGACACTTTAGATATTCCATACATCGTTGACGGTTGCAAAATAGTTTCATTTGGAGTATTTTCTCTAGGAGTTGAGGGACCAAAAGCAGCGATAGAACTCGGCCAAATTATTCTATCAATGCTATAAGATCTCCCTACTTCTAAAACATTTAAAAGACCATTAATATTGATATTCCAAGCTGCTTGGGGCATTTTTTCGCCGGTTGCAGATAAAAGTGATGCCATGTGAAAAATAGTATCAATGTCTCGCTCATAAATGACTTTAGACAGCGAACTTTTCTCGAGAGCATCTAAATAAATTACCGGTCCTCCTTTAGTTATAATTTCTGGCAAGGGAGTCTTTCTACCAGTTGCAATTACGTTTTCAGAACCGTAAATCTCTCTTAATGCAGGAACAAGTTCTGAGCCAATTTGACCAGCGGCTCCAATTATTAAAATTCTTCTCATTTAGATCATTTTTTATAGTAAAAGTTAGTGTAAAATCATAATTTTATCAGTTAAAAAAGGTTTATTACTTCCAATCCCACCAT